>Ga0160440_100418_pt1 | contig 15391 bp, 13 predicted proteins | sample HID1971I_E1MG_FD_108277 | JGI IMG/M metagenome (GOLD analysis project Ga0160440, IMG submission 108277) | Enriched millipede-associated microbial communities from UW Madison campus, WI, USA - HID1971I_E1 MG | ecosystem: Host-associated > Arthropoda: Insects > Digestive system > Unclassified ... | reverse complement strand
TTTCACGCCAGTCAGAGTTGGCTGATGGCGCGGCGCTATTGCACCCAGCGCTGCAGGATTTCCTGCAAATCCGTGCGTTTGAACGGCTTGGCCAGGTAATCGTTCATTCCGGCTGCCAGGCACGCTTCGCGGTCACCCTGTAATGCGTTGGCCGTCAGGGCGATAATCGGCAGATCAGCGCAGCCGGGCAGTTGGCGAATCTGTCGAGTGGCTTCGTAGCCGTCGATCAACGGCAAGCGGCAATCCATCAAGATGGCGGTGAAAATCAGGCTCTCGGCGCTGCGGATCGCCTCGGCGCCATCGGTGGCCAGGCTGACTTCAAAACCCAGGCTGCGCAACATGGCTTCGACCACTGTGCGATTGACCGGGTTGTCTTCCACCAGCAACACGTGGCGTCCGTCGCCGGCACTGGTTTTGCCAACGGCGTCTGGAGCAATGGCCTGCACCTGGTGCTGGTCGATGGCCAGCGGGATTTCCAGGGTAAACACCGAGCCCCGGCCTTCTTCGCTCCGGGCCCGCAAGGTGCCGCCCATGCGCTCGGCCAGGGTGCGCGCAATTGGCAGTCCCAGGCCGGTGCCGCCGTAACGTCTTGAAATGGAACTGTCGGCCTGCTGGAACGCATCGAACATCAGCTCCAGGCGTTCGGCAGAAATGCCAATACCGCTGTCGCGCACCGTGCAGGTGAACCAGACCAGTTCGTGGTCCAGGGTTTGCCAATGGGGCTCGACGGTCACGCTGCCATGTTCGGTAAATTTCAACGCGTTGCCGATCAGGTTGACCAGTACCTGCCGGATACGTGTCGGGTCGCCCCGCACTTGCAGGGCTTCCATGCCCGCGGGAATCGGCAACTCCAGGGTCAGCCCGCGCTGCTGGGCGCTGTGCTGGAAGGCCTGGGCGCAGCTGTTGATCAGGTCCGCCAGGTTGAAGGAAATATGTTCCAGTTCCAGTGCGGCGCGCTCAATGCGTGAGAAGTCGAGGATGTCGTTGATAACCTTGAGCAAGTGCTCGGTGGACTCGGAAGCCAGCGCCGCGTACTCGGTCTGTTCTTCGGTCATCTCGGTGGTTTCCAGCAGTTGCAGCATACCCAGCACACCGTTCATGGGCGTGCGCAGTTCGTGGCTCATCATCGCCAGGAATTCCGATTTGGCGTTGTTCGCACGCTCGGCTTCCTCGCGGGTCTGGATCAACTGGGCGATGGCTTGTTGCTGTTCGCGACTGGCTTGGTTGAGGCCCTCGGCCAGGTTGTTGATATGCCGCGACAGGTCGCCCAGCTCCGAGTCATCGACAATCGGCAGTGGGGTCTTGTAGTCGCCCTGCTGGATCGCCTTGACCGCGTTGCCCATGGCGCTGATCGGCTGCGACAGGCTCGCCGCCAGGCGTCGCGCCAGCAGGAAAGTGAACAGCAGGGCGAACAGTGCCAGGACCCCGGCCTTGAACAGGATCTGTTGCTGGCGCTGGCTGAACGCGTCGTTGGACATGCCGACGATCACCCGACCCAGGTAATCTGCGCGGGGTGCCATGGGGCCCTTTAGGTTGTCCAGGAGGAAGTCATTGCCCAGCTCGATATGTTGCAGGCGGATCGGCGCCTGGAACACTTTCACCGACAGTGAGCGGTCATGCTTCTCCGATGGTTGCTCGACATACACCAGGATGTTTTCGGCGCTGTCCTGAATCTCCAGGAAGCGTACGTGGGGCGTGGCCAAGGTCGCGCGCAGCAGGGATTCGAGCACATCGTTGTTGCCGGAAATCACCCCGTACTCGGTGGCGGGCGCCAGTTGATTGGCGATCAGTTGGCCGGTGTGATCCAGTTCCTGGCGCAAATCCTGGATCCGCACGAAGGTAAAGAAACTGATTAACAGCAGGGTCAGCAACAGCGCGGGGCCCAGGGTAATGAGCTGGGTGCGGGTGTTGATATCCCAACGACGACGCAAGGTCATGGGCGTTTTTCTCCTTCGGCCAAGCGGGCGGCGACGGCGGCTTCATCGACCTGTTCGATGCCCAGTGAGCGCGCGACTTGCGGGTTGCCCACGACTTTGAAGTGTTCCGGGTACAAGGTCTGCGGCCAATTGGCCGGAGCGTGGTCCAGCAGGCGGTCCAGCACGGCGAGCCAGTCGGGCTGGTCACTGTAGGTGCTGGCCAGGCTGCCGGCCCTGACAAACCCGGCATTGGGGCCCACCAGCGGCAGTTGTTGGGCGTAGCTGCTCAACAACAGGTTCTTTGCGGTTTTGGGGTTGTACAATTGCGGGTCGTCGAGGCCGAGTAGCACGTCGCTGTTCTTGAACAGGGTTTGCAGCGCACGGCTGTCATTGGTGTTGTTCCACCGTTGCGGCACGATTTCCAGGCCCATGGGTTTGGCGAACTGCATCAGTTCGCGAAGCAGGAACTCGCTGTCGGCACCGTAAAGCACGCCGATGCGGCGGGCCTGGGGCAGGATGCTGGCGATCAGGTGCAACTGACGTTCCAGCGGCGGGTCACTCCACAGCAGGCTGATCTTCGCCGGATGCGTGTTGCCCATGCGTTGCCGGGCCTGCAGGCGGCTGATTCGCAGCACCAGGGTCGGCGGGCCTTGAGCGTCCTGCAGACGCCAATCCAGGCCGGGCAGGTCGAGGAGGATCAAGCGGGTGCTGACGGGCAAACGGCTCGGCGCTGGCAAGTCCTTGAGCGGGGTGAAGGTGATCTGGTCTCCGGGGCGCTGTTGCGCAAGGGCCTGGGTAAAGGCTTGTACGCCGGCACTGTCTTGGACTGCTGTCAGGAGGATGTCGGCGCTCCACGCCGGGGTCGCCAGCAGCAGGGCTGCCAGCAGCACGCCGCGGCACCAGCGCAGTGGAGTCCAGAAGAGGGTCATCCGTGACTGATCGCCCATGTCAGAAGTCCAGCTCCGCGCTGAAGTAGAGGACGTGACGATGATCGTAGTTATTGTCGGCCCAGGTGGTGGGCTGGTTATCAAGGCGTTGTTGCAGCATGCCGGCCAGTTCCACATTGGTCTTGGCCACTGCAATGCGCTTGGCCACCCGCAGGTCGACCCGTTGGAAGCGATATTGATTGAGTGCGTCGTCGCCATAATAGAACACTGCGCTGGACCAACCCTGGCCCCATTCACGCAACCATCCGGCCGAACCGCTGTTGCGGGCGGTTTGCGCCTTGTCCAACGGGTTGCTGGAGGAAGCGTCGACATAAGCATAGGTCAGGCGCAGGCGGTCGGCGTTGCTCACGCGCCAGTCCAACTGTGATTCTGCCCCGGTAAAGCGCGAGCTGTTGGCGTTGCTGGCGATGTATTGGTTGTTGCGCAGTGGCGAGCTGATCATGTCGGTGATTTCGTCATAGAACAGCTTCACGTCGACATTCAGCCCCAGGTCGGCAAAGAAACCGTTGTAGCCCAGCTCTCGTGAGCGCATCAATTCTTTGTCGAGGTTGCCGGGGCCGCGCGTCACGACAAAATATTGCCCGGAATCTTGCCCATAGGTCGGGGAGCTGAGATTGGTGACGAGGTAGCTCCAGTTGACGTTGTTCTCGAACATGTCCGGCGAGCGGACCGCCTCGGAGTAAACCGCCCGCAAGCCATGGCGCGGGTTGATCAGGTAATTGACCGCCACTCGCGGCGTCAGGGAGTTGCCGCTCAGGTGGGTGTCTTCGTACATGGCGCCGCCTTGCAGCAGCCAGTGTTCGCTGGGCCGCCATTCCAGCTGGCCGAACAGGCGCCAGGTGGTGTCGTCCAGTGTGCCGTTGAAGTAGGTGTCCGAGTCGGCGCGGTCATAGCGGTAATTGAAACCGCTGAGCAGGCGCAGGCTGTCGGACAGGCTGAGGGTGTCTTGCAGTTCCAGGTCGTAGCGGCTTTCCCGGGTACTTTGGTCGATATCGCCGCAGACAGGGTCCTTGCCACCCTGGTGTTTCCACTGATCGAGCACTTGATTGGCCAGAGCCTGTTCAGCGGCGCCGCCGGGTGGGGCGGAGCCTTGGCTGTAGGTCTCCATGTTGCGAGCCAGCCGTTCGGCGTAATTGGGGTTGAGCTGCCATAACTGGGTCAGCTGCGGGCTGAATGAGACCTTGGCGTCACAGGCTTTCCAGATTTGCCGGCGATCCCACTGCTGCGCCGATCCCTGGATGTAGAGGCTGTGGTCGGGGTTGAAATCGAAGTTCCAGCGCAATGAGCCTGCGTAGTCCTTGGCGGTAATGTCGGAGTTGTTGCCGCCTTCAGTAATGCCATCAAATACCGGCGTGTAGGTATAAGGACGCTGGTTGGTGCCTTCCTTGACGCTCAGCTGCCAGCCGAGGCTCTGTTGCGCGTTCAGGGTCTGGCTTACCGCCAGGCTGAAACGGTTGAGACGCCGTCCATCACGGCGGTCGGCGCCGACGGCATTACTGTCAAAGCCATCGTCCTGTTGCCCGGACAGGGACAGGCGCAAATCGCCGGTCTCCCAGCCCACACCCTGGCTGGCATAGAAGTCGTTGATCCCGCGTTCACCGCGGGTGACCTTCATGCGCGAACCCTGGCTGTTGGCCGGCGAGCGGGTGAGGATATTCACCACTGCCATCAGCGCATTGGCGCCATAGCTGACGGTGTTGGGGCCGCGAAATACCTCGATGCGCTCGATATCCTCCATGGCTACCGGGATATCGCTCCAGTCCACCGTGGCCAGGCCGGCGCGATACACCGAGCGACCGTCGATCAACACCTGCATGCGCCGTGCATCACTGGCGCTGGTGCCGTGGTAGTTCACCGACGCCTGGTTGCCGGTGGTGTAGCCGACCATCATCCCGGGCACCAGCCGCAGCAGTTCCGAAATGTCCCGGGCGCCGCTGGCCTTGATCAGCTCGCTGTCGATCACCGTCATGCTGCCGGGCACGGCGGCGGCCGATTGCTTGAGGCGCGTGGCGGTCAAGACCTGCGGCAGCGGTTGGCCGTCGAGAAACAGATCGTCAGCCAGTGCAGGCAGGCTGCACAAGAGCATCAACAATAGAGATGAGCGAGGAGGAGGGCCCAGATACACGGCACGGCCTTGTTAATGACGGATAGCCGCCCATGTTAACTGAGGCGGGACTATTTGCCAGTCGTCGGATTTGCAATTACCTAGCACAGGCGTGGCATTTTCCGACAGGCGTGCGAATTGATACGGGGGCTGGCCGCAAGCGGGGCGCCCCGTATAATGCCGCCATCGCCACTGGTATGGATTAACGGATTGCATATGACAGAACAGCGCCCTATCGCGGTCCTGGGAGGCGGAAGTTTTGGTACCGCCGTGGCTAACCTGCTGGCCGAGAACGGCCAGACGGTGCGTCAGTGGATGCGCGACCCCGAGCAGGCCGAAGCGATTCGCGTGCATCGTGAAAACCCCCGTTACCTTAAAGGCATCAAGATTCATCCGGCGGTCGAGCCGGTCACCGACCTGCTGGACACCCTCACGGCCTGCGACCTGTGCTTTGTCGCGCTGCCCTCCAGCGCTTTGCGCTCGGTGCTGGCCCCCCATGCCGAACGCCTGGCAGGCAAGCTGCTGGTCAGCCTGACCAAGGGTATCGAGGCCCATACCTTCAAGCTGATGAGTGAAATCCTCACAGAGATCGCGCCTCAGGCGCGCATTGGCGTGCTGTCCGGGCCGAACCTGGCGCGGGAAGTCGCCGAGCACGCCCTGACGGCCACGGTGGTCGCCAGCGAAGACGAAGCCTTGTGCGAGCGTGTGCAGGCGGTGTTGCATGGCCGTACTTTCCGGGTCTATGCCAGTGCCGACCGTTTTGGCGTCGAATTGGGCGGCGCGCTGAAAAACGTCTACGCGATCATTGCCGGCATGGCCGTAGCCCTGGGCATGGGGGAAAACACCAAGAGCATGTTGATCACCCGCGCCTTGGCCGAGATGACCCGCTTTGCGGTGAACCAGGGCGCCAACCCGATGACGTTCTTAGGCCTGGCAGGCGTGGGCGACTTGATCGTCACCTGCTCATCGCCCAAGAGCCGTAACTATCAGGTCGGGTTTGCCCTGGGCCAGGGCCTGAGCCTGGAGGAGGCGGTGACGCGCCTGGGCGAAGTGGCCGAAGGAGTCAACACCCTCAAAGTACTCAAAGCCAAGGCCCAGGAAGTCGGCGTGTATATGCCGCTGGTCGCCGGGCTGCACGCGATCCTGTTCGAAGGGCGCACCTTGGACCAGGTCATCGAGCTGTTAATGCGGGCCGAGCCCAAGACCGATGTCGACTTTATTTCCACCAGTGGTTTCAACTGAGGAACGCATCATGAACGATCCGAAAGCCGCCCCCAAATACGAGTCGATTGCCTTGCGCGTCCTGTGGATGCTGGTATTCGCGCTGGTGTGGCAGGTGGCGCAATTGCTGCTCGGCGCACTGGTGGTGGTGCAGCTGGTTTACCGTGTGATCTACGGTGCACCTAACCTGGGCCTGATGAACTTTGGTGACAGCCTCAGCCAGTTCCTCGCGCAGATCGGTCGCTTCGGCAGCTTCCACACCGAGCAAAAGCCCTGGCCGTTCGCCGATTGGCCAGCCCCGCGTGCCCCGGAAGGCGAAGCCGCTCACAGCGTGCCACCGGCTCCGCACCCCGCGCGTGATGAAGAGCCAAAACTATGAAGTTGTGGATTCTGCGCCACGGTGAGGCCCAAGGGCATGCCCGTACCGACGCCGAACGCAACCTCACCGAGCATGGGCGCGCCGAAGTATTGCGCAGCGCGGCGCACCTGATTGGCCAGCCCCTCAGCGCCATCATTGCCAGCCCCTATGTGCGGGCGCAGCAGACGGCGCAATTGGTGCAGGAAGCGTTGGGGTTCAAGCCGCAAATCCGAACGGTGCCGTGGCTGACGCCCGACGGTAACCCGCAGCAGGTGCTGGAAAAACTCGACATCGACGACAACGTGCTGCTGGTCAGCCACCAACCTCTGGTGGGTAGCCTGATCAGCTTTCTGCTGCACGGGCATCAACGCCAGCCGCAGCCGATGTACACGGCCAGCCTCGCAGAGCTTGAGGGGGACTTTCCGCTGGCCGGCTTGATGAGCCTGGTCGATGTGAAGAACCCGTAGATAGGTATTTACACAGCGGTGGTGCGACGCTGGACCTGTGGCCTGACGACGATCTAAATGTGGGAGGGGGCTTGCCCCCGATGGCGGTGAGCCAGCTCCAGATGAATTTGCTGACACTCCCTCATCGGGAGCAAGCTCCCTCGCACATTGGATCCTCGCTGTCTTGAGCATTTCGTTCGCTTGACTGACCGGGGCCGCGCCAAAATCATGTAGACACCTATGCCTCGATAGCGGCCTTATAGCCTATTGCCCTAGCAGGCCGTTGCCTTTGTATGTGCTATACAGTCAACCAAGCAAGTGCTTGGTTGACTGTTTGGCGGATCACAAAGGAGCGCGTCCCATGCCTGTCGCTTTTCGTTTGCCGTTGCAGGTTTTCTTCGAGCGTGAAGCGCGGCACCCGCGCAAGGTTTTCCTGGTGCAGCCCCTCGATGGCGGCGAGGTGCAGACCCTGACCTGGGGCGATGTCGGCCACCAGGCCCGGTGCGCCGCCCATTGGCTGCGTGCCCGGGAGTTGCCCCAGGGCTCGCACATCGCCCTGATCTCAAAAAACTGTGCGCACTGGATCATCGCCGACCTGGCCATCTGGATGGCCGGGCATGTCTCGGTGCCGCTCTATCCCAACCTGACCGCCGACTCCGTAGCCCACGTGCTGACCCATTCCGAGGCAGCGCTGGCGTTGATCGGCAAGCTGGATGATTGGCCGGCAATGGCGCCGGGTATTCCAGCGGGTGTGCCAACCATCAGCCTGCCGCTGTGCCCGGCGGGGACGTTCGATTTCAGCTGGGTGGACCTGCAAGCCTGCTCACCGATCCAGGACAACCCCGAACCTCTTGCCTCGACACTGGCCACCATTGTCTATACCTCCGGGACGACCGGGCTGCCCAAAGGCGTGATGCACACGTTCGGTGCCCTGGGCTTTGCCGCTACCCGCGGCACCGAGTTGTTTGGCCTGGGGGAGGGTGACCGGCTGCTGTCCTACCTGCCGCTGTGTCATGTGGCCGAACGCATGTTTGTGGAAATGGCCTCGATCTACACCGGGCAAACCGTGTTTTTTGCGCAAAGCCTGGAGACCTTCCTGACCGATTTGCGCAGGGCACGGCCGACGGCCTTGTTTGGCGTGCCGCGTATCTGGACCAAATTCCAACTGGGGGTCTACGCCAAGCTCCCGGAAAAGCGCCTCGAGACCCTGTTGAGCCTGCCGTTCATCGGCAAGCGTGTCGGCCATAAAGTGCTGGCGGGCCTGGGGCTGGATGCGCTGCGCATTGCCCTGTCCGGCGCGGCACCGGTGCCCGAGGCGCTGTTGCGCTGGTATCAGCGCCTGGGCCTGGATGTGCTGGAGGTGTATGGCATGAGCGAAAACTGCGGCTACTCCCATGTGTGTACCCCGGGTGCGCAAAGGCTTGGCTGGATCGGCCTGCCATGCCCTGGCGTGGAAGTGCGCGTCGACCCCTCGGGCGAGGTGCAGGTGCGTAGCGGCGCGACCATGCTGGGCTATTTCAAGGACCCGCAGAAAACCGCTGAAACGCTCACCGAGGACGGCTTCCTGCGTACCGGCGACAAGGGCGAGCAGGACGCTGAAGGTCGCCTGCGCCTGACCGGGCGCCTCAAGGAGATCTTCAAGACCAGCAAAGGCAAATACGTAGCCCCGGCACCGATTGAAAATCGCCTGGCCGAACATGCGCGCATCGAACAGGTCTGTGTGGTCGGGGAGGGGCTCGGCGCACCGATAGGGCTTTGCGTGTTGTCGGCGCCGCATGAGGACCGTCGAACCCTTGGCGCCGGTCTCGAGCACTGGCTGGAACAGGTCAATGCTGCCCTGGATAAACATGAGCGCCTGCGCCAGCTGGTGGTGGTGAAAGACAGTTGGGCGGTGGAAAACGGCTTCCTGACCCCGACCTTGAAGATCAAGCGCAACGTGATCGAGTCGACGTACGGGCCACAATTGCAGGCATGGAGCGCGCGCACCGAAACCGTTCTGTGGCAGGATTAGGCACGTAATAAAATCAACAAGGACAACCCCATGAGCCTGTGGCGCACCCAACCGAATATCGAACAACTCAATGCGATGCAGAAAAACACCATCGGCGAGTTGCTGGATATTCGTTTCGAAAGCTTCGACGACGAATCCCTCACCGCCAGCATGGTGGTCGATCACCGCACCCATCAGCCTTACGGGCTGTTGCACGGCGGCGCCTCGGTGGTGCTGGCCGAGAGTGTCGGCTCCATGGCGGCCTACCTGTGCATCGACGCGAGCAAGTTCTATTGCGTGGGCCTGGAGGTCAATGCCAACCACCTGCGTGGCGTGCGTAGCGGGCGGGTGACGGCGGTGGCCAAGGCTATTCATATCGGGCGCACGACCCAGGTTTGGGACATCCGCCTGAGCAGCGACGACGGCAAGGCCAGCTGTATCTCGCGGCTGACCATGGCCGTGGTGCCGCTGGGCGAAAAACCACCGGCGCGATAAGCGTGGCGTGAGTGTCATCATTCCTGGCAGTTACAGTCATTGCCGCAGGACGCCGGCATGGTGACAATCCACCTCTGTTTTCGTCGATGGAACCTGTATGCCGCAGCACGTGTTTTTTACCCACGCCAATGGCTTCCCATCGGCCACTTACGGCAAGCTGTTTGCCGCCCTGGCCCCGGAATATGCGGTGGCGCACCTGCCGCAGCACGGTCACGACCCCAGGTTCCCGGTGGACGATAACTGGCAGAACCTGGTGGATGAGTTGATCCACCATCTGCAACAGCAGCCGGAGCCGGTGTGGGGCGTGGGCCATTCCCTCGGGGGCGTGCTGCACTTGCACGCAGCCATGCGTTGCCCGCAGTTGTACCGGGGCGTGGTAATGCTGGATTCGCCGGTGCTGACCCGGGCAGACCGCTGGGTGATCCGTGCCGCCAAGCGTTTTGGCTTCATCGACCGCCTGACGCCGGCTGGGCGCACCCTCGGTCGCCGTGAAGAGTTCACCGACCTTGAAGCCGCACGCAGCTATTTTGCCGGCAAGACCCTGTTTCGTGGCTTTGATCCCGATTGTTTTGACGCGTACCTGCAACATGGCCTGCAGCAAGTGGGCGACCGCCTGCGCCTGCGTTTCGATCCGGCCACCGAAATCAGCATCTATCGCGGCGTACCCCACACCAGCCCGGGCCAGGTGCGCCAATTGAAGGTGCCGCTGGCGGTGGTGCGTGGGCGCCAGAGCCGTGTGGTGATGCGCCACCATGCCAGCGGCGTCGACCGCCTGCCCATGGGCGAAATGCTCACCATGCCGGGCGGCCATATGTTCCCCCTGGAACGCCCCCAGGACACCGCCACCTTGATCAAGAACCTGTTCGCCCGCTGGCAAGCCCGCGAGCGCAGTTGCGCATGAGCACACCTGTCGAAGAAGTTCGCCTGAGCCTGCCGCACATCGAGTTGGCGGCTCATCTGTTCGGCCCCGAGGATGGCCTGCCGGTGATCGCCCTGCATGGCTGGCTGGACAACGCCAATAGCTTTGCGCGCCTGGCGCCGAAGCTGCACGGCTTGCGTATTGTCGCGCTGGACCTGGCGGGGCACGGGCACTCGGACCATCGTCCGGCAGGGGCCGGTTATGCCTTGTGGGATTATGTCTATGACGTGCTGCAGGTCGCCGAGCAATTGGGCTGGCAACGTTTTGCATTACTTGGCCATTCCCTGGGTGCCATCGTTTCCCTGGTGTTAGCTGGGGCCTTGCCGGAGCGTGTGACGCACTTGGGTTTGATCGATGGGGTGATCCCTCCGACCGCCAGCGCCGAGAACGCGGCCGAACGCCTGGGCATGGCCTTGCAGGCGCAAATGAGCCTGCAAGACAAGCGTAAGCCTGTCTACGGCACGCTCGATCGAGCGGTTGAGGCGCGGATGAAGGGCGTGGTGGCGGTCAGTCGTGAAGCCGCGGAACTGCTGGCCCAGCGCGGCCTGATGCCAGTGCCGGGCGGTTACACCTGGCGCAGCGACAGCCGCCTGACCCTGGCATCGCCGACGCGCCTGACCGATGAGCAGGCCATGGCTTTCGTAAGGCGCGTAGGTTGCCCTACGCAGTTGGTGGTCGCGGCTGACGGCATGCTGGCGAAACATTCCGAATTGCTTTCCCAGCTACCCTTCACCGTTGCCACGCTGCCAGGCGGCCATCATTTACACCTGAATGACGAGTCCGGCGCTGCTCTTGTTGCAGACTGTTTCAATCGGTTCTTCTCCACGCCTTGACTTGGCGGGGTCAACTGCCGAGGCTGGGCGGATTGAAAGGGAGTCAACCATGTACACACTCAATATCGCTGTGACCTCCATTGGCCAGGACTCATTGATCCGATGAGCCTGGGTGAAGGATGTCTCCGTGCCCTTGGCCTTTGCTGTTTCAGCCCCCTGGTGTTCGCCGCTGACGTGTCGGGCAGCCAGGATCTGCCTGCCGTGGCCCGCCAGGTTGACGCGCAGATCGTCGATTATCGCCCCGCCGAAGAAAAGGAACGCATCTACCCCATGGGCGCGATCCGCAAGATCAGCGGCCAGTTGCGCTACGAGGGCCAGGCCACCGCGCGTGGCCAAGCCACTGCAATCACCTATGAATTGCCCGCCGAGCACAGCTCCAGCGCGGCCTTTACCGCAACGCGCGAAGCATTACAGGCCAAGGGCGCGCAGTTGTTGTTCTGGTGCCAGGCCCGCGATTGTGGCGAAAGCAGCCTCTGGGCCAATGAAGTGTTCGGCAACGCCAAGCTGGTGGGGGCCGACGGCCAGCAGGAGTACTTGCTGCTGCGCCTGGCCGCTCCGCAGGACAATTCCCTGATCGCGCTGTACGGCATCACCCGCGGTAACCGTCGCGCTTACCTGCATGTCGAGCAACTCGACGCCAGCGCGCCTTTGGGTAATCTGCTGCCGACCTCCGCCACCCTGTTGCGTGAACTGAAAAGCACCGGCGAGCTGGACTTCCCGGCGCTGGGTGCCGAACCTGACGCCACGTGGCTGACCTTGATTTCCCGCGGCCTGAACCTCGACACCACCTTGCGCATCAGCCTGACCGGGCCCACCGCCGAAACCTGGCGCCAGGGCCTGATCGATGCCGGCGTGCGCGCCGCACGTCTGGAAACCGGCACCGGTGACGCTAAAGGATTGCACCTGCATCTGATACGCTGACCGTCATCAGGCGAACGGACCCGCGCCGTTCGCCTAAGCTCTCTTCCAATAGCCTTAGTCTCGAGATACCCGATGCTCAATAACGATCGCCTGCTGGTGCAAATCCTGCTGCTGGTGCTGTTCGGTGCCAGCTTCTGGGTCATGGCGCCGTTCTGGTCGGCGCTGTTCTGGGGGGCGGTGCTGGCATTTGCCAGTTGGCCGCTGATGCGTTTGCTCACGCGCTGGCTGGGTGGCCGGGAGTCCCTGGCCGCCGGCATCCTGACGCTGGGCTGGATGTTGCTGGTGGCAGTGCCGCTGGTATGGCTGGGGTTCAACCTCGCCGACCACGTGCGCGATGCAGTGGCGCTGATCAAGGATATCCAGGTCGACGGCTTGCCCGAGGCGCCGTCCTGGCTGGGTTCGATTCCGTTGGTCGGCGAGCGCCTGGCGGGAATGTGGGACAGCATCGATCAACAAGGCGCGGCGTTGATGGTCAGCATCAAGCCGTACCTCGGCCAGGTCGGCAACTGGTTGCTGGCGCGCAGTGCGCAAATTGGCGGCGGCATCCTCGAGCTGACCCTGAGCCTGGTCTTCGTGTTCTTTTTCTACCGTGACGGGCCGCGCCTGGCGATGTTTGTGCACCGCTTGCTGGAGCGCCTGATCGGCGAGCGCGCCGGCTATTACATCGAACTGGTGGCCGGCACTGTGCAACGGGTGGTCAACGGTGTGATCGGCACTGCTGCCGCCCAGGCCCTGCTGGCGCTGATCGGCTTCCTGATCGCCGGCGTGCCGGGTGCGCTGGTGCTGGGTATCGTCACCTTCCTGCTCAGCCTGATCCCCATGGGCCCGCCGCTGGTGTGGATCCCGGCCACGGCCTGGCTGGCGTGGAAGGGCGACTACACCTATGCCGTGTTCCTGGGTGTATGGGGCACGTTCGTGATCAGTGGCGTGGATAACGTGCTAAAGCCGTACCTGATCAGCCGTGGCGGCAACCTGCCGCTGGTGATTGTGCTGCTGGGCGTGTTTGGCGGCTTGATAGCGTTTGGCTTTATCGGCCTGTTTATCGGCCCGACCTTACTGGCGGTGGCCTACAGCCTGCTGACAGATTGGAGCGCCACTCAGGCGCAAGTCCGCCGCGAAGACAAACCCTGTAACTGAGGCGTTCAGGCGCGGGGCAGCCACATGACGGCGGTCAGCCCGCCACCAGGTGTTTCTTCCAGGCTCAAGCGGCCGCCCAAGCGCTCCGCCGCTTCCTTGGAAATCGTCATGCCCAGGCCGACGCCGCCGGAGTTGCGGTTGCGTGACCCTTCGAGTCGGTAAAACGGCTCGAACACCGCCTCACGCTTGTCGGCTGCAATGCCCGGGCCATGGTCGATCACGCGAATGACCAGCGCGTCGCTCCTGTCCGTCAGTTCGATATATGCCGTGCCGGCATAGCGCAGGGCATTGTCGATCAGGTTGTTGAGGCATGAGCGCAAGGCCATCGGCTGTACTTGCAACGGTGCACAGGTACCGGAAAATTGCACATCGCTGCCTTGGTCCTGGGCGTTTTCGCTGAGGGACTCCACCAGCGCCTGCACATCAAGCCAGTGCCGTGTCTCGCTGGTGCGTTGTTCGTGCAGGTAGCTCAGGGTGGCATCGAGCATGCCGATCATGTCGTCCAGGTCCTGGCGCATCTGGCCTTGCAGTTGGGTGTCCTCGATCTGTTCCAGGCGCAGCTTGAGGCGCGACAGCGGGGTGCGCAGGTCGTGGGAGACCGCACCGAGCATGCGCGCACGCTGGCTGACTTGCTCGCGGATACGCTTTTGCATGAGGTTGAAGGTCGACGCGGCCTGCCGTGCTTCGCGCGGGCCGGACTCCACCAGGGGCGGGCTGTCGAGGTCGATGCTCAAGCGCTCGGCCGCCGCGCTCAGGCGCTGGATCGGCCGACTCAGCAGCTTGGCACCGTACCAGGCGGCGATGATCAACGAGATAAATTGAAACGTCAGCGGTACCAACGGCCCACCAAACCAAGGGCGAGGTTCCTTGCGCAGTGGCTTGAGGGTGCCGTCCGGTTGTTCGACGAACACCTCGGGAGGCGGGGGAGGCGGCCGGCCGTAGTGGTGGAACCAGAAGATCGCCAGCACGTGGGCCAGCACAATAGCCACCAGCAATAGGCCGAACAATCGCCCGAACAGCGTATTGAGGGTGGCACGCATCAACCGATATCCCGGGCGTCGAACAGGTAGCCTTCGCCGCGTACGGTCTTGATCAGTTGTGGCGCCTTGGGATCATCTCCCAGCTTCTGGCGCAAGCGCGACACCAGCAAGTCGATGCTGCGATCAAAGGCTTCGATGGAGCGGCCACGGGCGGCATCCAGCAATTGTTCGCGACTCAGCACACGGCGCGGGCGTTCGATGAAGACCCACAGCAAGCGAAACTCGGCGTTGGACAGCGGCACCACCAGGCCGTCATCGGCCACCAATTGGCGCAGCACACTGTTGAGGCGCCAATTGTCGAAGCGGATGTTGGTGCGTTGCTCGCTGCGGTCATCGCGCACCCGGCGCAGGATGGTCTGGATACGCGCGACCAGCTCCCGGGGCTCGAACGGTTTGGACATGTAGTCATCGGCGCCCAGTTCCAGGCCGATGATGCGGTCGGTGGGTTCGCAACGGGCGGTGAGCATCAGGATCGGAATGTCCGACTCAGCGCGTAACCAGCGGCACAGCGACAGCCCGTCCTCGCCCGGCAGCATCAGGTCGAGCACCACCACATCGAAGGTTTCGGCTTGCATGGCTTGGCGCATGGCGGTGCCGTCGGTGACACCCGAGGCGAGGATATTGAAGCGCGCCAGGTAGTCGATCAGCAGTTCGCGGATCGGCACGTCGTCGTCGACAATCAGCGCACGGGTATTCCAGCGCTTGTCTTCGGCGATAACCGCGTCTTTTGGCTCTTCGGTTACGGGGGCGGAGGGGGTATGCATAGTGCGATCATCTGCCTGGGTTGTTGCGGTCAGCATAGGCGCCCGGTTCCAAGCCTGGAAGTACCGGGCGGGCGGTCACGTGCGCGAGGCTAGGCCCACGGCGTGTTGAGGGCGTGTCGAGTCTGTACCAGCTTTGAAACAATTGCCCGAAATGGCGTCTCTCGGGCGTTTGATCAGTATTTACCGATCATCGGATCCCGCAACCGCGCTGCTTGCGCTACAATCCGCGCCGATTTCGACTTGCCTGAGAGCCCATTCCAATGTCCGTCTGCCAGACTCCTATCATCGTCGCCCTGGATT
>Ga0160440_100417_pt1 | contig 15530 bp, 16 predicted proteins | sample HID1971I_E1MG_FD_108277 | JGI IMG/M metagenome (GOLD analysis project Ga0160440, IMG submission 108277) | Enriched millipede-associated microbial communities from UW Madison campus, WI, USA - HID1971I_E1 MG | ecosystem: Host-associated > Arthropoda: Insects > Digestive system > Unclassified ... | reverse complement strand
TGAGCCCTGATGGCGGAATTGGTAGACGCGGCGGATTCAAAATCCGTTTTCGAAAGAAGTGGGAGTTCGATTCTCCCTCGGGGCACCATCTTAAAGAAAGACCTTGAAATTCAAGGTCTTTTTTTTCGCCTGTGAAAAAGTGACCGGCATGGCAGTAGAGGTAACGGGACCATGGAATTGACGCTTGAAGCAGTTGCACTGTTTGCCCTGAAACTGGTGCATGAGACCGAGGACGGCAGCCCGCTGCTGCGCGATGACCCGGCGATGGATGGGTATGAACGCGAGGTGTTTGGGCTGCTAGTGCGCCAGGGTGATTTGGCGCGGATTCAGTTAAAGCTTGATCAGTGCCTGACGTTAGCGCTCGACTCTCTGGGCGGCGCCCATACCGTGATGGGGCGCGAGCTGCAGCGGCTTGCGCTGGACGTGCATCAAGCAGCGACCCTGGAAGCACTCAATGCTCCGCTCCAGGCACTCACGGATTACCTCAAAGCCATCCTGTAACGCGCAGCTAGCGTCGCCCCTCCACCGCCATCCGCACCGCCAACCCCATCAACACCGACCCCATCACCCAGCGCTGCACCACCTGCCAGCCTGGCCGGGTGACGAAGAACACCGCGATGGAACCCGCCATGCAGGCAATCACCGCATTGACGCTCACGCTGATAAAAATCTGCAGGGAGCCCAACACCAGGGATTGCATCAGCACACTGGCATGACCGTTCGGATCGATGAACTGCGGCAACAGCGACAAATACATCACCGCTACTTTGGGATTGAGCAGGTTGGTGATTAGGCCCATGGTGAACAGCTTGCGCGGGCTGTCCTTGGGCAAATCCCGCACCTGGAATGGCGAACGCCCACCCGGCTTGACCGCCTGCCAGGCCAGGTACACCAGGTACAGCGCCCCGCCGAGCCGCAGCGCGTCGTAGGCGAAGGGCACTGCCATCACCAACGCAGTGATACCCAGTGCCGCGCAAACCATATACACCACAAAACCTAACGCCACCCCGCCCAGGGAAATCAACCCGGCGGTGCGGCCCTGGCAGATCGAGCGGGAGATCAGGTAGATCATGTTCGGCCCGGGCGTCAGCACCATGCCGAGTGAGATCAGACCATAGGCAAGCAAGCTGGACATATCGGGCATTGTTTCGCTCCTGGATTTTTATTCTGCCAGCGTGAATCCTTCGCCACACTGTGATGTTTCGCTCCATGCTAGGGCGTTAGAGGCGTGGGCGTTAGATACAGATCCGCGAACAAAACCTCATACACAGGCGCCCCCACCGAACCCAGGACAGGCACATGATCGACTTCAACAACAAAGGCTTCTTCAAGCTCAAACAAAACAATGAGTACGCCGAACGCGTATCGGCCCTGCTGCTCGACGGTGAGGAAGTGGTCGACGCCTACAAAGCCATGCGTGACGGCGTGGTTTTCACCACCAAGCGCATCATTGCGGTGAACGTGCAGGGGATTACCGGCAGCAAGAAGGACTTCACGTCGTTGCCGTATAAAAATATCGTGGCGTATTCGGTGGAAACGTCCGGGACGTTTGATCTGGATTCGGAATTGGAGATTTACTTTTCCTCACTGGGGAAGGTGAGGTTTGAGTTCACCGGCAAGACCTCGATTGTGGAAATATCGCGGTTGATTTCCAAGCATCTGCTGGGCTGATCAACACAAGGAGGCTTGCCCGCGACAGCGGTGAATCAGTGACTAGATCGGATACTGATACTCTGCCATCGGGGGCAAGCCCCTCCCACATTTTGATCGCGCTGTATCAGCTGAATACGCATGCGAGGCCGCTCACTTGGGCTGGAATGTCTCCAGGTAGGCCAGGATGTTTTCAATCTTCTCCTGATCGCTGATCCCCCAGAAAATCATCCGCGTCCCACTCACCACCTTCTTCGGCGCTTCGATATAGGCGGCAAGCTTGTCCCGCGTCCACACCACCCCGGAATTCTTCATCGCATCCGAATACTGATAGTCGGTGGTAGTTCCGGCAGGCCGGCCAATGATGCCGTTAAGCTGCGGCCCGAAACCACCGCGGGCGCCTTCGCCGACGCTATGGCAGCCACCGCAGGTCTTGGCGAAGAGTTTACCGCCCGCCTCCGCGTCGCCGGCGGCGAAGGCAGGGCTGGTGGCAAGGGTCAGGACGAGGGTGAACAGGGCGTACTTCATTGAGGGCTCCACTTCGGCTATTACCGGCGATTATGCCTGTTTAAGCGGGCATGCCTCCAACCGTCCAATCAGGCACGTCAGATAACCTCGCTCCGGTAGCAACCACGTCAAATGACCACCCATCGTTTAAAAAACATCCAATCGAACCTATAAGCGCGCGCCCCACTCCACCCTACTGAACCCCTGATGGTGGAGTAAGGATCATGGCTCAGCCATCGATTTTGGTATTGGAAGACGACGAGATCATTCGTTCGTTGATGGTGGATGTGCTGGAGGAGTTCGGGGCGCATGTGACGTCGTTCCCTTCGGCGGATGACGGGATGATTTTCCTGGAGCGCGATGATGAGCAGGTGGACCTGATTGTCAGCGATATCCAGATGCCCGGGCTATTGAACGGCTATGACTTGAGCAGGGTGGTGGCGCATCGTTGGCCCTCTATCCAGGTGCTGTTGACGTCCGGTAATACGTCGCTGGCGTCTGAGTTGGGTGGCAGAGTCAGGTTTTTACCCAAGCCATGGAGCACCGAGCGTCTGCTGGAATGTGTGGAGTCGGCGTTGACCCAGCAGGGTGCGTCCATGCATTGATAGCGCTGCGACATCGCTCAAACCGAACTTCCGGTCAGGCGAAGGGGTCATTAACCATGCATGGAGCGACTTCTCGGATCCGACGGTCAGCCTTTTCGCTTTGTGCGCTCAGCTGACGGCCATGAGTGTGTAGAATCGTTGCCGACTTTTACCCGTCATGGATGGCTGACAAGCCCACAGTTCGAGCTCATTGAATGCATTCACAGGCCCCTGACATTGGTGCGCCCCCGTTGCTGGAAGCCTTGCGCACAGGCACGGGCTTGCTGCACGTAGCACTGGAAAAGCGCCTGCCGTTTTTCTGTGCGAGCCTGGATGTCGACTGGTACCGACGTTTACTTCAAGCATATTACGGGTTTTACAGACCAATAGAATCAGCGCTGTACCAAAGTGACTTGATCCCTGATGGCTTCGACTGCGTGTTGCGTGCGAAAACCCCGACACTGGTCAGTGACCTCCACGCCCTGGGCCTGGATGACCATGGTATCAACGCCCTGCCCCGCTGCACCCATCTCCCAGACTTGGACACCCCGGCGGCCTGCCTGGGCGCACTCTATGTGCTGGAAGGCGCGACCCTCGGCGGCCAGGTGCTGCGCCGGGAAATGGCCCTGCGCCTGGACGTGGGTGCCGACAACGGCGGCGCGTTTCTCAATGTATATGGCGCCGAGACCGGTCGACGCTGGAAAGAATTTCTCGACTATCTGGGCCGTTTGCCATTGGATGCACTCGCCAAACAGCACGCGGTTAACGCGGCCCGCTCGACATTCAGCGGCTTTGAGCAATGGCTCGACAGCCAGAAGGTACTGCTATGAAACCCGAAGACTTTGAAGAGCTGCTTGCCAACTGTGCTGACGAGCCCATCCGCTTTCCGGGGGCGATTCAGCCCCACGGTGTGCTGCTGACCTTGTCGGAGCCCGGCCTGGAAATCATTCAGGTGAGTGCCAACGTAGGCACCTTGTTTGGCCACGCGCCTGAGACCCTGTTGAGCCAGCCGTTGCACAGGCTGATTGGCGACGAGCATGCCCTGGCTGTGCAAACCATGGCTGCCAACAACACGTTTTTCGATGCTCCGCCCCTGCACGTCACCTTCGACGGCGCGCCATTCGAGGGCCTGCTGCATCGCCATCAGGATGTGTTGGTACTGGAATTCGAACCACGGCTTGAGAACTTCAAGCCACAGGCGCGCAATGGCCGCACCAGTGACCTGGGCAAGATGCTGCAACGCCTGCAATCGGCCAAGACCCTGCAGGCGCTGTATGCCATCAGTGTGAATGAAATCCAGGCCATGACCGGCTACGACCGGGTGCTGATCTATCGCTTCGAAGAAGAAGGCCATGGCCAGGTGATTGCAGAAGCGTCGGCACCGTCCATGGAGTTGTTCAATGGGCTATTCTTCCCCGCATCCGACATCCCCGAACAAGCTCGCGAGTTGTACCGCACCAACTGGCTACGCATCATCCCGAACGCGTCCTACGAACCGGTGCCGCTGCTGCCCAAGTTGCGGCCGGACACGGGCCAGCCCCTGGACCTGAGCTTTGCCACCCTGCGCAGTGTCTCGCCGATCCACTGCCAGTACATGCAGAACATGGGTGTGCTGTCGTCCATGAGCATCTCGCTGATGAAGGGCGACAAACTCTGGGGACTGATCAGCTGCGGCAACCGCGAACCGCTGCTGGTGCCCAACGACCTGCGTATGACCTGCCAGACCATAGGCCAAATACTGTCGTTGCAGATCAGTGCCATGGAAGCCTTGGAGCTGAATCGCCAGCGCGAAGAGAAAATCGAAGCCCTGGCGCTGCTCGATCAGGCCATGAAAGCCAACGAAGGTAACGTGTTCGACAGCCTGGCCCACCACGGCAAAAAACTGATGGACCTGGCCCTCTCCGGCGGCGTAGCGATCATCGAAGACAAACAATTGCACCGCTACGGCAACTGTCCGGAACCGGCGCAGATCCGCGCATTGCACAAGTGGTTGCAGGAGAGCGGCGAGCCGGTGTTTTCCAGCCATAACTTGGCCTCGGTATACCCGCCCGCCGCCGAGTACCAGGCCGTCGCCAGCGGCGTACTCGCCATGAGCCTGCCCAAGCCTGTGGATAACGGTGTGCTGTGGTTCCGCCCCGAGGTGAAAGAGAACATCAACTGGAGTGGCGATCCGAAAAAGCCGTTGGACCTGGAAACTTCCGACGCCGGCCTGCGCCTTCGCCCTCGCACCTCGTTTGAAATCTGGAAGGTGGAAATGGCCGGCATCTCCACCAAGTGGAGCCATGGCGATCTGTTTGCCGCCAACGACCTGCGTCGCTCGGCCCTGGAAAATGACCTGGCCCGCCAAGTGGTGCGCGAACGGCAAGCGGTGCGCGCCCGTGATGAACTGGTCGCGGTGGTGTCCCACGACCTGCGTAACCCGATGACAGTCATCTCGATGCTCTGCGGCATGATGCAAAAAGCCTTCAGTTCCGAGGGCCCACACACCTCACGGCGGATTTCATCGGCCATCGACACCATGCAGCAGGCCGCCGGACGTATGAATGTGCTGCTGGAGGACTTGCTCGACACCTCGAAAATCGAGGCCGGGCGCTATGTGGTCAAGCCGGTTGCGTTGGACGTCAGTCAGATCTTTGAAGAGGCGTACTCACTACTGGCGCCGCTGGCCACGGAAAAAGGCATCGACCTGTCGTTCAATGCCGAACCTGGCCTGCAGATCAATGCCGACCCGGAACGCTTGTTCCAGGTGCTGTCGAACCTGATCGGCAACGCGATCAAGTTCACGCCGCGCCAGGGCAACATCGGTATCAGCGCCATGAGCAACGGCAAAGATATCGTGTTCTCGGTGCGTGACTCCGGTGAAGGCATTGCCCCTGAGCAACTGCCCCATGTGTTTGAACGCTACTGGACCCAGACAGAGAACAACCCTACCGGCAGCGGGTTGGGGCTGTATATCACCCAAGGCATTGTCCAGGCCCACGGCGGGCGGATTGAAGCCCAGAGTGAGTTGGGCCGTGGCAGTGAGTTCAGGTTTACGGTGCCTAAGCCCGCCTGAAACACGCCCAAACATTTGATTACCTGAGGCCGGGAACGACGAACCCGGCTTATGCCACTGATTAAGTGCGCACTCAAAGGGAGCATTGATGCGGGAACAACCCTCCAATTGAGCAAAGGGTTTATCATGATTATCGGTCAGCCGTTCCACACCTATAACATCAACCAATCCACGGAGGTCCAGCAGGACCATCAAGCGTCCCTAAATCCTGCGGATAACCCGTCGACAACTGAAAGCAATCAATCAGAGCACGTGACAACGGGGAAACCTCCTCACTCATCCCTGGACTCCCTCGGACAGGGCAGGCTGCTTTGACCCTACCCACAGCGCCAGGCCTGTAGCACGCCTGGTCGCCCCCAAGGAGTGCAGCGCCGGTGCTGCACTCTGTTGACAAAACACTGACATCCCCCGCGCTACCCTTTCACGTCCTAGACTTCGTGTGAGCCACCACCTCAATGCTTCAACCCGACACTCTGCCCGCAGTCATTGCAGGACCGCTGTTAAGGCGGCTGGAACCGCAGCGCCTGGTTATTTGGTTGGTGGGCAATCGTGTCCTGCCGTTGTACTTGGAACTGCGTTTACCCCACGGCGAGACGTTGGATATCCCTTTAGATACCACGTGCTGCCAAGTCGTGCCCGTCGGGCGCCATGCCTTCATCCACCTGATCGATGTTGTGCTGGATCATGCCCTGCCCCAGGATGTGGTCATCGGCTACGACCTGTTGATCGACGGCGTAGGCATCGCCGACTGGGCATCACATTTGCTGTACGCCGATACGACGATGCCGAACTTCGTGCTGCACAGCCGCATCCACCAGTTGGTACACGGCTCCTGCCGTAAGCCCCACCACCGTGCCGACGAAGGCTTGTTGTGCGTTGACCGCCTGCTGACGGATGCCCGCACACCGACCGAACGCCCGGCCCTGCTGATGATGAGCGGCGACCAGGTCTACGCCGACGATGTCGCAGGCCCCATGCTACGGGCAATTCATGCGCTGATCGCGCGCCTGGGGCTGTTCGACGAATACCTGGAAGGTGCCGTGGTGACCGACAGCGCCACCCTCTACGACCATCGCGCCAGTTACTACCACCGAGCGGATTTGCTCCCTGCGCTGGACAGTAACGAGACCTTGCGCGAACGCTTTTTCGGCGGCGTGAAAAAACCTATCTTCACCAGCAGCACCGCGGACAACCACCTGGTGACCTTTGCCGAAGTGATCGCCATGTATCTGCTGGCCTGGTCACCCACGCCGTGGACGCTGATCACGCCACAACCACCGCAACTGAGCCCCGAAGAACAACAGCGTTATGCCCGCGAGCAGGCGCAGATTGACCTGTTCCGCAGCGGTCTGCCTGGAGTCGCTCGAGTGTTCGCCCACCTGTCGACGCTGATGATCTTCGACGATCACGACGTTACCGACGACTGGAACCTCAGCGCCCAATGGGAAGAAACCGCCTACGGCCACCCCTTCTCCAAACGCATTATCGGCAATGCGTTGCTGGCGTACCTGTTATGCCAAGGCTGGGGCAACCAGCCCGAAGTGTTTGGTGAACTGCTGAGCCAAACCCAGGCCATGGCCGGCCAGGCACGCGACAATCATCTCGACGCCGTCGCACAAGATGACCTGCTGGAAGCGCTGTTGAAATTCCAGCACTGGCACTACGTATTGCCTACCACGCCCGCCCTGGTGGTTTTGGACACCCGCACCCGACGCTGGCGCAGCGAGTTCACCCTCAAGCAACCCTCCGGCCTGCTGGACTGGGAAGCCTTGAGCGAACTGCAACAGGAACTGCTCGACCACCCGTCGGCCATTATCGTATCGCCCGCGCCGATTTTTGGCGTAAAGCTGATCGAGACCGTACAGAAAATCTTCAGCTGGTGCGGCTTCCCCTTGCTGGTAGACGCTGAAAACTGGATGGCCCATCGCGGCGCCGCCCAGGTGATATTGAATATCTTCCGCCACTCGCGTACGCCGGGTAACTACGTGATCCTCTCCGGCGACGTGCATTACTCGTTCGTCTACCAGGTGCTGATCCGCCATCGCAACGGTGGCCCGAAGATCTGGCAAATCACCAGCAGCGGTATCAAGAACGAGTTCCCGCCACGCTTGCTGGAATGGTTCGACCGCCTCAATCGCTGGCTCTACTCCCCACGTTCACCGCTCAACTGGTTTACCCGTCGTCGCACCATGCAGGTGGTACCGCATATTCCGGAGCATGCCGAGGCGGGGGAGCGTTTGTGGAATTCGGCGGGCATTGGCCAGGTGTTTTTCAATGAGCACGGCCAGCCAGAGGCTATTTACCAGCACAACGCCAATGGGAAGCCCCGGACAAAAATGGCACCTCCCGAACAATAGCCTATTGCCACTAGCCAAAAGCAGCACACCCGCCCTATTCAAAGCGCGCAGGCGGCGATGTACAGTAGCGCCAGCCACGGAGTATCGGCGACAACAATGACTGGCCTTAAGCCAGCCCTCGCAGGAAGCGCGCTGATGGACGATACATCCGGCAACGAACCACTACGCAATGACATAACCGACCTCAACGTCGACCTGTTGCACGCCATCATGGAACTGGTCAGTGACGGAGTCTGGGACTGGAACGCCAATACCGGTTTCGTCTACCGCAACCCCGGCTGGTACGAGATGCTTGGCTACTCCCGCCACTCCCTGGAAAACAGCGTGTTCACCTGGGAGAACGTGATCCACCCCGAGGATTACCCCCGCGTGATGGCGATGTTTGACGACTACATCAGCCAGCGCTCGCCCCATTACCGGGCTGAATACCGCTGTCGAAAAGAAGATGGCACCTATCTCTGGATCGAGGACTGCGGTTATATCATTGCACGTAACCCCGACCACTCCGTGGCCCGCATGGTGGGCGCGCACCGCAATATCCATACGCGCAAATGCTCCATCGAACAGTTGCAAAGGCGCAATAAATCCCTTGAGGCACTGGTGGCCGAACGTACCCTGGAGCTGTCGCGGGTCAATCAACAACTGCAATTGCAACTGGACGAAAACCGCTCCCTGGCCGAACGGGACGCGCTGACACGCATAGCCAACCGTTATCGCCTGGAAAAAGTCCTGCTGGAAGAATGCGACCGCGCCGAGCGCTTCCGCTTGCCCCTGGCGCTGGTGGCGATGGATATCGATGATTTCAAGCCGATCAACGACCGCCACGGCCACGGCGTCGGCGACCAGACGCTGATACAGGTGGTCGAAAGCCTGGAAACCTGCATACGCACCAGTGACTTGCTGGCCCGATGGGGGGGCGATGAGTTTATGGTCGTGCTGCCCAAAAGCACCCTGGAGATGGCCAAGGAACTGGCCGAAAGGATTCGCCATACAGTCAAGCTAGCGCCCACCGTAGGCGGCTTCAACGTCACCCTGAGCCTGGGTGTGGTGGAGCGGCTCATGGGTGAGTCGCCGGCCGCCCTTATGGCGCGGGCCGACCAAGCGCTGTATCGGTCAAAGGCGGCGGGCAAGGACGGGGTTTCGGAATAATGCAGGCAACCGCTCCTTCCGATTTGGAATGACCCGGCGACTTTATTTCGTTTGCGGCAAGACCAGGCGCGCGGCTTAGATAAACACGCCTGCCCTTGCCGAGTCCCGTATTCATGAGCCACGCCACTATCAGCCAATCAATTTCCATCGTTCACCCCATCAGCCTCTGCCACGGTAAAAACGCCGAAGTCTGGGATACGGCGGGCAAGCGCTATATCGATTTTGTCGGCGGCATCGGCGTACTCAACCTGGGCCATTGCCACCCGGCTGTGGTTACGGCGATTAGTGAGCAAGCGACCAAGCTCACGCACTACGCGTTCAACGCCGCACCACATGCACCCTACATCGAGCTGATGGAACGCCTGACTGCGTTTATTCCGGTGGGCTACCCGGTCAGCGGCATGCTCACCAACAGCGGCGCGGAGGCCGCGGAAAACGCCTTGAAGATCGTGCGTGGCGCCACCGGGCGCACGGCGGTGATCGCCTTTGACGGTGCTTTCCACGGCCGCACACTGGCGACCCTCAACCTCAATGGCAAGGTAGCGCCCTACAAGCAGAAAGTCGGCGTACTGCCCGGCCCGGTGTATCACCTGCCCTACCCCAGTGCCGATAATGGGGTGACCAGTGCCGAAGCGCTGAAGGCCATGGACCGCCTGTTCAGCGTGGAAATCGACGTCAACGATGTGGCCTGTTTCATTATCGAGCCGGTGCAGGGTGAAGGCGGCTTCCTCGCCCTGGATATCGAGTTCGCCCAGGCCTTACGCCGGTTCTGCGACGAGCATGGCATCCTGCTGATCATCGATGAAATCCAGTCAGGCTTTGGCCGCACCGGCCAGCGTTTTGCCTTCTCGCGCCTGGGCATCGAACCGGACCTGTTACTGCTCGGCAAAAGCATTGCCGGCGGCGTGCCGCTGGGCGCGGTGGTCGGGCGCAAAGCGCTGATGGACAACCTGCCCAAAGGTGGCCTGGGTGGCACGTACTCAGGCAACCCCATCGCCTGTGCGGCAGCGCTGGCCACTCTTGAGGTGATGACCGATGAGCATCTGCAGGCATGGGGATCACAACAGGAAGCGGCGATTGTCAGCCGCTATAACACCTGGCGTTCGCGACAACTGTCGCCCTACCTGGGCCGCCTCACCGGCGTTGGGGCCATGCGCGGCATTGAGCTGGCCCATGCCGACGGCACGCCCGCGCCCCAGCAACTGACCCAATTGCTGCGCCTGGCGCGGGAGGCCGGCTTGCTGCTGATGCCCAGCGGCAAGTCGCGGCACATCGTGCGCCTGCTGGCACCATTGACCACCGAGCCGGCAGTGCTGGAGGAAGGCCTGGATATTCTCCAGGCCTGTCTCGCACAACTGGATGAATAGCACGCATGCCAAGGCAGGGCCTGGATGGTGGTACAGTCATTGATGCGCCGCTATCGGCACTGAAAGTATTCACCCGCCCGAACCTGCCTTGACCTGATCCCTCTCCCCGCCGAAAATGCCCGACGTTTTTTGTCTCCCCGCTTACTACGCAGTGAAATTTTAATGTCCGATTCCTACACCGCAGAATCCGCCGAAGAATCCGTAGCCGCCTTGCGATCCAAAGCCGAATACGAAAACGCCATCAATCTTTCACAGCATGTGCCAGCGGCCAAGATCATCAGCGAGATGGTGCTGGACGCGTTTCACACCTCCAAGGAAAGCGACCAGATCCGCGAGTTGCGCGTTGCCATCCGCCAGGCCCACGACGCCTTCGACGATGACAAGGCTTATGACCTGATGGGTCAGCTCAAGCAATTGAAAGACGCCGAAGCCGCCGATAACGCCGCCCTGGAAAACCTGAGCAGCCAGTTCTCCATCAGCCGTATCCTGTCCTGCTTCAAGGACGACCCAGAGTTCCAGGAACTGGTGTACGGCCTGGCCCTCAAGGTGCTGAACCAGTCGCACCAGGCCATCAGCAACCCGAACGCCGGCAAGGGCAAGGCCGCGCGCGCCAAGAAAGACACCGAAGTGTTTGTGATCAGCAAGGATGGCATCAGCGTCACCCTGCCGCTGCGCACGCCGCGCTCCAAGCTCAATGTGGACCGCGAAGCACTGGAGTTCCTCGGCTTTGCCTTTGTGGGCGAAGGCAGCGAGGCGGAATTGGCGAGTGAAACCTTTATCGACAACAGCGGCGCGGAGCAGCCAGTCACGCGCAAGAGCATCGTCACCGCACTGCAACAGCAAAGCGCCTTTGACGGCTATACCATCGCCGCCCAGTAACACGATGTGCAGCACACATCGAGCAAGCGCCGAAGGTCGTCGGGCAGCATCGGTCGGGTTTTATCGGGGAAGACATTTCGTCGCACAGCTGTCGTCCTTGATCATTCAACCCGCACGAAAACGAAGCATGCCCGGCAGGCCTGTCCAGGCTTGGTGTAACAACCCTGGTGCCTAGGCCCGGGCCAGCTGCGCCGCGAAGACCTGGCGAAAGCGTTCCATTTCCTGCTGGGTACCCACCGTCACCCGCACCCATTGCGGCCAGTTCTGCCACACCCGCCCGACCAGTACATTCTGGGCTGCCAGCCGCTCGACCACCTGTTCTGCCGGTTGCTTCACTTCAATCATGAAGCAATTGCTCTGGGAGGCAGTGCAGGCAAAACCCCGGTCCTTGAGCCAAGCGATCGTCTCATCGCGCAACCTGGCATTGAGCGCTTTGCGTTGGCCCACCAGTTGGGCCTCTTCCAGGCTGGCAGTCGCACCCAACAAGCTGGCGCCAGCTGGGACGTTGTCGCCGCCGAACACGGCCAGCCGCTCCAACAGTGCCGGATGGCCGATTGCCAGGCCCAGGCGTGCACCGGCCATACCATAGATTTTCGAGAATGTGCGCAGCACCAGCAGGTCATCGTAGTCGTTGGTCCAACTCACGCAGCTGGGGGCGTCGCAGAAATCGATGTAGGCTTCGTCTACCACCAGCACACTGCCCTTGGGTTTGTTCACCAGGGCTTGGCGGATAGCTTCAGTCGGGGTCAGGGTGCCGGTCGGGTTGTTGGGGTTGCACAGGTACAGCATGCCGGCTTGTGGGTCGGCCTTGAGCATGGCCTGCACATCATGGGCATGCTGCGTGTCGAGGTCCACTTCATGCACAGGGGCTTTGTTTGACTCGGCCGCCTGTCGCGGGACTTCGTAGGACGGTGTGGCCATCACCAGGCCGCGGTTTTGACTGGTGAACGCCAGCACCGCATAACGCAGGGCCGCCATCGAGCCGGCAAATACTGCGACGTTTTCTTCAGCGATCCCCTGCTGCCGGGCAAACAGCTCGGCCAGTGCGTACATGTGCGGGTAAGGATAGCGTCCAGACTCTGCAATCGCCCGCTGCATCGCCGCACGGGCTGCGTCTGAAGGGCCGTAAGGGCTTTCGTTGTAGTTGAGCAGCACCTTGTCAGATGACGTCGGCGGCGGGCTGGCGAGCGCCCAATCCAGATGCCCCAGCACGGGCAAAGCGGCCCCGAGGGCGAGAAGCGATCGACGGTTGATACTGACCATGGCTACTACTCCTTGTAGAGGCGCGAGAAATTCGCACCGGGTCATATTCAAGAGTATGACGAAATAACCGTTGCCTGATTTAGCGTCACACCCTATCGGTACACTCAGCACTTTATTGTTATGCCGGGCCCATGCAACACTTCCATTGCCGCGAACCTGAAAGGACAGGTTCTGCCGGACATGGACTGACGACTAAATGGAAGTGGTGAGCACTTGATACACAGACGGGAAAAAACCGAGCACTTGAAGAGCAACATCAAGTACTTGATCAAGAGCCGTGGCGAAACCCAGCGTTCGTTAAGCAATGCCGCCGGGCTGACCAGGACCACCATCTACAACATCCTGGGAGGCAAAGTCCTCAACGTACAGCAGTCGACCATTCGCAAGATCTCTGACTTCTTCGGCGTCTCGTATGAGGAAATCGAGACCATCAGTTTTGAAGCCAAGGAAATCATCGAGAACAATGTCTCGCCGCTGGGCAATATGAACCCGGCAGCGGTGCCTGTGCTCAAGGAAAGCCTGCTCATGCAGAACCTGGGCAAGCGCGTGGGCGAATTGGCCACGCTTTATCCGCTGACCTATTACTTCGGTACGTCATGCAACTTGATCGGCGTGCGCCTGGAACATGCGATCCCCGGCATCAATGAGGCGGGTGACTTGTTGATCGTACAGAAAGGTTCATCGAGCGACGGTAAAGAGAAACTGGTATACGACCGCGCGACCAAAAAGCTGTTTATCACCCTGGAGCCCTGTGCTCATTCAGACCGTTTATGTGTCATCGGCGATATTCTTGAGGAGCGCTTCAATGACCACGTATGAAGGGGCCGTTGAAAACAGCAGGTATAAATTGCTGGGCTTTGAAAATGACAAGCGCCTGGCGGTGATCATGGTGCTTGCCACGGGCAAGGTCATCAAGATCAAACTGAGTGAAGTGCTCAACAGTGAGATCATGGATGACTTCAATAGAATGGAAGTCAAGAACGTCTACAAGAAGTTCTATGCCCATGGAGGCACACTCACCGCCTACGATATAAACGATCGCAATGAAAACTCCTGGATGATCTACATCATCCTGAACTTGCTGCTGTTCACGTTTTATATCTTCACCAGCATTGCCGCGACCAAGCCGATATACCTGGAGTCCATGGGCATCATCGTGACGCCGGGCACATTCCTGTACCCGCTAACCTTTCTGATCGTGGACCTGCTGAACGAGAATTTCGGCTTGCGCCTGGCGCGACGGGCCATTCTGTTTGCGTTTGCCAGCAACGCGATGATCATCATCCTGCTATATGGCTCGACCTTCCTGCCGGGGCTGCCGGGCTGGAAACTGGACGGGCCGTATACCGACGTGATCCTGCAAGTGTCGTCGGTGCTGGTGGCCTCTTCGGTGTCGTTCCTGGTGTCGGAGAATATAAACTCCTACCTGCTGTGCAAGATCAAGGAGCTGACCAACTCCAAATACCTGTACCTGCGGATTTTCCTCAGTACATTCTTTGCGGTCATTATCGACAGCTTCCTGTTTTGCTTCATTGCCTTCTACGGCGCCATGGAGACCCGCGACATCCTGGGCATGATCTATGTACAGATCGCGATCAAAGTCGGCTTTGCGTTCTTCAATATCCTGCCTGCGTATGGGGCACGCTCGTTGTTCAAGCGCTACCTGGCGACTTGAACCCATTGCCGTGTAGGAGCGAGCTTGCTCGCGAAAAACGTCAACGATAACGCAGCGCTCCTGGTTGAACGCGGCGCTCTCGGGATTTTCGCGAGCAAGCTCGCTCCTACAAGAGTTATTTCAACTGCAACTTATGCTTCAGGCTGTGCATGACATCCGCCTTGTTCTGCAGATACTCATTCAAGCCCCGCGCACGCAGGTTGCACGCATCGCAATTACCGCAACCTGTGCCGATGATGCCGTTGTAGCAGGTCAGCGTCTGCTCGCGCACCAGCTCCAGCTGGTCGTGGTAATCGGCCAGTGCCCAGGTTTCGGCCTTGTTCAGCCACATCAACGGGGTCTCGAGGCGCAGGTTGTATTCCATGCCCAGTTCAAGGGCCTTGTTCAGCGCTTTGACGAACTCATCCCGGCAATCGGGGTAGCCCGAGAAGTCGGTTTCGCACACGCCGGTAATGACGGCCTCGGCCTTCACCTGGTAGGCGTAGATCGACGCCAGGGTCAGGAACAGGATATTGCGACCCGGCACAAAAGTGCTTGGCAGGCTTTCGCCCGAGCTGTTCACGGTCGGCACGGGAATGTTGTCACGGGTCAGGCTGCTGATGGCCAGCTCATTGAGCAAGGACACATCCATCACTTTGTGGACCGTGGCCCCCAGTTGCTTGGCAAGCGTGCGGGCCACTTCGATTTCCGCCACATGGCGCTGACCATAATCAAAGGTAATGCAGTGCACTTCGTCATACAGCGGCAGTGCCTGGATCAGGCAGGTCGTCGAATCCTGCCCGCCGCTGAATACCATAACGGCTTTTTTACTCATTGCTTTGCTTCCTGCATCCGTAGAATTGGAGAATAGTTTAAAGGGCATGTCATAAAAAACCCCGCGCTTCTTGCGAAGGCGGGGCTTTTTATTGCTTACACCACTCAGTGGGCGTAGGTCAGCAACAGCTCTTTCGGCACTTGGAAATCCAGGGACATCATCACGCTGAGCGCGGTGATGGTGAAGATCGAGAACACGAACAGCTTGCGCGCCCAGACGGTGTCATCCAC
>Ga0160440_100410_pt1 | contig 15806 bp, 11 predicted proteins | sample HID1971I_E1MG_FD_108277 | JGI IMG/M metagenome (GOLD analysis project Ga0160440, IMG submission 108277) | Enriched millipede-associated microbial communities from UW Madison campus, WI, USA - HID1971I_E1 MG | ecosystem: Host-associated > Arthropoda: Insects > Digestive system > Unclassified ... | reverse complement strand
GCAATTCGGCCAGACGAACTACTCGACCGCCAAGGCCGGCATTCACGGCTTCACGATGGCGCTCGCGCAGGAAGTGGCCACCAAGGGCGTGACGGTCAACACGGTGTCGCCGGGCTATATCGGTACGGACATGGTGAAGTCGATTCGCCCTGAAGTGCTCGAGAAGATCGTCGCGACGATTCCCGTGCGGCGACTCGGCACGCCTGACGAAATCGGCTCGATCGTCGCTTGGCTCGCGTCCGACGAATCCGGTTTCTCGACCGGCGCGGACTTCTCGCTGAACGGCGGCTTGCATATGGGCTGACCATTGGCGATGAACATCGACATCCAGCCCGCGGCGTCGACGTCGCGCGCTGGCCTTTAGCTTCGCTATATCCCCCTCATAAGTAAGGAGACGGCCATGACTGACCAATCAAATCCATTTGGCGATCTGACAAAGGTGCTCGAGCAGTTCAAGGTGCCGGGCGTCGATATGTCCGCGTTAGTCGAGTCGCGCAAGAAGGACATCGAGGCGATCGTCGAGGCAAACAAGTCTGCGTATGACGCGATGCAGGCGTTCGCCCGCAAGCAAACCGAGATGCTGACGCAGGCCATGCAGGACATTCAGGCAGCCGCCCAGGTCGGCGCGACGGACCCTGGCAAACACGCAGACGTGGCGCGCAATGCGTGTCTGAAAGCGGTCGAAGACCTCAAGGATCTGGCCGAAATTGCACGCAAGTCGCAAGTCGAAGCAATGGCAAGTCTCACAAAGCGTGCGAATGAACACGCGGCGGAGATCCAGCAGATGCTTCAGCGCAAATAGCCGACACCCCTGCGCCCCCGTCACGCGAGCAGTCCGTTGTTGTGACGGGACCAGCGGGGACGTTGAATCACCATTCTCTTGGGAGACAGCATGGCCGCGCCCTTCAACATGCCGGACGAGTTTATCCAAGGCTTCTTCAAATCGGGGCAGACGCTGCTGCAAGCCTACACCGGCGCGTCCGGCAAGCTCGGCGAAGCGCCTTCGACTTCCTCCGGAATCCCGGCGCTTGCGCTGGCGCAGGCACAGGCACATTACTGGCAACAGCAGATGGCGCTGTACGCCGGGATGATGGCGCATGCAACGGGGCAAAAATCGGAGCCGGCGGTCCAGCCCGAGCGCGGGGACCGACGCTTTAGTGCCGAAGCCTGGCGCGCGAACTCCTGGTACAGCCTGCTCAAGCAGACGTATCTACTCAACTCGCGATTGCTCAACGACATGGTCGAGGCGTCCGGCGTCAGCGAGAAGGAGAAGCACAAGCTGCGTTTCTACGCGCGCCAGTTCATCGACTCGATGAGTCCCGCCAACTTTGCCGCCACGAATCCCGAGGCGATACAGACGGCCGTCGAAACGCAGGGCGAGAGCATGCGCACGGGCTTCGCAAATCTGCTCGGAGACCTGAAGCGGGGACGCATTTCGATCACCGATGAAAAAGCCTTTGAAGTCGGCCGCAACGTGGCGGTATCGAAAGGCTCGGTGGTCTTCGAGAACGAATTGTTTCAGTTGATCCAGTACGCGCCGCTCACGGACAAGGTCGCCGAGCGGCCGCTCGTGATCGTACCGCCGTGCATCAACAAGTTCTACATCCTCGATCTGCAGCCGGAAAATTCTTTCGTACGCTTTGCGGCTGAGCAGGGTCAGACCGTTTTTCTCGTGTCGTGGCGCAATCCCGACGCCGAACTTGGCCACATCACGTGGGACGATTACGTTGAAAGAGGCGCAATCAAGGCGCTCGAAGTTGGCCGGGCAATCAGTCGTGCCGACAAGGTCAACGCGGTGGGCTGGTGTGTGGGCGGGACGATTCTGTCGTCTGCGCTCGCTGTGCTGCGCGCGCGTGGCGACGAACCGGTCGCGAGCCTCACGCTTCTAACTACGATGCTCGATTTCAGCGATCCGGGCGACCTCGGCGTCTTCATCGACGAGCAGGGCGTTTCGCAACGCGAGCAGACCATCGGGCGCGGTGGCATCTACTCGGGCGGCGAACTCGGTTTCGTGTTTCAGACGCTGCGCGCCAACGACCTGATCTGGCCGTATGTCGTGAACAACTATCTGAAGGGCGGCGCACGGCAGGCGTTCGACTTGCTCTACTGGAACGCCGACGGCACGAATCTGCCCGGCCCGATGTACGCCTGGTATCTGCGCAACATGTATCTGGAGAACAACCTGTGCAAGGCGGGTCGGCTCTCCATCTGCGACACGCCGGTGGACCTCGGCAAGATAGACATGCCGAGATATTTTCGGCACGCAGGAAGATCACATTGTGCCGTGGAAAGGCGTTTATAGATCGACGCAACTGGTCGGCGGTGAAACCCAGTTCGTGCTCGGTGCGAGCGGGCACATTGCAGGCGTGATCAACCCAGCATCGAAGAATAAGCGAAGCTACTGGACCGATGGCGAGCTCGGCGACGATCCGCAGGCTTGGCTCCAATCAGCCACGTCGCACCCAGGAAGCTGGTGGACGCACTGGAGCAACTGGCTGCAAGTGCATTCAGGCGAGCAGATTGCGGCGCCGAAGAAGCCAGGTAATGCGAAGTTCAGGCCGATCGAGCCGGCGCCGGGGCGGTATGTGGCGAAACATCCGCCTGCAGAAATAGGCGCTTGAGCGGAGTCGATGGCGTCAAACCTGACGCCATCGACTGTTGGTCCTACCGCACGCGCGCTGTTCAACTATTGCATGCGTATAGCCTCTCCCAGAACTTCGTGCCGTTCCCGCCTTACCGGGTCGCCGCTGGCAGAATTAACGCATCTCAACACTTTGCGGCGAAAGTCGAGATGACGAAGGTGCCCTGACTCACCGCCGCGATGCACTCGCTACTCGGTCTGGCTGCGGTCCCTATTGTGTATGCGGTGTTCCCCGAGCCTTCGCGTTTGCGCGTACGCCTCACCGTCTTCCCATTTCATACGGCAATCGATCGAGCTGTTCATCGGCACGTTCGTCGGGGCAATCACGTTCTCTCGATCTGTCTTCGCCTTCGGCAGTTCTCGGGCAAGTGCAATTTTCGGCTGTTTGAGAGGCCGCCCGTAGTGCACTCGGGGCAGCACTGATCAACCTGTTGCTCGCCTCGCGATTCTCACATTCCGTTTCGGCGTCTAGCTACCCTTCCATGAAATCGATTCGATCCGTGCGCCGAGGTGGTTGCCGCGCTTTTGCTGCCACCGGATTTAGTTACGAAAAAAGCCGCATCGGGCTCGTTGCTGGAAAGTGAGGCTCTGTCGCTGGTGGTCTTCTGTCGCCTGAGCGAGATGCTTCGCGTTCGCCCAAAAACCCTGACCCGGTCGCCGTGCATCACTGGCCTATAGCGGGCCTTCTAGGATCGGCGCGCCCGAAATCGCGTGCGGGCACTCAACACTTGCGGCCTGCCGACGATAGAAAACAGTACACCAAAAAACGGTATCCGGAAGCGCCGCCAAGATAGCGAGCGCGCGAGTCGATGGAACAGGGAAAACCCGAGCGAAATCTTGTTTGACGTTCCGCGGAAAAGACCTTAATGTGACGTCATGCCTTCAGGCATCAGACATCTGATGGCTGACTAGCTTGCTAAAGCGTTCTAACTACACAGGTGCATGATGAAATTTTTGCGTTACGGCCCCATTGGGCACGAGAAACCGGGAATGCTAGACGAGAGCGGGACCATTCGAGATCTATCAGCACATGTGGCAGATATTGACGGGGACGCGATTTCCTCGCACGGCATCGCGAAACTCGCAGCACTTGACGCAACGATGCTGCCGGAGGTCGTAGGCAATCCGCGCCTCGGAGTACCAGTTGGCGGCGTAGGCAAGCTGATCGCGATCGGCCTGAATTATTCGGACCACGCAAAGGAAGCCAACATGGCGATCCCGGAAGAACCGGTTGTCTTCATGAAGGCTATCTCATGTCTGGCTGGCCCCAATGACGACGTCATTGCACCCAAATACGCCACCAAGCTGGACTGGGAGGTTGAAATCGGGATTGTCATTGGTACAAAGGCCCAGTACGTCAGCCGTGAGCGCGCCCTGGAACACGTTGCCGGATATTGCGTTGTCAACGACGTTTCAGAGCGTGCCTATCAGTTGGAACGTGGCGGCCAATGGGACAAAGGCAAGAGCTTCGACACATTCGGTCCGGTCGGTCCATATCTCGTAACGCGCGATGAGGTGGGTGACCCCCAGACGCTGGATATGTGGCTTGACGTCAACGGCGAGCGCATGCAGTCGGGCAACACGCGGACGATGATTTTCGATTGCGCCACGATCGTCAGCTATCTCAGCGAATGCATGACGCTGATGCCGGGTGACATCATCACTACGGGCACGCCGCCGGGTGTCGGCATGGGCATGAAGCCGCCGCGCTTTCTTAAACCTGGCGATGTCATGGATCTTGGAATCGAAAAGCTGGGGCAACAGCGTCAGCGTGTTGTGCCGTTTCCCGGACTAACCAGATCGCAGACGATTTAGTATGAACCGAGAAGGAATGGATATGAAGACCGTGGAACTGCAGCGGTGTGCGCGCGTCGCACTCGAGCGTTGTGGCAATGTACGAGTCGGTGAGAGAGTGCTGGTCGTGACCGACACCATGCGCGATCAGAGCGTCGCGCAAGCATTGATGGCCGCCGCTCTCGCAGCCGGCGCCATTCCCGTACTGACGGCTATGCCAAGCGTTCGGAGCACACCACAGGAGCCTCCGCCCGCTGTGCTGGCCGCCATGCAGTCGGCCGACCTGGTGTATCTCTATACGACCTTCTCGCTGACGCATTCAGCGGCCCGGGTCGCGGCCCAAAAAGCAGGTGCCCGTGTGATATCTATGCCCGGCGTGACGGAAGACGGATTCCTGCGCACGCTGTCAGTCGACATGGACAAGCTTGTGAGCCTTACGAACCGTGTCGCAGATCGTGTCGGGCGTGCGCGGACGGCGCGGGTGACCACGTTGTTGGGCACGGACATGCGATATGAATTGGGACATCCGGTCGCAACGCTAGATGGGGTCGTCGAACAAGCGGGCGATCTCGATGCCTTCCCAGCCGGACTTTTCCTCTCCGTGCCACGCGAAGGTACCGCCTCGGGTACTGCTGTAGTCGACAGCGCCATTACGCAGGTTGGCCGCCTTTCGGCGCCCGTCACGATGTCGTTCGAAGCCGGCCGATTGACCAAAATCGATGGCGGCGGTGAGGCCGCCCGGCTAACACAGCTGTTGACCTCGCTTGAAGACGACAACGCCTACTCGTTCGCGGCATGGGGTATTGGTAGCAATCCCGGAGCCGCACTGGTGGGAGATGACCCAAGCTTCGAGGGTGAGCGCATTCTCGGGTGGACACACGTTAGCACTGGAAGCAATGCATCATTCCCAGGCGGCACAGTCAGCGCCAAGATCCACCTAGACGGCATCATCAGCCAGCCGACAATTTACCTCGATGACGAGATCATTCTTCAAAACGGGAAATTCGTAGGGAACTTCTCCTAAGAAGATCGCCGCCGGCGCCTTAAAAATAGACGCTTGGGTCCGTGATCACTTTAATGAACATATCACTCATTTAGGATGCCAAAATGAAAGATGCGCTTGGAAGATCTGAGAAATCGGGGGCTGAGGTTGGCAAAAACAATGCCTCTCCTGTGATCCGTTTGCACGCGAATGACGATGTTGTGATCGCACGTCATCAACTGCTTCCGAAGACATGGATCGCCGACGAGAATATTGCTGTTTCCTCCCTTATCCCTGCCGGCCACAAGATTGCCACCAAGCGAATTGCCGCCGGTGAACCGGTACACCGGTACAACCAAATCATTGGCGTCGCCAAGAGCGATATCGAAGTCGGTCAGCACGTTCACACGCACAATCTGGCCATGACCGAGTTCGACCGGGACTATGCATATTGCGCAGATGCGGCGCCCACCGACTACTTCCCACAGCCGGCGACGTTTATGGGTATCGTCCGCCCGGATGGACGCGTTGCCACTAGAAACTACATCGGCATTCTGACTAGCGTAAATTGCTCCGCAACCGTGGCGCGAGCTATCGCCGATCACTTTCGACGTGACATCCACCCGGATGCACTCGCTGCTTACCCAAAAGTAGATGGGGTTGTCGCACTGACACATGGCGGAGGCTGCGCGATCGACCCCGAGGGCGAGGGCATCGCGATCCTACGACGCACGCTTGCCGGCTACGCGCGCCACGCCAACTTCGCTTCTCTCTTGATCGTCGGACTCGGATGCGAAGCCAATCAGATTGGTGGCATCGTACAAGCGCACGACCTTTCCGTGCAATCGCGACTGCGAACGTTCACCATTCAAGAAACAGGCGGCACAGCAAAAAGTATCGCCAAAGGGATCGAGCTGGTAGGCGAGATGCTCGCATCGGCCGACGCGGTGAAGCGCGAGCCCGTTGCTGCAAGTCATTTAGTCGTGGGTATGCAGTGCGGCGGGTCGGACGGCTATTCCGGAATATCTGCTAATCCGGCACTTGGTGCCGCGGTGGATCTGCTGGTTCGCAATGGTGGCACGGCCATCTTGTCTGAAACCCCGGAGATCTATGGTGCTGAACATCTGCTGACACGACGTGCTGAGTCGCGTGCAGTCGGCGAGAAGCTCATCAAGCGGATTGAGTGGTGGACCAGTTTCTGCCAGCGCAATAATGCCGAGCTCGACAACAACCCCTCGGCCGGAAACAAAGCGGGCGGACTAACCACGGTGCTAGAGAAGTCACTCGGCGGTGTCGCCAAGGCGGGCACGACCAATATGGTCGACGTCTATGAATATGCTGAGCCGGTCACCGCCAAAGGATTTGTGTTCATGGATACGCCCGGATTCGACCCGATCTCCACGACGGGCCAAGTCGCGGGGGGCGCCAATCTGATGTGTTTCACAACGGGCCGCGGATCGGCATACGGCTGCGTCCCGTCACCATCGCTCAAACTGGCGACAAACAGTGCGTTATGGCATCGTCAGGAAGAAGACATCGACATTAACTGCGGCGAAGTGATTGACGGAACGGCGACGGTTGACCAAATAGGTGGCCGCCTTTTTCAGATGATGCTCGATTGCGCGTCGGGAAAGAAGACCAAGAGCGAACTGCACGGCTACGGGCAAAACGAGTTCGTACCCTGGCAAATTTCCGTGTACACGTGAGCCCTACCGAGACAGACGCATCGGAATCGAGATTTTCGGAATTGGGTCGTTCATGTAAGGCGAGGAGCTTGTCACACGGCGAGCAGGAAAAAAGGTCGGACCATGCGATAGCCGTCTAGTACGCCCCCAAGAACTCAGGTGCAACACCGCGCATGCGGCCAATTATCGGTGATTTACGACGGTGAAGATCCGTGCGTTTCACTGAGCTGAGCAGGAGAGACCATGATGATTAAGCAAAACGATAGTAAGGGAGAAACGTTCGACTTCGTAATCGTGGGCGCCGGCGCCGCCGGCGCAATCCTCGCAAATCGGCTGAGCGAAGATCCGGGGACGACGGTTTGCCTACTGGAGGCGGGGCCGAAAGACTGGCATCCCTTCCTTCATATCCCGGCAGGCTTCATCAAGGTGTTGTTCAATCCCAAATTTACATGGCAATTCAGCTCCGAGCCCACCGATAACACTAACGCGCGTCGTATCCCGATTCCTCAAGGCCGTACCCTCGGGGGCTCGACGTCCATCAATGGCTTGGCTTACAACCGCGGACAGCGCGCCGACTACGATGCATGGGCCGAAGCCGGCAATCATGGGTGGAGCTATAGAGAAGTTCTTCCCTATTTCAAACGATCGGAACATCGAGTCGGATCGGCTGACGGGCGATACCGTGGCCATGGTGGTGAGTTGCCCGTCACGGACACTGAATGGATTCATCCCATTTGCGAAGCCTTTATCGACGGGGCAGAGGGAATGGGAATGCCGCGAAATCCCGACTATAACGGCGAATCTCAAGGAGGCGTGGGCTACTATCAAAGGACCATCGACGGCCGCTGGCGCATGAGTACGGCCCGAACGTTTCTGCGGCCAGCGAAAAAACGCGAAAACCTTACCATCCGAACCCATGCTCGAGCGACTACCCTGCTGATGGAGGGCAAACACGTCACGGGGGTGCGCTACGTGCGTGAAGACGACAAGACGAACGTCAAAAACGTGTTCGCGCGACGAGAGGTCATTGTCTGTTGCGGCGCCATAAATACGCCCAAATTGCTCCAGATTTCTGGCATCGGATCGGCTGCGTTGCTTCAGGCCAAGGGAATTGAGGTGAAGCATGCTCTCAGTGGTGTCGGAGAGAACTTACGCGATCACTACTCCGTGCGTATGGTGGCTCGGGCGAGAAATAGCGTGACCATGAACGAGCTTGCGACTGGTTTAGGGCTTGGCAGCCAAATCGCCCGATGGGTACTCGGGCGGCCGAATATCTTGGCACTGACCCCCTCGCTTGTTCACTGGTTCTGGAAGTCCCGGGAGGATCTTAATGAGCCTGATCTGCAGGGCGTGTTCACACCAGCTAGTTATAGAGAAGGTTATATCGGAATGCTCGATGACTTTCCAGGCATGACGGTCGGCGTTTGGCAACATCGACCTGAGAGTATGGGCTATGTTCGCGTGCAGTCCGCCGATCCCTTTCAGGACCCGATAGTGCAGCCGAACTACCTTTCAGATCCGCGGGATCAACAGGTACTGCTTGGTGGTATGCGTGTTGCCAGGAAGATGCTGCAAACGCCAGAGCTGGCGCGGTATGTCGTTTCGGAGGCGCTGCCCGGGCCGAAAGTCCAATGTGACGACGAGATGCTTGATTTCGCGCGTCGTTACGGAGTCTCGTCGTACCATGTGATGGGGACGGCGCGTATGGGGCCTGCAGGAGATCCCATGTCCGTGGTTGATGACCAATTGCGTGTTCATGGCCTGACCGGCCTGCGCGTGGTAGATTCGTCGATTATGCCGAATATGCCCTCTGCAAACACGTGTGCAGCCACGATGATGATTGCGGAAAAGGCGTCGGATATGATTAGGGGGCGGTCGGCGCTCGCCGGAGACCTGTGAATCTTTTCTGTCGACAGGGCACTGATCGCTGTCGTCGACTGGGAAAAGCGTGCGGGCGAGCCACCGAATCTGATCGGCTCAGTGGTATGCGTCGCATAAAGTGGATATATGAAAGATGTGCAGAGGTACGACATGATAGGCGATCACGATATCAAACCCCTCGGAAGGCCAAATCTCACTCGTGAAGTAGTTGATTCGATCGCCCAGCTGATTGTGAAAGGAACGTGGCGGCCGGGTGATGCGATTCCCGCCGAAAAGGAACTGGCAGAGCGTTTCGGCGTTGGTCGTTCGACAATCCGTGAAGCAATTCAAAGTCTTGTCATCATCGGCGTTGTGGAAATCCGGCGCGGGGAAGGGTCGTATATTCGTGACCCCGGCGCTGGCGGCTCACTGCTGTCAGGTGCTTTCATTTGGGGCCTGCTGCTAAGTCCAAGAAACGTACACCAATTTACCGATTTTCGCAGGTGTATCGAGGAAGAATGCGCCGGCATGGCTGCAGCGCGACGCTCCCCAGAATCGGTGGAACACCTCTACTCTCTTCTTAAGCAAATGTCGGATAACCAGGATGACGATCGGGCATCGATGGAAGCTGACAATCAGTTTCACGTGACCATCGCGAAGGCCGGCGGTAACGATGTTTTCGTGAGGATGGTTGAGACTCTGCAATCGTTGGTCAGATTGTGGTTTCCCGTTACGTGCCCAGACACCGGGACGGCGGAGGCCACGCTTGAAGAGCACAAAGCGGTGGTCGATGCCATTGCCGCCCAAGATGAGATCGGGGCACGAACTGCCATGCGTCGACATCTGACCAATGCAGGAAGCCGGTTGGCGCGCCTACTTCTGGTGGCATCGGAAGGCGGCAAGCAAATCCCAGCTGTTGTTCCCATCGAGCCACGATGAGCGCCTGGTAGGAGCCCGTTGCACTGACTCTTTGGTGCCGGCAGCGCGCGAAATACGTTCGCGCGCGGTGCGTCCCTTCCTGTGCAAACCGAGAGAAGAAGCATCTCGGTAGGACACTGCGAGCGCAGTGTAAGTTAAAAACGCGAGAGGCGACGATCGTGTGCTGATTGAATCACGGCCCAGCAACGCTCAAAGGAAGAACTTCTACGCGTAGCTGAGAGGAATGCTTTAGACGATGGTCGTCCGAGGCAACCGACAGCGAGACAGATTGTTCGGCGATTCTCATCACAACCGTAACTCACGCCGACAATTGGTTGGACGCACTCTCTCGTAAAGTCATCATGAAACGACTTGATCCATTATCTCTCCGGCTGTTTGTTGCGGCGATCGAAACGGGGTCGATCGCCGGCGCGTCGGAACGCGAACATATTGCAGCCACGGCGGTTAGCAAACGCATAGCCGAGTTGGAAAGCGAGCTTAAGACTCAACTCCTCACCCGTACAAACAAGGGGGTCGATGCGACGGCCGCGGGACAAACGCTCTTAGGGCTCGCGCGCTACACGTTGCATCAACTCGACGACATCTACGAGCAAATGCGGGATTACGCGAGTGGCGTAAAGGGCCAGGTACGCGTGCACGCTAACCTCTCGGCCATTACGGAATTCCTCCCCTCGGAACTGAAATCGTTTCGTGCAAAGTACCCCGATGTGCAAGTCCAACTTGAAGAGAAAATTAGCGCCAACGTTACGCGAGCCATCGCCGAGAATGCTGCCGACATTGGTATCTATACGCACTGGACGCACGGGCTTGAACTTGAGTTGTTCCCTTACCACCGAGACCGCCTTGTTCTTGTCACGCCAGCTGAACACCCGCTTGCTGGAAGCGAAAATCTGACGTTTGCAGCCACTTTAGCCTACGAATATATCGGGTTGCAGACTAACAGCGCCATCAATCGTGCACTAGCTAGTGCGGCAGAGCAAGCTGGTTACTCCCTGAAGCTCGCGCTTCAGGTTACGGGATACGATGCGCTTTGTCTGATGGTTGATGCCGGCCTAGGAATCGGCGTGATTCCGGAAGCGATTGCACGAATGCATTGCAAAACGCTGCCTCTCGCAGCGACACGTCTTGTGGAACCTTGGACTGACCGAGAACTCAGGATCTGCGTACGTAACTTTGAGGCTTTGCCAGTCGCCGCAAAGCTGCTGGTCAACCACCTGCGCGGAGGTGCGCGTGAGGATTAACCCGCACTCGCGACGCACGATGGCGGCATTCCGATTTACTTCTATGACGGAGGGCAACGCTGTGCCAGAGTAAGCATGAGGACAACATGCTCGTGAAGCGCGCAGAGATTCGGCAACACATTCATCGCAAATAATCAGCAGCATGGCGCGTCAAGCGTTTCCGTTGTAGCTTCGCGTCGTAAAGGACCGGTGCTAAACGCAAGGAAGGATGGCTTGACGGCGGGGGAATTTTGAATATTGTTTGGCTGCTAATTAGGATCGCTACTCAAAATATTGATCTCCAATGATGCGACAGGGTGGTCGAGGGAAGCGCTCAGACTCAGTACTGGATTTAAGCGGTGAGGGAGACTCCTCAACCGAACCAAGACAAACAACAAACGCAAAATTGATGCACGAGTTAAATTCTTAGATGGCACCGGACAGGGACGGCGTCCGGAAAACAGGAGACGGAGATGGATGTTAAAAATGGAGTCGAGAAGGTCGGCAAATCCCGGTGGACGCGCATTGGACTTTTGCTGTTTGTCAGCTATTTGATTGCGTTTGCCGATAGGTCCAATATTGGGGTGGCGGCGCCGCAAATGGCCCATGATTTGCAACTGGGTAGTACGATTACCGGCGCCTTGTTATCTGCATTCTTTTGGGGGTATGTAGTCACCCAGATTCCTGGTGGTTGGCTTGCGAGCCGCATCGGACCGACCAAGGTGATCGCTACGGCAATGGTGATCACCGGAGTGGCTGCTTGCCTGACGGGCATGGTGCACGATCTTCGGGCGCTTTTGGCCGTACGTGTGGTAATGGGGTTGGCCGAGGGGGTAATCTGGCCGTCCTTTTCCATCATGTTCGTACGTTGGTTTCCGGCTCGGGAACGAGCGCGTGGTATCTCCTTCGCACAATACGCGTTACCCCTTTCATCAGTGATTATGGCGCCACTCGCGGGGTGGATGATCGACGTATTTCATTGGAAGACGATGTTCGTTTTGCAAGGTACTCCCGCGATCGTGATCGGGGTAATCGTTGCACTATTCGTATCCGATGACCCGGTGAAGGACCGTTGGATAAGCTCCGCGGAAAAGAACTTTATCCTCCAACGGCGACTCGAGGGTGTCGGTGCAGATGGTACGTTCTCAAGCGTGCTCAGACGCCCCACCGTGTGGCTGCTGTCTCTCGTCCTGTTCTGCTGGATGATGGTTGTTTATAGCTTCGGATTGTGGATGCCAACTTTAATCAAACAGCATTTCTCGTCCGGTTTTCAGGTGATCGGCTGGCTGACGGCGCTTCCGGCTCTGTTTGGGGCCGTCTCGATGTTCATTAACTCATGGTTGTCGGATCGGCCGTCGAACGGATCTCGGGGCTGGTTTGTGGCGGTGCCGCTAACGATTGCAGGGATCGCATTGTTAGCACAACATTACGTAGACAACAGCCCCGTGCTTACAGTTGTGATGTTCTGCATCGCTGGGGCAGGACTGTATTCGGGGAATGGGACCTGGTGGGCGTGGGTATTGAGCAAAGTTCCACGCAATCAGGCTGCGCCTTCCGTAGCACTTATCAATGTCTTTGCGAACTTTGGTGGCGTGGTCGGCCCGTTGGCCGTTGGTTATTTCGCCAAGGACGGCAATCTATCACAGCATTTCTACGTTCTCGGATACGCGCTTTTCATTGCAGCAGTAACCGTCGCATTTGTTATCTTGCGACCGAACAGTCCGGAATATCGAGGATCGGTTGAAGATGTCGCGGTTCATTGATATCTGCTTCTCAGGTACCTTCGGCGACCTGCCATTGCCGAAATGGTGGCCAAACTTGAGTGACCCTGCGCTCATCTGTCAGGGCTGCTGCAGCGGCAATGAGACACGCGCATGCCGACGTGATGTGGACACGATCTGAATGGAGATACTGCAATGCGCAAAACGCCGTACGCGATCGCGCTCCTGCCCGGTGACGGAATCGGGCCCGAAGTAATCGAAGCTGCCTTAAGTGTTCTGAATGCAGGCACCAAACGCGAGGGAATCGGACTCGCGTACACCCGGTACGAAGCGGGCGCTGACCTCTATCAGCGTACGGGCGTGTCGATGTCGGAATCAGACATGGAAGCAGTCGGGAAGGCCGATGCCATGCTGTTGGGCGCCATGGGGCTGCCTTCTGTGCGCAAGGTTGATGGGACGGAGATCGCTCCCCAGATCGACCTGCGCGAGCGTTATGGCCTATTTGCCAGTCTGCGCCCCTGTGAGTTGTTCCAAGGCGTGCCGAGTCGCGTGACTGCTCAGGAAGTCGATATCCTCGTTATCCGTGAGACGACAGAAGGACTCTTCGCGGGGCGTCACGACAAACAGAAACCCAGTAACGAGGCCATCAGTGATCGCCTCACCATCAGCCGTGCGACTAGCGAGAAACTATTCGAACTTGCCTTCGCACACGCGAAATCGCGGCGGGCCATTCATGGTACGCCCGGACACGTGACGCTGCTGGACAAGTCAAACGTATTGCGTAGCAATGCATTCCTTCGCAAGGTCTTCGACGAAGTCGCGGCGCGTCATCCGGAGATCGGGACTTCCCGTCTGTATATCGATGCAGGCGCGATGATGTTCGTGACGAACCCGGAGCGCTATGACGTGGTGGTAACCGAGAACGTGTTCGGGGACATCGTTTCCGAGATTGCTGCGGGCGTCGTAGGCGGCCTCGGTGTGGCGCCGTCGGGTGACATTAGTCTGAGGCATGGCATCTTCCAGCCGAGCCACGGAAGCGCGCCCGATATTGCGGGGAAAGGGGTCGCCAACCCGGTCGCTACGATTCTCTCAGCGGCCATGATGCTTGAATGGATCGCCGAGCAGCACGGCGATCAACGTTGCCTAAAGGTTGCAGAGGCAATTCGACGTGCGACAGCTGTGGTTCTTCGGGATGGCCCGCGTACGCCGGACTTGGGTGGAAAAGGAGATACCGTCACCGTGACGCAGGCAATCGTTACCGCATTGAATGCTTGAGGGGAGCCACATGGCAAAGGTAGCGATAGTCGGTTGCGGCGCTATGGGCTCGGTCTACGCTGGTCTCATGGCTAGCGCAGGCCATGAGGTATATGCGATCTCGCTATGGCAGGATCATGTGTCGGCCATGCAGAAGAATGGGCTTCGAGTTGAAGGGGCGAGTGGTGATCGTACCGTGCCTATTCGTGCACGTACGACGACAGACGGGATCGGACCGTGCGACCTGGTGATCATTGCTACAAAGGCATTTGACGTCGAGGCGGCGGCATGGGTATCCGAGCAGCTTCTTGACCCGAAGACGGTCGTCCAAACCATTCAAAATGGGCTGGGCTCGGCTGAAAAAGTTGCTACGGTTCTTGGCGAGGATCGCGTCTCCGTGGGGGTGGTCGGGGGTTTCGGCGCGTCGATGCACGCCCCGGGCCATGTACATCACAACGGCATGGAAATGATCCGGTTTTGCGCCTACGGGGGCTTGTCGGCCGAGGCTCTTGAATCGTCCGCTGAGATCTGGCGTTCTGCAGGCTTCAAGGTTGCCATTTTCAAAGACCTGACCCGGATGGTATGGGAGAAGCTAATAATGAACGCCGCTTTCTCCGCGACGACTTGCGCAACTGGCATGACTATCGGTGAGGTGATGGTTGACCCTCATGCGTGGAGCGTCGCCAAAGGATGCGCGGAAGAAGCGATCGCAGTGGCAAACGCAGCGGGTGTCCATTTGGACGTGGGGGATCCGATCGAGCACATTCGCAGGCTGGGTAGCAAGATTCCGGATGCTCGTCCCTCAATGCTTCTCGATCACAACGCACGTCGGCGCGGTGAAGTGGATGCGATCAATGGCGCCATACAACGGGAAGCGAAGACGTATGGGATTCCTACCCCCATTAACGACACGATCGTCGCGATTATCAAGGCACGCGAGGTTGGATTTACCGATTGACACAAGTACAAGGTTTGCTGGGCGAGAGCCTCACTGTCGCTTATGCGTCCCGGAATCTACGGGTTCAAGAACAAGATAGCGAGAACGAAGACGCTTTTGCTTCTGCCTATTGTCAAAGCGTCCCGGTCGAAGCGGCCGTTCCTGCTGGGACAAAGCCAACGCACATTTACTCGGCAATCGTTCCGTTAGCGGCTAACGGCTACTTGGCTTCTGACATTGCAACTCACCGAATAGAGAAGGGGGACATTGTTCAGATAAACGTAACCTCGCCCCGCCCGGGAGCAGTGGCAGTTCACGGGCTAATGGTAAGCGCTAATTTGAGCGCACCGGCGCGCGCATGAATTTCGCCGAGCGCCGCAAATCTGTTGGCGTGGAAGCGTGACGTTTGCGTGTGATTTTTTTCTTTGCTCAGCCGGCGTCGATCGGAACCTGAGACTGCATGAACCGAAATGGCAGTAGGTCGCTTATGTCGGCGTCTTGTGCTCGTTGAGGCAGTTGGGTCAGTACGTGAAGCAGGTACGCGTATGGCTCGACGTTGCACGCGCGGCATGTAAGCACGAGACTGTAGATGACGGCGCTGGCTTTTGCTCCGGCGACCGTGTCGCTGAAGAGCCAAACCTTTCTGCTGGTGGCTATTGCCCGTTCATTCTGCCCATATCGGGCAGGAAGTCGAAGTTCATTATCGCTGGCATCCGCTATATAGGCGTCGCGTCAAAGTCAGAGATGTAGAGCATCGAGGCGGAAGCCCGGTC
>Ga0160440_100405_pt1 | contig 16029 bp, 11 predicted proteins | sample HID1971I_E1MG_FD_108277 | JGI IMG/M metagenome (GOLD analysis project Ga0160440, IMG submission 108277) | Enriched millipede-associated microbial communities from UW Madison campus, WI, USA - HID1971I_E1 MG | ecosystem: Host-associated > Arthropoda: Insects > Digestive system > Unclassified ... | reverse complement strand
ACCGCCCAGGTGGCGCTGCCAACGTCGCCCTCAATATTGCCGCCCTCGGCGCCCCGGCCTCCCTGGTAGGGGTGACCGGCGACGACGAAGCTGCCGACAGCCTGGCCAACAGCTTGCAGGGTGCCGGCGTGCGTGCGCTGTTCCAGCGCATCGCCCATCAGCCGACTATCGTCAAGCTGCGGGTCATGAGCCGTCACCAGCAATTGCTGCGTATCGATTTCGAAGAACCCTTCGCCACCAATGCCCTGGCCCTCAGCGACCAGGTCGATGCGTGGCTCGAAGGTGTCAAGGTGCTGGTGTTGTCCGACTACGGCAAAGGCGCCTTGCAGAATCACCAGGTGTTGATCCAGGCCGCCAAGGCCCGCAACATTCCGGTGCTGGCCGACCCCAAGGGCAAGGACTTCTCGATTTATCGAGGCGCCAGCCTGCTGACGCCAAACCTCAGCGAGTTCGAGACCATCGTCGGCGGTTGCGTCGATGAACACGAGCTGGTGAGCAAGGGCGCCGCTCTGATGGCTGAACTCGACCTGGGCGCCTTGCTGGTGACCCGTGGCGAGCACGGCATGACCCTGCTGCGACCTGACCATCCGGCCATGCACCTGCCGGCGCGGGCCCGTGAAGTGTTCGACGTTACCGGTGCCGGTGACACCGTGATTTCCACCCTGGCGGCGTCTATCGCGGCCGGTGAAGAGTTGCCCCACGCCGTGGCCTTGGCCAACCTGGCGGCGGGCATTGTGGTGGGCAAGCTGGGTACCGCCGCCATCAGCGCGCCGGAATTGCGCCGTGCGATCCAACGCTCCGAAGGCTCGGAGCGCGGCGTGCTGGGCCTGGAGCAATTGCTGCTGGCGATTGACGATGCCCGCGCCCACAACGAGAGCATAGTCTTCACCAACGGCTGCTTTGACATCCTGCACGCCGGGCATGTGACTTACTTGGAGCAGGCGAGTGCCCAAGGCGATCGCCTGATCGTCGCGGTCAACGACGATGCGTCGGTCAGCCGCCTGAAAGGCCCGGGCCGTCCGATCAACAGTGTCGACCGACGCATGGCGGTGCTGGCGGGGTTGGGCGCGGTGGACTGGGTGATCAGCTTCTCCGAAGATACCCCGGAGAACCTGCTGGCCCAGGTCAAGCCCGACGTGCTGGTCAAGGGCGGTGACTATACCGTCGATAAGGTGGTCGGTGCGGATATCGTGAGTGCCTATGGCGGCACGGTCAAAGTGCTGGGGCTGGTTGAAAACAGCTCTACCACTGCTATCGTCGAAAAGATCCGCAACAACGAGTAACACCCGTGACGCCCGGGGCGAGCCTGCTCGCCCTTAGCTCTTCTTCGGCACGATCTTGCGCAGCATCTGCCGCGCCTTGCCGGTCAGACGCTTGAGTTTCGAGTCCTTTTCCGGTTCTGCCAGGCCCTGCTGCCTTAGCCAATCCTTCCAGCGAATCCGCTCATCGCGCACCAGCCAGCCTTCCTGCCGGGCGAAGCTTTCCGCCAGGTATAAACCGCGTGTGCTGGCCGGGTACAGCTGGTCTTTCTTTACGGTGTACAGCTCGGCGAGCGGCTCGCCGTCTTTCAATGGCATCAGGTACAGGTCCGGGCGCTGGCGGTCCAGACGCGCCACCAGTTGGTCGCCTTCGAGGCGTTCATCCACATGGAACAAGCTGAGGGACTTGGCTTCCTTCGGCACTTCCAGGCGCAGGTCATAAATCAACTGCAGTGACGCCGTCGGCAGGTGCACGTAGGCCCGCGGGCGCTCGATCAATTGAGTGGTGGCGCAGCGTACCGGGCGAGCGGCGCCGGACAAGGGGCTCAGGCGAAACGGCAGGGCTTCGCGGTAATGCAGGGCGGCGGAGTAGGGCGCCGGCAGCCAAGTGTCGTTGAAACGCCCGCCGAGCCAGCCTTCCGGGGTTTCGAGCAAGCATTCCTCGGCAATTTCCTGGATGGCGGTGTGCAGTGGCAGGTTCAGTTCATGGGCCGGGACGTAGCCGGAAATCAACTTGAGCACCACGTCGCCGCGGTCCTGGCGGCGTTGGCGCACCAATACCCAGTAATCCTTGTTCTGCCAATGCAGGGTCAGGCGTACCGAAACGCCGAGGTTCGCCAGTTCGAGGGCGAAGCGCTCGGCGTCCGGAACCTCTACCGGCTTGCGCCGTTGCAGGGTCTGGGCAAAGTTGAGCGGCATGCCGACGCTCTGGTAGCTCAGGCCCTCGGGGGTGGCTTCGACGTGCAGCGGCAGTGTCTTGAAGTTACTCGGGTTTTTTCGAATCAGCGTTCGCGGCATGTCGGCTCCTTCTTGCGACGGGGTCGGCCGCGTCGGCGGCATCAGAGTTGACGGATGACCCGGGCAGCGGTTGCCGCATTATGGGCCAGGTGCAGCGGATTAATGGTCCCGACAATAGCACTGGCGACGCCCGTTTGCGCAAACAACAGCTTGAAACTGGCATCAATTGGATCCATTCCTGGCTCCAGGCACACGTGGCCGCTGGCCAGGGCCTTTTTCACCAGGATGCCTTTGCCATGGGCTGCTGCATAATCGATCACGGCTTTTTCGGCCTGCTCGTTGAGGTTGTAGGTCACCATCGCGCAATCACCCTGTTCCAACGCTTTTATACCGCCTTCGACGGTCTTGCCGGAAAAACCGAAAGCGCGAATCTTGCCGTCTTTTTTCAGCTCTGCCAGGGTCTGGTAAACCTCGCAATCGTTGAGGATATGCAAGTCGTTGCCATCGGAATGCACCAGCACCAGGTCGATAAAATCCGTTTCAAGGCGTTTCAGGCTGCGTTCAATCGACATCCGCGTATGGTCCGCGCTGAAATCGTGCCGGGACACGCCATTGGCAAACTCTTCGCCGACCTTGCTGACGATTACCCAGTCCTTGCGTTGCCCGCGCAATAACGGGCCCAGGCGCTCTTCGCTCATGCCGTAGGCCGGTGCGGTGTCGATCAGGTTGATGCCCAGCGAGCGGGCCAGGAGCAGTAGCCTGCGTGCCGCTTCGTCGCTGGGGATCTGAAAGCCGCTGGGGTATTTCACCCCCTGGTCGCGGCCCAGCTTGACGGTACCCAGGCCCAGTGGCGACACCCGCAGGCCGGTGTTGCCCAAGGGTCGATGAAAGTCGTGCAGGGTTAGCATGCTCATGGCAACAGTTGCTCCCAGGCAGGTTGGCCGATAGTCGGTTTTGGCAGGTCGGGCAGCGCCTCGCCGGCGCCAGGGCGGATGCCGTCGCGCTCCAGGGCGTGCAGGACCCGGTCGGCGAAGTCCGGCGCCAGGGCCAGCTTGGTCGGCCAACCAACCAGCAGGCGGCCGTCTTCGGCGAGGAAGGCGTTATCGGGGCGGGTCAGCCCAGATTGCAGCGGTTCGGCGCGATCCACCCGCAGGGTTGCCCACCGGGTTTGGCTCATGTCGATCCAGGGCAGCAATTGCGCCAGCTCTTTCTGTGCGGTGGCGATCTGTTCCTCTGGTGTGCGTGCCACGCCATCAGCCTCGGCGATATCGCCGCCCATGTACCACACCCAGTTGCCGTCGGCAGCCGGGTGGGTGGTCACGGTGATGCGCGGCTTGGTGCCGCCGCCCAGGCAATGGGCATACAGGGGTTTGAGGCCCGGACCTTTGGCGATGATCATGTGCAGCGGGCGTTTTTGCATGGCCGGCTGGCTCAGACCCAGGGCCGTGAGCACATCGGCGGTACCGCCGCCGGCACTCAATACGATGCGCTGGGCACGGATCTCGCGGCCGTCGACTTTCAAACCCACCAGGGTGCCGTCTTCGAGCAGGGGCTCGATGTGCTGGCCGGCAAGCAAGCCGTCACCCGCCAGTTGCGCCAGGTGTTCAATCAGACTTGGCACGTCGACCACCAATTCCGCCAGGCGATAGACCTTGCCCTTGAAACGGCGGTCTTGCAGGGCTGCGGGCAACTCGTCGCCCTTGACCTGATCGACGCGGCCGCGCACGGCCTTGCTGGCGAAGAAACTGGTGAGGTTGCCGGCGAGGGTGCCCGGTGACCACAGGTAATGGGCTTGGGACAGTACGCGTACGCCGGACAGGTCGAGCTCACCGTCACCCGCCAGGGCTTCACGCCAGCGGCGCGGCATGTCGGCAATGGCTTCGGAGGCGCCGGTGAGGGCGCCGTGCAAGGCATATTTCGCGCCGCCGTGGATGATGCCCTGGGACTTCACGCTTTGCCCGCCACCCAGGGTGGCGCTTTCCACCACTACCGTGGAAAACCCCTGGCGGCGCAGGCGTGCGTTGAGCCAGAGGCCGGCAACCCCGGCGCCGACAATCAGAACGTCGGTGGAAATAACGGATGGCATCGGCGACCTCAGTGTTCAAGACAAGAGGCGCAGTATACAGGCTGTTGAGTGGTGGTCAGTGCCCCACGGTTTTCGAGAACAGCTGAATCACCACCACGCCCAGCACAATCAGGCCCATGCCCAGCATCGCCGGGACATCCAGCTTCTGCCCATAGATGAACAACGCTGCGACGCTGACCATCACAATCCCCAGCCCTGCCCAGACCGCATAGGCTATGCCCACTGGCACGGTGCGCACCACCAGGGTGAGCATCCAGAATGCGACGCCATAGCCCACAATCATCAACAACAACGGGATCGGTGTGCTCAAGCCCTTGACGGCTTTCATGGAGACGGTCGCAACCACTTCCGAGCAAATGGCAATGGCCAGGTAAACGTAGGCGGCATTCATGGGGAAATCCTCGGTAGTTTCAAAATCTGTAGGAGCGAGCTTGCTCGCGAAAAACGTCAACGATTACGCGGGCTTCCTGAATAAACGCGGCGCCTGTGAGTTTTTCGCGAGCAAGCTCGCTCCTACAGTGGTCGGCATTCTAGTTGTTTGCCAGATGCGGTAAAGTCATTACCTATCTGGATTGGAGATAGGTTGAGCCATGAGCGTGCAGTGGAACCTGGAACAGATGCGCCTGTTCGTCAGCGTCGCCGAACGGCGTTCGTTTTCGGCCGTCGCCCGCGATCAGCGCAAGGCCCAATCGGCAATCAGCAATGGTATTGCGCTGCTGGAAGCGGACTTGGGCGTGAGCCTGTTTGAACGTAGTAGCGGCCGTCAGCCGAGTTTGACCGAGGCCGGCGCCGTATTGCTGGAGGAAGCCCGTGAAGTGCTGCGCCAGTGTGAGCGGCTCAACGGCCGGGCGCTGTCCTTGACCCGCGGCGAGGAAGCCTGCCTGCGGCTGGCCCAGGATGAGGCGATGTTGTTCCAGCCGGTGCTCGACAGCCTTGAGGCGCTCGCGGTGCACTACCCGTTGCTGGAAGTGCAGCTGTCCAGCGCCGCCCAGGGCGACGTGGCGCGCAAGCTGGTGGAGCGCAAGGCAGACCTGGGGCTGTTGTTCTATCACGATCAGATCCCCGAGGCCCTGGAGCGACGGGTGGTAGGCAGTGTGGAAATGGTCACGGTGTGCGGTGTCAATCACCCGCTGGCCAAGGAAAAGTACGTGACGTGCCAGCATTTGGCTCAGTTTCGGCAGTTGCTGATGTCGACCCAGACTAGCGTCTACCCTGGCAGCGAGGCGGCCAGCCCGCTGGTGTGGCGCGCCGACAGCTTCTACGTACTCGCCGAATGGCTGATGAGTGGCCTGGGCTGGGCCTGGCTGCCTCGGCATATCGTGCAATACCCAACCTATCAACAACAGATGGTCGAGTTGACCAGCGAATGGACGCCGCCGGCGCTGGTGGTCGAGTTGGTGTGGCGCCGCGATGAACATCTGGGGCCCGCCGCCCGCTTCCTCGCCAAACGTTTTGCCGAGTGCTTACAGGCGATCGACTGAAAAAGCCGATAAACTCCGCCGCCATGAATAGAACTCTCTATAGCTGTCTGTTTTACCTGGCGCTGCCGTTGGTGGCCTTGCGTTTGTGGTTGCGTGCGCGCAAGGCGCCGGCCTATGCCAAGCGTGTGGGCGAACGGTTTTCCTATGGCTTGCCGGCGATGCGTCCCGGCGGGATCTGGGTGCATGCCGTGTCGGTGGGCGAAAGCATTGCCGCCGCGCCGATGGTTCGTGGTTTGTTGGAGCGTTATCCACAGCTGCCGATCACCGTCACCTGCATGACGCCCACCGGTTCCGAGCGGATCCAGGCACTGTTCGCCAACGAGCCGCGCATCCAGCACTGCTACTTGCCTTACGACTTGCCTTGCGCCGCCAAGCGATTTCTTGATCGCGTGCAGCCCAAGCTGGCGGTGATTATGGAAACGGAACTGTGGCCCAACCATATTCATGCCTGTGCCCAGCGCGGTATCCCGGTGGCGCTGGCCAATGCGCGATTGTCGGCGCGTTCGGCCAAGGGGTATGCGCGTTTCGCCAAGCTGACTGCGCCGATGCTCTCGCAAATGAGCCTGTTCGCTGTGCAGACTGAAACCGAGGCCGAGCGATTTCGCAGTCTTGGTGCGCGTCCTGAAACCGTGGAGGTTACCGGTTCGATCAAATTCGACCTGAGCATCGATCCGCAATTGCCGGAACGCGCCGCCGCGTTGCGTGAACAATGGGGCGCCAGTGAGCGGCCTGTGTGGATCGCTGCCAGTACCCACGAAGGCGAAGATGAAGTGGTGCTTGCGGCGCATCGCCAATTGCTCGCCAGCTACCCCAATGCGTTGCTGATTCTGGTACCGCGTCACCAGGAACGCTTTAGCCCGGTGTTTGAGCGTTGCGTTCAGCAGGGCTATGCCACGGTGCGCCGCTCCAGTGGCGAGCCGGTCAGCGCGCAAACCTCGATTTTGCTTGGCGACACCATGGGCGAATTACTGTTCCTCTACGCCTTGGCCGACAGTGCCTTTGTCGGCGGTAGCCTGGTGCCGACGGGGGGGCACAATCCGCTGGAGCCGGCGGCTTTGGGTAAGCCGGTGATCATGGGGCCCCATGTATTCAACTTCCTCGACATCACCGCGATGATGCGCGACGCCGGGGCGTTGCGCGAGGTGGATGACGCAGAAGGTTTGGCCGAAGCCGTGAGGCAACTGTTCGAACTGCCGCAGGATGCGCACAGGATGGCGCAGGCGGGGTTGAAAGTGATGCAGGCCAACCAGGGGGCGTTAAAACGCCTTTTGGACGGTTTGGAAAGATTGATCGCTCACTGACCCAACACCCATCAAATGTGGGAGGAAGCAAGCCCCCTCCCACTTTGGTTTTGCAGTGTGATCAATAACCCGGACGGGCCTTGAGCTGCTCGGCGGCGGCTTTGGCCAAATCCGGTGGCAGGAAGTCCTTGTCCGGGTTGTAGTCGGCCTTGAGGTAGCGCGCCAGGTCTTGCAAGTCCCCTGGGTTCAGGGTGCCCGCCGCTTGTTTCAAGCGCAGGTTGTCGAGGATGTAGTCGTAGCGGCTGTTGTTGTAGTTGCGCACCGAGGAGTACAGCTGGCGCTGTGCATCCAGCACGTCAACGATATTGCGCGTGCCCACCTGATAGCCGATTTCCGTGGCTTCCACCGCGCTCTGGTTGGAGATGATCGACTGGCGGCGTGCTTGTACCTGTTCTACATCGGTGTTCACAGCACGGTGCAGGTTGCGGGTGTTTTCCACCACCTGGCGGCGCAGGCCCTCGCGTTGTTGCTCGGTCTGGTCCAGGCGTGAATAGGATTCGCGCACTTGCGAGCTGGTAAGCCCGCCGCTGTAGATCGGGATGTTCAAACGCAGCCCAATTGTGCGTTGGGAGACATCACCGCCGTACGGGATGGGCAACTGATTCGGGTTGCTGAAACCCAGGGCGTCGTTGTCGCCTTTTTCGTATTGCGCGACCGCATCGAGCGTCGGCAAGTGCCCGGCCTTGCGTTGGCGCAGGGTTTCTTCGGCGGCGGTCACCGCGTAGTTGCTGGCCAGCAGGTTGAGGTTCTGGCGACCGGCCGTTTCGACCCAGGCTTTGGCGTCGTTCGGTGCCGGCGGCAGCACTGGCAGGGTGTGGACGATGCCCTGGATAGAATTGTATTGGCGATTGGTCAGGGTGATCAGCGCTTGGAAGGCGTCATCTACCTGACGCTGGGCAACGATGCGGTTGGCGCGGGCCGTGTCATAGCTGGCCTGGGATTGCAGGACGTCGGTCTTGTCTGACAGGCCCACGTCAAAACGTTCGTTGGACTGGTCGAGCTGGCGCTTGAAGGCATTTTCTTCGGCCTTGGTCGAGGCCAGGTTGTCCTGGGCGCGCAGCACGGCGAAGTAGCTCTCGGCGCTTTGCAGGATCAGGTTCTGCTCGGTGGCCGACAGTTGCAGCGAGGCTTGTTCGTTGACGGCTTCGGCGGCTTGCAGTTGGAACCAGCGATCGGCGCGGAACAGCGGCTGGCTCAGTGTGGCGCGCCAGGAGTGGGCGTCGCGGTTGGCCGTGGCGGCCGGCTGATCGATCTGGGTGCGCACGTTATTGCTGTCGGCACCGGCCGACAGGTTTGGCAGCAAGCCGGCACGAGCCTGGGGCACTACTTCTTTTTGCGCGCCATATTGGGCGCGGGCAGCGGCCAGGTCGGCGTTGTTGTGCGCCGCTTCCTGATAGACGCTGACCAGGTCGGTGTTGGTGGACAAGGGCGCTTCAGCTGCCCAGACCATTCCATTGGTCGCACAAGACACGGCAACAGCCAGTGAGAGTTTGCGCAGCATGAGGCGATCCCTAGTTTAAATATTACGGCGATAATTTAGCGCTCAAGGCTAAGGCTGGCCATTCCTGGCGTCAAGTCCTGGGCAGTGCCCGAGTGTAGTGGCCGGATCACGGCACAACAATCCCACGATCACGCCATTCATCACGCTGAATGCACCGCTATTGGCAATTTGCCCGCGCCATGGTCTAGACTGGCCGAGTTCTTGTCGGGGTGCCTTGTTGGAAGGCTGAGATCGGTAAATACCGGATCCCGTTGAACCTGATCAGGTTAACGCCTGCGTAGGGAACAAGATTTCTCGTCACCCGGCGAGTCCTCTTGTGCTTCGTCCGGGATGTAGTTCGACCATCGAACGGCTCTCGAGTACCAAGCACAGCACTGGTTTCAGTGCGTCCATCCGTCACAGGTTCGCTCCGACAAAAATCCACCGCCTGGATAAGTTGGAGAGCCCGTGATGACGACAAAACTAAAAAATACCGTGCACCTGAGTGAATCGGCCAAGGTCGACTCCGGCTCCGTGCAGCCGTTTACCCGCTCGCAAAAAATCTACGTACAGGGCTCGCGCCCCGATATCCGCGTACCCATGCGGGAAATCAGCCTGGATGTGACTCCCACTGAGTTTGGTGGCGAAATCAACGCCCCCGTGGTGGTCTACGACACCTCCGGCCCCTACACAGACCCCAATGTTGTCATCGACGTGCGCAAGGGCCTGGCTGATGTGCGCTCGCCCTGGATCGAGGAGCGGGGCGATACGGAGCGCCTTTCCTGCCTGAGTTCCAAATACGGCCAGGAACGCCTGGATAACCCGGACCTGGCCTACCTGCGCTTTGCCCACCTGCAAAACCCGCGTCGTGCCAAGGCCGGCGCTAACGTCAGCCAGATGCACTACGCGCGCAAAGGCATCATTACGCCTGAGATGGAGTTTGTGGCCATCCGCGAAAACATGAAGCTCGAAGAAGCCCGTGCCGCCGGCCTGCTCAAGCAACAACATGCCGGGCACAGCTTTGGCGCGAGCATTCCAAAAATCATCACGCCTGAATTCGTGCGCGAAGAAATCGCCCGCGGCCGCGCAATCATCCCGGCCAACATCAACCACACCGAGCTGGAACCGATGATCATCGGCCGTAATTTCCTGGTGAAGATCAACGGCAACATCGGCAACAGCGCCCTGGGTTCGTCCATTGAAGAAGAAGTGGCGAAGATGACCTGGGGCATTCGCTGGGGCTCGGACAACATCATGGACTTGTCTACCGGCAAGCACATCCATGAAACCCGTGAATGGATCATCCGTAACTCGCCGGTGCCGATCGGTACCGTGCCGATCTACCAGGCCCTGGAAAAAGTCGACGGCGTTGCCGAGGACCTGACCTGGGAGCTGTTCCGCGACACCCTGATCGAACAGGCCGAGCAAGGTGTGGACTATTTCACCATCCATGCCGGCGTGTTGCTGCGCTATGTGCCGCTGACCGCCAACCGCGTTACCGGTATCGTCAGTCGTGGCGGCGCGATCATGGCCAAGTGGTGCCTGGCCCACCACAAGGAAAACTTCGCCTACACGCATTTCGAAGAAATCTGCGAAATCATGAAGGCTTATGACGTCAGCTTCTCCCTGGGCGACGGCCTGCGCCCGGGCTCGGTCGCCGATGCCAACGACGCCGCTCAGTTCGGCGAACTGGAAACCCTGGGCGAGCTGACCAAGATCGCCTGGAAGCACGACGTGCAAACCATGATCGAAGGCCCTGGCCACGTGCCGATGCAACTGATCAAGGAGAACATGGACAAGCAACTGGAGTGCTGCGACGAGGCGCCGTTCTACACCCTCGGCCCGCTGACCACCGACATAGCACCTGGCTATGACCACATCACCTCGGGTATCGGTGCGGCCATGATCGGCTGGTTCGGTTGCGCCATGCTCTGCTACGTCACGCCCAAGGAGCACCTGGGTTTGCCGAACAAGGATGACGTGAAAACCGGGATCATCACCTACAAGATCGCCGCCCACGCAGCGGATCTCGCCAAAGGCCATCCGGGTGCGCAGATTCGCGATAACGCCTTGAGCAAGGCGCGCTTCGAGTTCCGCTGGGAAGACCAGTTCAACCTGGGCCTGGACCCGGACACCGCACGGGCATTCCACGACGAAACGCTGCCGAAGGAATCGGCCAAGGTCGCGCATTTCTGCTCGATGTGCGGGCCGAAATTCTGCTCGATGAAGGTGACTCACGAAGTGCGTGAGTATGCGGCCAACCAGCGTATTGAGGCGGTGGATGTGGACGTGGCCAAGGGTTTGGCTGAGCAGGCTGAGCGGTTCAAGCGCGAAGGCAGCCAGCTCTACCAAAAGGTCTGATCCGGGATTTCAGGCGCCTGTAAGGGCCTCATCGGGAGCAAGCCCCCACATTTGACTGTGTTCACAAATTCAAATGTGGGAGGGGGCTTGCCCCCGATAGCCATCTGTCAAATAACAAATGCCCCTCAGAGATAGCACCCTTGAGCTTTCAACCCAGTACTTATTCTCCCGGCACCGCGGTGCCTGCTGACAAGCGCGTCTTCGGCGCCCGCGACCTGTTCTCCCTGTGGTTCTCCCTCGGCATCGGCCTGATGGTCCTGCAAACCGGCGCTTTGCTGGCGCCGGGTCTGGGGCTGTCGGGTTCGTTACTGGCCATTTTTCTCGGCACCCTGGTCGGCGTGCTGCTGCTGGCTGCCGTTGGCGTGATCGGCAGCGACACGGGGCTGCCTGCCATGGCTGCGCTCAAACTCAGCCTAGGTAGCCGGGGCGCCAGCCTGCCGGCGCTGCTGAACCTGCTGCAACTGATCGGCTGGGGCTCGTTTGAGATCATCGTGATGCGCGACGCCGCCAGCTTGCTCGGCACGCGGGCGTTCAGCGAGGGTAGCCTGCTGGCGAGCCCCTTGCTGTGGACGCTGTTTTTTGGTGGCCTGGCGACCTTGCTGGCGGTCAGCGGGCCGCTGGCGTTTGTGCGGCAGATCCTGCGCAAATGGGGCATCTGGCTATTGCTCGCCGCCTGCCTGTGGCTGACCTGGAACCTGTTCGCCAAGGCTGACTTAGCTGCCCTCTGGGCCCAGGCCGGTGACGGTTCGATGCCGTTTGCAGTGGGGTTCGATATTGCCATCGCCATGCCGTTGTCCTGGTTGCCGCTGATTGCCGATTACTCGCGCTTCGGCAAGCGCGCAAAAAGCGTATTCGGCGGCACGGCGCTGGGGTTCTTCATCGGTAATTTCTGGCTGATGAGCCTGGGCGTGGCCTACACCCTGGCGTTTGCGCCGAGCGGTGAAGTGAATGCGTTGCTGCTGGCCCTGGCTGGCGCGGGCCTGGGGATTCCACTGCTATTGATCCTGTTGGATGAATCGGAAAACGCCTTTGCCGATATTCACTCGGCGGCGGTGTCCAGCGGGATGCTGGTGCGCTTGAAGGTCGAGCACTTGGCGTTGGCCATTGGCGTAATCTGCACCTTGATTGCCTGCCTGGCGCCCTTGGCGCAGTACCAGAACTTCCTGTTGCTGATCGGCTCAGTGTTCGCGCCGTTGTTCGGCGTAGTGCTGGTGGATCACTTCATCCTGCGTCGCCGTGCCCCTGGCGCCATCACGGCATTGCGCAGGACGGCATTGCTGGCCTGGCTGGGAGGTATCGCCACTTACCATCTGCTGGCCAACCTGTATCCGCAGGTTGGCGCAACCCTGCCGGCACTGTTGCTGGCAGGGCTGTTGCAGCTGATCCTGGGTCGGGCGTTCAGTGGCGAGCCGGCACCAGGTCAGGCTTGATCACACCGCTGAGGCGCGCATAGGGGATGGTCATTTCGATCAGCCCCATGGCGTATGGGGCGATGGTGGCGACGTTGTACTTGAGTACCACGCCGCTGCTGGTCAGGGCCACGTTCGGGGTTTTCTGGAACGGCCAGTTCTTCACGAACTCTGGGTCGCGATCCATCTGCGAGTTGATCAGCCAGGTGTTGTGGGCGACCTTCGCGGTGTTCCAGAACGCCTGTTCCTGGCCGGGCAGCAGCATGTCGGCCAGGTTCAGTTCCTTATGCAGCAGGCGTGAATAATTAATGAAGCCGCGCCCCGGCTCGCCGTGGGCAACGCCGGTGTCCAGGTAGCTGGACACTTCAATGATCACCAGTCCGTCATGCTGCTCGCGTACCTTGGCCTGCAAATACATGCTGTGGCGGTTCGGCGATTCACGCAGGAACTTGTCACGATAGGCATTCAAGGTGGCCGGTACGGCAGCACCCGGGGTGGTGCGGGTCATTTGCAGCAGGCGTTGCTCTACCAGGGTGTCGAGCTGTGGCTCGGCCGGGAAGTGCAGGGTATCGATGTTCACCAGCGGGCAGTCAGGGCTGTCGCAGCCGGGCTTGATCTGCTCCGTTTTGTCGGGGGTGGTGTCCAGTGGCTTGAGATGGCCGGGTTGGAACAGGCTTTGGCAGGCACCCAGGGTCAAGGCAATACAGGCCACGGAGGCGATTCTTAAAAGCGACATGTGTGTCCTTCGTAAATCGGTGGAAAGCGAAAAAGAGTAGCGCTTGGACTGCCGACGAGGCCGTCAGTTCGCCACTAGACTGATAAGGGTGAGTTTGACGTCCGCCGCCTGTCCCGGCAACCGGAAAGGGGCTGCATCAACGGGCATTGGCGCGTTAGGATGGCGCGAATTGCACGCAGACATTGAGGAAAAATATGACGGACATTGCCAAGTCCACGCCGAACAGGATCGAGATCGTTCAGCGCGATAATGCCTACCAGGGTTTCTACAAGCTTGATCGTGTGCAATTGCGCCACGAGAAGTTCGATGGCGGCATGAGCCGGGTGATCAACCGCGAAGTCTTCGTGCGTCATGATGCTGTGTGCGTGCTGCCCTACGACCCACAACGTGATGAGGTGGTGTTGATCGAACAGTTCCGCATCGGCGCCATGGGGCGCGCCGGCAACCCGTGGCTGGTGGAGATGGTCGCCGGCCTGATTGATAAGGATGAACAACCGGAGGAAGTTGCACACCGCGAGGCCGAGGAGGAAGCTGGGCTGACATTCTCCGCACTGTGGCCGATCACCAAGTATTTCCCGTCGCCCGGCGGCAGTACCGAATTTGTCCACCTGTACCTGGGCCGTTGCGACAGCTCGGGCGCTGGCGGCGTCCATGGACTGGAAGAAGAAGCAGAAGATATCCGCGTTACCGCCTGGGCATTCGAAGACGCCTTGCAAGCGGTGCGCGACGGCAAGATTTCCAATGCAGCCAGCATCATTGCCCTGCAGTGGCTTGCGCTTAATCGCGCGGAAGTGAGGGGGTTATGGCAGTAAAGGCACGGGAACGTTACCGAGTTGACCTGATCGGGCTGCAAGCCGCCTGCGAGGCCAACTATGCGCGGCTGATGCGCCTGCTCCCCGACATGCGCCACACCCCCGAGGCGCGGCGTATCGCGGTGACCCATGGCGACCAGATGCTCGGCGTGCTGGCCCTGGAAGTCATCCTCACCTGCCCGTACACCACGACGCTGCGCGTGCGCCAGGAGCACAGCCTGCCTTGGCTGCCGGTACCGCAATTGGAAGTGCAGGTGTACCACGATGCGCGTATGGCCGAAGTGATCAGCGCCGAGCATGCGCGACGCTTTCGCAGCATCTATCCTTACCCGAATGTGTTCATGCACCAACCCGACGAAAAAGCACAGCTCAATGTGTTCCTCGGGGAATGGCTGAGCCACTGCCTGGCCTTGGGCCATGAGTTTGAAGTCGTGCGGTAGATGTGAACTGCGTCTGCTTACCCTGCTTTCCTCTTTGTGTCCTGCCCTAGCATAATCGCGCCACCTATCCATTCCAGTGATTGCCTTGGGAGAGCGCCTTGTCGAGCGTATCCAACGTGAACCCCGATGCCAGCGCGTTGTTGGTGCAACTGTCCGACAGCCATTTGTTCGCCGAGGCGGACACTGCCCTGCTGGGCATGAATACCCGTGCCAGCTTGCAGCGGGTGATCGAACTGGTGTGCGAGCAACAGCCGCGGATCGATCTGGTGCTGGCCACCGGCGACTTGTCCCAGGATGGCACGCTCGAGTCATACCAGCAGTTTCGTGACATGACCCGGCCGATTGGCGCCCCGGCGCGCTGGATCCCGGGCAACCACGACGAACCGCAGGTCATGGCCCTGGCGGCCGTGCACAGTGATTTGCTCGAGCCGGTGGTGGATATCGGCAATTGGCGCATTACCCTGCTGGACTCTGCCGTACCTGGTTCGGTGCCGGGCTACTTGCAGGACCAGCAACTGCAGCTGCTCGCTCAGGCCCTGAGCGAAGCGCCGAGCCGCCACCACCTGGTGTGCTTGCACCATCATCCGGTGCCCATCGGTTGTGCGTGGATGGAGCCTATCGGCCTGCGTAATCCCGAGGCGCTGTTTGCCGTGCTTGACCGTTTCCCGCAAGCGCGGGCGCTGCTCTGGGGGCACGTGCACCAGGAGATCGACCGCGAGCGCAACGGGCTGCGGTTGCTGGCGTCGCCGTCCACCTGTATCCAGTTCGCGCCGGGCAGCGAGGACTTCCAGGTCAGCGAGCAAGCGCCGGGGTATCGCTGGCTGCGCTTGCATGCCGACGGACGGTTGGAGACTGGGGTGGAGCGGCTTCGGGACTTCGCGTTTACCGTCGACTACGGCAGCAACGGCTATTAAGACCTGCAAACACTGATCAAATGTGGGAGGGGGCTTGCTCCCGATGGCGGTGGGTCAGTCACAGCTATAGGGGCTGACACACCGCCATCGGGACCAAGCCCCCTCCCACATGGGTTCTGCGGTGTCTGGAAGATCGGGTGCTCACACCTCACTCCGATCCCTGTAAACTGCGCCTCTTTGGCCCAAGCACGGAGAGCCCGGCATGTCCGCTTCGATCCTGTATATCCACGGTTTCAACAGTGCCCCGGCCTCCAACAAGGCAAGTCAGCTGATTACCGTGATGGGCGCCCTCGGTCTGGCCGAGCAACTGCGTGTGCCGGCTCTGCATCACCACCCGCGTCAGGCTATTCCGCAATTGGAGCAGGCCATTGACCAACTGGGACGGCCGCTGCTGGTCGGCAGCTCACTCGGCGGCTACTATGCAACCCATCTTGCCGAACGCCATGGCCTCAAGGCGCTGCTGGTCAACCCGGCGGTCAGCCCCCATCGGATGTTCGACGGCTACCTGGGCACCCAGAAGAACCTCTACACCGATGAGACCTGGGATTTGACCCACGATCATGTCGCGGCGCTGGCCGAACTTGAAGTACCGGCACCCCAGGATGCCGCGCGTTATCAGGTGTGGTTGCAGACCGGGGATGAAACCCTGGACTATCGCCTCGCCCAGCAGTATTACCGGGCCTGTGCCTTGCGCATCCAGGCCGGTGGCGACCATGGTTACCAGGGGTTCGCCGAGCAATTGCCGGCACTGTTGAGCTTTGCCGGCATTGGCGCAGATCAGTATCAATCCTTT
>Ga0160440_100402_pt1 | contig 16163 bp, 11 predicted proteins | sample HID1971I_E1MG_FD_108277 | JGI IMG/M metagenome (GOLD analysis project Ga0160440, IMG submission 108277) | Enriched millipede-associated microbial communities from UW Madison campus, WI, USA - HID1971I_E1 MG | ecosystem: Host-associated > Arthropoda: Insects > Digestive system > Unclassified ... | reverse complement strand
TTTCCAGACCGCCTCGCCACGCCTGACAACCCGTACGAAACCATTGTCATGCTCGTAGGACGTCGGCTCGTCATCCCCCGGAAACAGCGCCACCAAGCGTCCGGCTTCGTCGTACTGATAGGCCGTCACCGCACCCAGCGGATCCTGTTCGACGGTCAGTCGACCCTTGGCATCGTAGGATTTGAAATGCTGCGCGCCGTCCGGATCGATGCGCTGCACCAACCGCGCCCGGTCGTCGTGGACATAGACTTCCTGGCTACCATCGGCGTTATGCACCGTGACACGGCCGTCATCCCCCCAGGCATAACGCGTGTCCATCTGCGAAAAACTCGCCCAATGCTGGACACAGCGTGCCGCCTTGCCGGAGCCTTCCCACGCCCAAAAGAAACTCGCCCCACCGGCCAACTGCCGCTCAAGAATGACGTGCTGATCGTCGTACCGATAACGCTCGCTTTCACCGACAGCATTGGTCGCACAAACCAGTCGTCCGTCTTCGTCATAGGCGTAGGAAACGACATTCTGCTCGGTCTCCCAGACGTAGGGCTCGCGCCCTTTGGCGCGATGAACCTGGTAATCCACCGCGACGATGCGATCCAGCTCATAGCGCAGCAGAAGCGAACGGCCACCACCGTTATCCAACCGCTCAATCCGCCCTGAACGATCACGGACAATGCGCAGGCGGTTGTCATACGCATCGCTGATCGCCGTCAGCGCACCGTCGCGAAAGTGATAGAACCGTGACGCCTGAGCCAGCACCAGTTCATCGGGAACCGAGCCCAGGTAGATCGCCGCTTCGGCCAGGCTATTGGTGATCGCGGGTCGAGAATCGGTGGGCAACGGAAACTGCGTACGGCGATTCTCATGATCGGTCCACACCACCGATTCGCCAGACACAACAAGCCGATGCGCCAGCGCATGGCTCCAGCCAAACCCCAACCCACAATCCAGTTCCACCGCACTGGTGCGATAAACCCGCGTCCACTCAAACGGCAAGATCCCATCCAGCGTGCCATCGGTGAGGGTCAGCAATTCCTCCCCGGTAACCATCGACACCGGGCAGCCGTTAGTGACCGTCTTGTCCGCAGGTGCCGCCGCATCCCCCTTCGGATTCGAACCCACGGCTGGCACATCATCGACAGCCTCCTGCCGCACCAGCACCGTCTGCCGGGTCTTGCTGCGCACCGCCGGCACCGGATTCGCAACCAACTGCTCGCCAGCCTTCAACGGTACAGCCGGCACTACCTTGACCGGCGTCGCCGCACTGCTCAGCAACACAGGCTTGGCCGCCTCTACATGAGCCTCCAACCGCGGCCCGGTCGCCTGCTTGGCCAGCAATTTCAACAACGCCCGCGCTTGCCCGGACTTGACGCGACTGAGCATTTGGGCACCCAGGCGCAGCTGTACCCCAAAGCCCCGCGTGGCCCAGATCAGCAGCAGGTTGATCAAGACTTCGCCGGTGATTTCACCCAGCAGCTCATACATCTGCGGCGGCGGCAGCATGCGTATCCACGCCACCATTGCCGCCAGGTAGATAAACAACAGCGGCTCATCACTGAGCACCAGCAAGCCCTTGGCCAGCGTGTCTTTGCCCAGCGTGAGCAACTCGTCCAGTTCAGCCTGGGAGATGTACTTGAGCAGTTTCTCGCTGTTGGATTTGAGGTTCGCGAGCAGGTCATACAGCTCGGTGATGTTGTCCCACAGGTTGTAGAAGGCCTGGCCAATCCCGGTTGCAAAGGCAATACCCTGTAGGCCGCTGCGTTTGTAGGTTGGCGCTTGGGAAAAGTCTGCCCACTGAGGCTTGAAACGCTCGTCCCATTGTTTGCACAGTTCAGCTTCCAGCCCGGCAATCACTGACCCGTAGGAGGCATACAGCGCCTTGATGTGATCCTTGGAAACATTGGGGTAAAAGGTGATCTGGTAGCGCTGGTCGCGGCTGCAGTCGTTGACTTCAAGAATGCCGCTCGGGCCAATGGTCCGGTGGAACGGTGCGCCCACCGGGCTGCCATCCTCGGCCAGGGCTTGCAGCATCACATGGGTGTTGCCGATGGGGACGAACTGGGTACTTTCGAACAAATGCACCAGGGTCAACCCACCCTGGGCTTTGCATTGAGCGACCGTGCGGCTGGGCTTGTCGGAAGAGATCGGCGCGACCAGTGCGACGTCTTCCCCAACCTTGAACACCTGCTCCACAGTCAGTGCCGAGCCACTCAACAGGCTGGCGGCCCACTCATCGAAGGTGTTCAGGCAGGTGCGAAAATCGGCTAAAACGCGACTGAGGTCCGGGGCCTTGGGATCCATGGGCGCCAGCACAAAGCCAGCGATCACCGGAATCAAGAGCCAGCCCCATCAACCAGGGCTCTAACGAAAAAAACCATCTGCAATCCCTCGCACTGTTTGGTCAGGCGAGGGACTTTGCAGGGGTTCTTAGGTAAAAAAAGTCGGCGTTATTCGCGGGGGTGGCAAGGAAGTTTCGCCTTAACTTCAGGTAAACCGAGACTTGGCGGTAGGAATCAGATTACAGGTGAAAAAGCCTTACAGCTTCAGTTGCCCAATCGCCTTGCTCAACTCCCCAGCCAACGTCGCCAGTTCGTTGCTGGTAGTCGCCGACGCCACGGTCTGCTGCACGGTGTTTTCGGTCACATCGCGAATGCTTACCACGGCGCGGTTCATCTCTTCGGCGACGTGGCTTTGCTGTTCGGCGGCCACGGCAATCTGGGTGTTGCTCTCGCGCATCTGTGCCACGGCACCGGTGATTTCAGCCAGTGCGGCGCCGGCTTCCAGGGCTTGTTGCACACAGTCGTCGGCTTTGAATGAGCTTTCCTGCATGAAGTCCACCGCGTCGCGGGTGCCAGCCTGCAGCGCCGAGACCATGCGGGTGATTTCGTCGGTGGAGGTTTGCACGCGCTTGGCCAGGTTACGCACTTCGTCGGCGACCACCGCAAACCCTCGGCCCATGTCCCCGGCGCGGGCGGCTTCGATAGCGGCGTTGAGGGCGAGCAGGTTGGTCTGTTCGGCGATGCTGTGGATCACCCCAACCACGCCGTTGATTTTCTGGCTGTCTTCGGCGAGTTTCTGGATCATCTCGGCGGTTTGTTGCACGCCAGTGGACAGCCCGGCAATTGAACGCTGTACCCGGGTGACCACGTCCTGGCCGCTGCCGGCGAGGGTATCGGCGGTTTGGGACAAGTCGCGGGTGGCGCCAGCGTGCTGGGCGATATGGTGGACAGTGGCGGTCATCTCGTTGATGGCGGTGGCGGCCTGGTCGGTTTCGCTCTGCTGGCCGAGCATGCCGTGCTGTACCTCGTTCATGCTGCTGGCCAGGCGGGCTGCGCCGTCATCCAGTTGCCGGGCGGTGCGTGCCACGGTATTGACCACGCGCTGGTAGCCGGCTTGCATGGCGTTGAACGCACTGGCCATCTGGCCGACTTCATCCTTGCAGGCCAACGGCACGCGAGCCGACAGGTCACCGGTTTTTTCAACGTGCAGCATTACGTCCTTGAGGGTGTTGAGTTGGCTGAGCAGGAAACGAATCAACAGCTGCGAGGCTCCGAGCATGGCCAGCATGAGGATGGCCACGGCGACGGCGTAGTTGGCGAAGCGTTCACTGAACACTTGGCTCAGGCTCGGCGCGTAAGCCAGCACGGCGACGTGTTGACCGTCGGCGCGGCTGATCACCTCGGCGCCTATCAGCGGGTTTTTGCCGAATAACGGCATGTGATTGAGCTCAACCCAACCGCTGGCAGTGGTCAGGGCCGGGAGATCCTGATCGGCCAGTTGTGGGGTTTGCCCTTGTCCATAGGCCAGCCAATGCTCGCCGGTGGGCAGGACTTTGTCGGCTGGCCACGCGCTGAGCAATCGCCCCTGGGCCTGGGCCGATACCTGGGACGCATGGCTGCGCGCCTGTTGTTCAAGCTGCACGGCGTACAACACCAACAGCAGAGTGGTAACGAAGGCGACCGCATTGACGGCCCAGAACTTGTACTTGAGCGAGATATTGCTAATCCAGGCACCCATGAAGGTTTTCTCTGATAGCGGAAACAGCATTGGCAAGGTGCCATTATTGTGCCGCTACTCAGGAGATGAGTTTTGACGTGGGTCAATGGGCCGCATCACTCCACGGCAGGCAAGCCGAAAAAGGCACGGGCGCAAGCGGTGCTATGGGCTGCCAGATCTTGCATGGTTTCGTTGCGGTGCAGGGCAACCTCGCGCAATACCTCACGCAAGTACGCCGGTTCATTGCGGCCATTCTTTGGTTTGGGGCGCAGAGTGCGTGGTAGCAGGTACGGGGCGTCGCTTTCCAACATCAGACGGCCGCGGGGAATTTCCCTGACCAGTGGATGCAGGTGCGTCCCACGGCGCTCATCGCAGATCCAGCCGGTAATGCCAATATGCAGGTCGAGGTCCAGGTAACTGAACAGCGCCGCTTGTTCGCCGGTGAAGCAATGCACCACTGCGGCGGGCAGGTGGTCGCGGTAATCCTTGAGGATCTCCAGCAGGCGTTGGTTGGCGTCGCGTTCGTGGAGAAATACCGGCAGTTTCAGCTCGCTGGCCAGGGCCAGGTGTTCTTCGAGGACTTTTTCCTGCTGTGGGCGAGGGGAGAAGTCCCGGTTGAAATCCAGCCCGCATTCACCCACGGCGCGCACCCGGCTTTCCCCTAGCAAGCCACGCAAGCGTTGGGCGCTGTCGCCATTCCAGTCGCTGGCGGAGTGAGGATGGATACCGGCAGTACTGAACAGACGCTGGCCGCTTTCATCGTGTTTTGCACACAGCTCCAGCGCCTGTTCGCTGCCCTCGATGCTGGTGCCGGTGAGCACCAATTGCTGCACGTCGGCGGCGTAGGCGCGCTCGAGAACGGCCTGGTGCCTCTCGTCGAAACTGGGGTTGGTCAGGTTGACGCCAATATCAATGAGTTGCATGGTGCTATCTCCGCCTGCGGCCGGAAAGCATATCAGAGCTGTAGATTTATAAGAAAAACCAAGAACTACAACGCGTTATCGCTGTCTTTGAACGTCGCAAGCGACATTGTGGTTGGGCTGTTGCCCGTCACTGTGCCGCCGTTGCGCGCTTTGCCAGCGCTTGAAGCGCTCTGTTTCTGACCTCCAGTACTTCGTTATTCGCGAAGGCGCTGGCCAGTATTCTTTCCGGAGAGCGGATGATCCGACCCTCGGCGTTGCTTGTGTTGTGCCTGACGTTGCTGCTGCCCATGGCAGCGGTCGCGCGTCTGGACGGGCCGCTGGAAGTGACCAAGCCCGGCAAGGTACGTGACCTGGCGCAAATTCGTTCCAGTCGCACCCTGCGGGTGTTGGTCAACCAGAGCCGCAACAGTTCCGGTGAAGTGCAGGGCCAGTCCATCGGTGTCGAATACCATCGGTTACGCGCCTTCGAGCAATACCTCAACGGCCATGCCCGCGATGGGCAGGCAATCAACCTCAAGATCATTCCCAAGGCCAAGGACCAATTGCTCGGCGCGTTGGCCCGTGGCGAAGGCGACTTGGTGGCTCCCGGTGAGTTGCTGGATGTGAAGGCCGTACACAAGATCAGTACCAGCGAGCCGATTGCCAGTGGGGTGCCGTTGTGGCTGGTCGGCGTCAAGGGAGAGCGACGGTTCACCCGCTTGGAGCAGTTGTCTGGTCGTACACTGACGCTGACCACTGGCAGTGCGGCGGCGGATGCAATCAGCCAGGTCAATCAGAAACTGGCCCTGCACAAGCGCCCACCCGTGAAGGTGGAATGGGTCGATCCGAGCCTGGCGGTAGAGGATGTGCTGGAAATGGTCCAGGCCGGGATCTTTCACCTGACTATCGTTGAAAAGCCGATTGCCGAGCGCTGGTCGAAAATCCTGCCCAAGTTGCGCTTTGACAAGCAGGTCGTGATCAGCGAACCGGGTGACGAGTTCTGGTTCGTGCGCCAGGACGCGTCGATGCTGCGCGCCAGCATCGATCGATTTCTCAAGACCTATCGAACGCCTTCCGACCAGGACGTGGCGTTCCAGCGTATCTATCGACGCCTCTATCAGGTGCGCAATCCGCTGGCCCGCGACGACCGCCAACGTCTGGAAAAACTGCGCCCGGTCCTGCAAAAACATGCGCGTGAGCAAGGCATGGACTGGTTGAACCTGGCGGCACTGGCGTACAAGGAGTCGTCCTTGGACCCGGGCGCTCGCAACAGTGGTGGCCCGACCGGCCTGATGCAGATCACACCTTCGGCGGCGCAGCGGGTAGGGGTGAACAATATCGAGAGTCTCGACAACAACGTGCAAGCCAGCGCGCGTTACCTGGCGATGATCCGCCGCAAGTTTTTCTCCAGCCCCAAGCTCAACGAGCGCGAGCGCATGGCCTTTGTGCTGGCGGCGTACAACATGGGGCCGGAGCGCGTACAGGGCATGCGCACCGAGGCCAAGCGTCGCGGGCTCAACCCCAACCAGTGGTTCTTCCAGGTTGAACGCATTGCCATGGAGCAGGTAGGAATGGGCGGCGTCAGCTATGTTAATAGCGTCAATAAGTATTATTTGGCGTTCGATCGGGAGCGAGAGTCCCTTGAACCGCCAGCGCCGAAAATTGCCTCGCGCAAATAATCGAATTTATTGATATTGATTAGGCAATTTTTCGGCTTTTAACATTGCTTAAACTGATTAATATAGCGGCCAACCAAACCCCTACCTGGAAAAGGATTTATTACATGAGCCCTATGATTACCCGTGTTCTGTCCACCCGCGCCGGTTACGGCCTGACTATTCTGCGCATTTTCGTCGGCATCATTTTTGCCGCCCACGGTTCGCAAAAGCTGTTCGGCTGGTTTGGCGGCGGTGGTCTGGCCGGTACTGCACAGTGGATGGAAAGCATCGGTCTGGCGCCGGGCACCCTGATGGCGGTGTTGTCGGGCGGTACCGAGTTCTTCGCCGGGCTGGCGTTGATCATCGGCTTGCTTGCGCGTCCTGCGGCACTGGGCTTGACGTTCCTGACCCTGGTGGCGATTTTCTCGGTGCACATCCATAACGGTTTGTTCATGGCCAACAACGGTTATGAGTTCGCGCTGGCCCTGCTCGGCGGCTCGCTGGCGGTGTTGCTGGAAGGCGCCGGTAAGCTCTCGGTCGACCGCGCAATCGCTAACTGATCGCTTCACAAGCTACGGAAAAGGCCCGCATGTGCGGGCCTTTTCGTTGCGCAGGATTCTTGACACTGCCCCACCGGCTTCTCTAGGATGCTGCTCATGCGCCGATTTAAACAGCTAATTGCGGGGCGCCACTGGGACTCAATGCAGCCCGACAGAAGTATGATCCCTCACATAGGGAACACTTCGAAATACCGCTAAAGCGCTGGTTCGGTGTTGCCTCTCACCTGCCCGCAGACTTTTGAGGCAGAGACACGACACGATGAATGCACTACGCCCTCTCATACGCTTGGCTCCGATCACCGCAGCCCTGACTCAGCGCAACCCGAAAATACTCCTGGGTGGTAAACACCAGCCGACGCTGCTGCGTTACCTGGACGGCTGGCCACGTCGTAGCGGCCGGCCTTCGGCATTCCTTATTCAGTTTGTCGAAGACGGCGACTCCTTGGCTCGTTTTGCCAATAACAGCTTCGATCTGGCGGTCATTCAGGCGCCCAGCGCCGGCGAAGCCGACGAGGTGATTCGTCAATTGACGCGCATTGCCCGGCAAGGGCTGATAGCTCGTCGCTGAGCGCTCAGCAGGCGGCCGTCATCGCGGCTGCTCGCCGTCGCCGTTGGTATAGAAAAAGCACCCAGGCAATCAGGCACAACAAGAGTGGCATCGGGGCGATCATCAGCCATTTCAATGTGTGTTCGAATCGATGCAGCGACGCATAGGCCTGGACCTTCAGCGCATGCAACTCAACGGGTAAGCGCAGGCGTTCCTTGTTGAGGGCCTGCAACTGGGTATTGGTGTCCACCGCCTGGGTGCCCAGACTTGTTGCTGGTGGATTCAGCCGTTGCCAGGCGTGTTCGGTGTGCTCAAGTCGTCGTTCCAACTCACCGGCGCTTTGCCGATAAGCCTGTGCGGCGGCTTCGCGCATAGGCTCCAGCCTGTGCAGGGGTTGCGTCATGACGCGGGCTCGAATGCGCCTGAGCGCTTCGGGAGCCGCCAGGTTATCCAATGTGTTCAATACAAACAGCGCGTTGTTGTTGGGGTGGGCATTGCCGACAGTGTCCGACAGCAGGTCGGTGTCGGCTACGACCACGAGTTGGATGTGTTTCGCCTTTTGCAAGCCGGGCGGCTGCCCCTTTAAACCGTCGGGAAATGCCGAATAGGCGGGCCCCTCAAGGCGAGCGGCGATCACATGGCGCTGCCCCGACGTGGAGGCTTCCTCAACGAAGGCGTCGAACGCCGTCGACGATGCAAACCGCCCCGCGTCCAATAATGAGGACTGTGGTGAACTTTGTAGCAGCGGGGTGAAGACAGTATGGCTCTTTGCGGCACGGGAGAGTGCGCCGCTGCTCGACACGGTCACGGAGTTCAATTTCCAGGTGCTGACATCGTCTGCGGCCATTGCCTGACGTGGAAGTTGGAGCCTCGCCGGGTGCAATACCGTGGGCATTCCAGGGCCAGGCTTGGCCGACGAAGCATACAGGTTGTCCACCAGCAGCTTGTCTGCGGGCATCTGTATGCCCCAAGCGGTGAGCAGTGTATTTAACCGGACATTTGCCGAACCGGCGTTGGCCCCGATCTCGCTCACAGGGTCAATAAAAACCATCAGTTTGGTGCCCCTCAATACAGATTGTTCAATCGCATACAGGGCCTTCTCCGGTAAGGCATACGGCTGTACCACCATCAATGTGCCTAGCGACGCCGGCACTTGAGTGAGGGTCGGTGCCAGCTCTACCAGATTGAAGTGCTTGCGCATTTGCTCCAATAAGTTTCCGGCAGGTGCAGCCAAGGGCAGCCCCGACAGCAGGCCGACAGTGGGACGTTCGGGGTACATTAACTTATAGATCAGATGGCTGATTTCATACTCGAGCAACGACTCAGTGTCGGGGTTGAACGCTTCAATGCGTTGTGCGCCTTGGCCGGCACGTGTGCCGATAAGGCCAATGAACCCGCGGGTGTCGTCGAGGCCAAACAAGCTGGCTTTATAGGCATCTTCAGAAAACGGGGCGGGGTTAATGATGTGCAGGCTGATCTTGTTATTGGCGGCTTTTTCGAACGCCTTGAGCAGGTCTTCCACACGCTGGCTATAACGTTTCAATGCATGGCTTTTTTGAGGGACCTTCGAATTGAAATAATATAAGTCCATCGGGCTTTCAAGTGTTGTGAGCAGTTGCCTTGTCGCTGGCGATAAAGTATGGATTTTTTGTTGTGAGAAGTCCCAGCGAATATCCGGTAACTTGGGTAGCCAGACCAGATTGAAGGCCAGGAAAAGCAACAATGTGATGATCAATGTCATGCCGGCACGGAGAGCGGAACGCATCAGTGGCTTTCCTTCTCAGCTGTGTTTGTAATTGAGTGTGATGGTTGTCGCAGAAAGAAAAGCAAGGATCATGCTTATAAAATACAGGCTGTCATGCAGTGTCAGCTTACCGCTGTCCATTGTGCTGAAGCGGAAAATAGGATCAAGGGATATCAAACTGTCGACGACCCAAAGCGGTGCCTGATGTTCAAGTGCGTCCAGTATTGAGGAAAGCCCACTGACGGTCAGCAGCAAGCCCAGCGTCAATAGGAGAATGGCAAGGCGTTGGTGTGCAAGTGCACACACGAAGCAGCCGACGGAAAGATAACTGCCTGCCAATAACCAACTGGCCAGAAATTGTGACGTTATCGCTATGTTATCGGCCATGCCCAAGTAGTTGACGGCGATCACCAATGGGAAATTCAGTAGCAAGGCAATGCCGCATACGACCCAGGCAGCCATGAACTTACCGATCACCCGTTCCACGGTGGTGACGGGCAAGGTGTTCATGGTGTCGGCAAAGCTGGTGTCGCGTTCATCTGCCCACAGTTGCGTCGACAAAATGGGTATCAACAGTAGATAGAGCCACGGGTGTAACTCGAAGAAAGCCTGCAAGTCGCTACTGTTACGCTCCATCCAATGGTTGGCATGCAGCCCCAGTGCGGCACACAGCACCAGGAAAGCTGCCACACTCAGGTAGGTACTGGGTGAGGAGGCATAACTGGCGAGTTGGCGTTTGAATACGATGGGCAGCTGTCTCAAGATGAAGCCTCCTGGCTCAGATGATGAACGACATCGTCTAGCCGACCTGGCTCCAGATTCAGTGCCGTTATGTTCCAGCCGCGGTGAGCAATGAGCGCGTTGATCGAGGGGAAAATAGAGTGTCCAGGCATGGCCAGGACGGTCACTGTACCCGGTGTATCCCGATCCTCTTCTATTCCTGCAACGCCAGGAATTACCGCCATGGCCAGCAGGTCGAGCGGCGAATCTGCAGCCAGGGTTACGGCCCGGAAATGCCGGGAGCTACGTTGCAATTCCGATAGCGATGCGTCAGCCATCAGGTTGCCATTGGCGATGACCAGTGCACGGGTGCAGATGTCTGCGAGCTCGCCGTAATGGCGAGAGGCAATGATGACGGTCATATCTTCGGTCAGCGACTGGATCAGCCCCCTGAACTTGAGTCGTTGAGCTGGGCATAGTCCTTCCGTGGGCTCGTCAAGCAGAAGCACGCTGGGGGAGTGCAGGATGGCCTGGGCAATCGCAACTCTGCGCTTGACGCCAAGGGACAGTAGGTCGATGGGACAATTGAGCACCGGCAGCAGCTCCAGCCGCGCGGCTGCCATGCCCACCTGGCTGCGTTTTTCGGCCCCCCTGAAGCCTCGAATGGCAGCGATGAAATTGAGCAGGTTCTTGACGGTCATCTGAGGGTGGCTCAGGCCGCCCTGAGGTTGGTAGCCGATCGCCTTTCTTGCTTGAAGTGAGTGGGTCTGGGTATTGAAACCCTGGATATTTATTTGCCCGGAGGTCGGTTTGATCGCACCGGCGATCAAACTCAAGAGTGTTGTCTTGCCCGCGCCGCTCTTGCCAAATACGCCCACACATTCCTGAGCCTGGGCGCTGAATGAGAAGTTACTGATTATTTGTTTCCTGCCCAGGTATTTTGTCAGGTTGCTTATCTCGATCATCTGTTTACCGAATAAGTTTGGCAGGGCGTATGAGGGGGCGCCGGCGGTGTGTAAGTGAGCTTCAAAAAAGGGTACGTTTAATGGCTGTGCTTGGGAACGCGATAGAGTATTAATAAGAAGAATCCTACGTTCGACCCGTTCATGCACTGAAACAATTGTTTTCGTGATGAAGACTTATTAATGCTCGGATGTTTATCTGATGTTTATATAAAGTTTTCTTTTTTTTATGAGGCCTGATGACCATGATGCTTCTACGTACCCTTGTTCTTGAACGTAATGATGAAGACAAGCCTGTTAACGGTGCGCTGCTGTGTGCGTTTGCTGTCGCTCAAACAGAATCAAACTTTCTTGTGTATAGCCTGGATGAAGAGGCCGAGCCCGGCCACTCCAGGGTCTATATTGCGGAGTTGCGTAAAAAGCTCGAACGCTATTTTCTGGGGGGGGTTGATTCGAAAGAAGACCTGCAGGTAGCGATGCAGGTCTTCAAACAGATCCTGATGCTGGCAGCTGCGACAGGCGCGAAGACCAGCCCGATTGCAGACGCCAAGGTTCCCTTTCATTTCATCGATCTGAAAGGCTGTCGGTTGCCGCCTGCCAGGCCGGAGGATCATCACTCGGTGATCATCAAGAAGGCATTGGTCATGAAGGTGATCACTTTGGGTATGTCGGCCCCGGCGTTGCCTGCGATCGAAAGCAATACGGTGATCGTGCCGTCGATTCGCTTTTCATCGCAAATGGTTGCCCCCCCTCGGAACCCGCGCTCACCGAAGGCCGTGTCGCAGTCTGTGGATGAAGAACCCATTGAAGCGTCGGCGCAAGAGGAATTGGCCCGGGCGGAATTGGCCCAGGAGGAGTCCGCTCTAGAAGAGCCGGCCCAGTCACTGGTGGCCATACCGGAGGTACAGGAAGAGATCAGCATATCGCCTGTCCCATTTGAACAAAACGACACTTCGTTCGAGGCGTACGAAGCAGAGCCCCCCAAACCGCCTGCCCAACTGGAACACACCTCTTTGCTCGAGATGGACAGCGCGTTGAGCAATCTGGCCAAGGTCGCCCAGGAGCTGACGCAAAAAAAATGTGCAGTCCTCGAGAAGGAAGCGATGCTCGAACAGTGGCAGGCACGTCTTCAGCAGCAGCAAAGCCAATTGGATGAAAAGAGTCGTGCATTGGAGCTGCGCCATACACAGCTGCAGGACCAAGGGCTTGAGGTCAGCAAGAAGGCCGAAAAACTGGCGATGATGATGTTGCAGCTTTCGGGCATGCGCCAGCGGATGCAGGGTACGCTGCTTGAGCTGGACCAGGTGCTGGAGGGTCAGGTGTGAGCCAATAAGCTTGCCGGCCTGGATACTTTCCAGGGTTCATTTATCATCTCACCCAGCCAGTCGGCACCAGGTCATGATGTCCTGGTGTGTCGGCACCAGTGGACACTGTTTGGGGATGCAAGCGTTTGAGTACCAAGCTGATTACCAAAGAAGGTCATGAAGCGCTTAAAAAAGAGTTGGATTACCTATGGCGCGAAAAGCGTCCGGACACTACTCGCAAAGTGACGTGGGCGGCTTCCCTGGGAGATCGCAGCGAAAACGCGGATTACCAGTACAACAAGAAACTGCTGCGTGAGATCGACCGGCGGGTGCGCTACCTGCGTAAACGCCTGGAAGATATGCGTGTCGTGGAGTACATGCCCGAGCAGGAGGGCAAGGTGTTTTTCGGCGCCTGGGTCGAAATCGAAAACGACCAGGGCGAGACCAAGCGCTTTCGCATCGTCGGTTATGACGAAATTTACGAGCGGATGGATTACATCTCCATTGACTCACCCATGGCGCGGGCCCTGTTGCGCAAGGAAGTGGACGACGAGGCAATCGTACAGACACCCGGCGGCGAGGTGTGTTGGTGGATCACCAGGATCGAGTACGTGAAGCTGGCATGAAGGCTCGCACTCCGGGCAGAGTACGAGCCTTCATGCCTCAACCTTCGCGCAATACCGTCAACGGGCTGGCATTCAGGGCCCGACGTGTCCCGAATACCCCGGCAGCGCCAATCAGCATTGCACCGATCACGGGTAGCAGTAACAACCACGGGTGGGGATGCCACGCCAGGTCAAAGGCGTAGCGGTACAGCACCCAGGTCACCAGTTCCGTCCCCAGGGCTGCCAGCAGGCCGCTGACGGCACCCAGCAGGCCGAACTCAATACGCCGGGCCTTGACCAGCAACTTGCGCTCGGCACCCAGTGCTCGTAGCAGTGCGCCTTGGCGGATGCGTTCGTCCAGGGTGGCCTGCAGGCCGGAGAACAATACCGCCATGCCTGCCGCCAGCACAAACAGCAGCACGTATTCCACTGCCAGGGTCACTTGGGCCAGGATACTGCGTAACTGCTCCAGCAGGGCCTCTACCTGCAGGATGGTCACGGCCGGGAAAGCCCGTGACAGATCGACGATCTGTTGGTCATGACCGGGCGCCAGGTAGAAGCTGGTCAGGTAGGTCGCGGGTAAATTCTTCAAGGTGCCCGGTTGGAAGATCATGAAGAAGTTAGGCTGGAAGTTATCCCAGTTGATGGTCCTCAAGCTGGTGACCCGTGCCTCGCGATTTTCCCCGCCGATGGTGAATAACAGATGGTCGTTGAGCTTGAGTTTCAGGCTCTCGGCTACCTTGGCTTCCACCGACACGCCAGGAATCTCATCGCTCGGTTGCGCCGACCACCAGACGCCTGCCGTCAGGGCGTTGCCCGGCGGTAAGTCGGCAGCCCAGGTCAGGCTCAGGTCGCGCTGGATGGCACGGTCGCCGCTGGAGTCCTTGCTGACGATCTCCTGCACAGGTTCGCCGTTGATGCTGATCAAGCGCCCTGGTACCACCGGATACAGTGGCGCCGCTTGCGCCTGTACGTCCAGCAGGCGGGCACCAAAGGCCTCCTTGTCGGCGGGCAGGATATTCAGTGCGAAGTAGTTGGGAGCATCCTTGGGCAGCTGGTTTTGCCAGGTGTCGAGCAGTTCGCCGCGCAACAGTGCGATCAACCCCATCGACAACAGGATCAGGCCAAACGCCAGGGACTGGCCTGCCGCCGCCAGCGGGTGACGCAGCAATTGGCCCAGGCCCAGGCGCCAAGGCAAGGAGGCGCGGGCCAATAACCGTCGCAGGCTTTTGAGCAGTAACAGCAGCAAGCCGCCGAGAATCAATGCCGCCACCACGCCACCGCCCAGCAAGGCGAAGGTCAATACCAGGTCCAGGCTCAGGCGCCACATGATCAGGCCCAGCGCAAACAGTGCCGCGCCGTAGACCATCCAGGTGCTCGAGGGGATCGGCAGCAGATCGCGACGCAATACCCGCAGCGGCGGTACGCGACCCAGTGCGGCCAAGGGGGGCAGGGCGAAGCCGGCGAGGGCGACCAGCCCGGTGCCGATCCCCGCGGCGGCTGGCAGCAACCCACCCGGTGGCACGTCGGCTGGCAGCAGGTCGTGCAGGAAATAGAACAGACCAAATTGCGCCAGCCAGCCAAGCAGGGCGCCGACCAGGCTCGCCAGCAGGCCCAGTACGCTCAGTTGCAGGCTGAACAGCAGCATGGCTTCGCGTCGCGATAACCCCAGGCAGCGCAACAACGCACTGGCATCGAAACGTCGACTGGCGAAACGGTTGGCCGACAGCGCCACGGCCACGCCGGCCAGCAGCACCGCCACCAGGCTGGCCATGTTCAGGTAGCGCTCGGCCTTGCCAAGGGCGCCGCCGATCTGCTGGTTGCCGTCACGGGAGTCCTGCAGGCGCTGATTGGCAGCGAGGCCCGGCTTGACCAGGTCGCGATAGGTTTGCAGTGCGGCGCTGCCTTGTGGGGCGCGCCACAGTTCGCGGTAGCTCACGCGGCTGCCCGGCTGGACCACGCCGGTGGCGTCCAGGTCTGCCAGGTTGATCATCACCCTGGGCGTGAGGCTGTAGAAGTTGCCGGCACGGTCGGGTTCATAGGTCAGGATGCGTGCCAGGCGCAGGGTCTTCATGCCGACATCGATACTGTCACCGACCTTGAGGTCCAGCGCCGTCAGCAGTCTTGCTTCCACCCAGGCTTCGCCAGGCTTGGGGCCGCCGCCAGGGCTTTCAGTGCCAAAGGGCTCGGCGCTGCTTTTCAGCTCCCCGCGCAGGGGGTACTGCTCGTTGACCGCCTTGATGCTGGAGAGCTGGATGCCGTTGTCCGTGGCGATAACACTGGAGAACTCGACGATGCGGGCGTGATCCAGGCCCAGTTCGGTGCCAGACCTGATTTGCTCGGGACGGGCCGGCGAGCTGCCTTCGAGTACCAGGTCGGCGCCGAGGAACTCGGTGGCGCGCAGCAGCATGGCGCCGTTGAGGCGGGCGCCAAAGTAGCCGATGGCAGTGCTGGCAGCCACGGCCACCAGCAGGGCAAAGAACAACACGCGCAGTTCGCCTGCGCGGGCATCGCGCAGTAATTGGCGCATGGCAAGGCTGAACAGGCGCAACAGCGGCAAGCGTGCCATCAAGGCTCCAGGGGCGCGACCATCAGGCCGGCTTCAAGGCGGATCAGGCGTCGGCAACGGTGGGCCAGGCGCTCGTCATGGGTGACGAGTACCAGGGTCGTGCCGCTCTCTTTATTGAGTTCAAACAGCAGGTCGCTGATGCGCTCGCCGGTATGGCTGTCGAGGTTGCCGGTGGGTTCGTCGGCAAACAGCACGTCCGGCTCGGCGGCGAACGCGCGGGCAATGGCGACCCGTTGCTGCTCGCCACCGGACAGCTGGCGTGGCGAGTGGGTCAAGCGCTGGCCCAGGCCCACGCGCTCCAGCAGATGCCTGGCACGCTCGCGGGCGTCTTTGCGCCCGTCGAGTTCCAGCGGCAGCATCACGTTTTCCAGCGCGTTGAGGCTGTCGAGCAATTGGAAGGATTGGAATACGAACCCCACATGCTCGGCACGGATGCGCGCACGCTGGTCTTCATCGAGGGCGCTCAGCGCTTGCCCGGCCAGGGTGACTTCGCCGCTGCTGGGCAGGTCGAGGCCGGCCAGCAGGCCCAGCAGGGTGGATTTACCGGAACCGGAGCTGCCGACGATAGCCAGGCTATCGCCCTTGTTCAGTTCCAGGCT
>Ga0160440_100398_pt1 | contig 16579 bp, 16 predicted proteins | sample HID1971I_E1MG_FD_108277 | JGI IMG/M metagenome (GOLD analysis project Ga0160440, IMG submission 108277) | Enriched millipede-associated microbial communities from UW Madison campus, WI, USA - HID1971I_E1 MG | ecosystem: Host-associated > Arthropoda: Insects > Digestive system > Unclassified ... | reverse complement strand
TCAGCTTCACCCTGGTCAACGAACACGGCATCGCACGTCACAGCGAACGCCTGTACCCCGATCAATACTCCAGCGCAGAGCCGCTGCAGGCCGTGATCGAGCGTACCCGTCAGGCATTGACTGCCTGATCGACCCGAGTCGCTGAAATACAAAAACCCTGTCTGAAAAACAGGGTTTTTTAATGCCTGGAATATGGTCGCCAAGCCCTTGAATTAAGTACAAATAGATATAAACGTTATAACCGAATGAAGAAGATGTTTTAAAAACAGTCCTTTACATCATAAATATGACACTACACTTCAACTCGAGCGGCATGATCCGCTTGCGACGGGCCTGAGATCCGATTCACCGCTGCCAAGCCCTCCCTTCTCAGGCTCGTCCACCCCTATATTGGACTGAGGCTTGTATGGGTATTGCCGCCAGCGAATTGTGTCGTTATGTGATCAGGCCGACGTTGATGTACCTCGGCCGCCATGACGCTGCAGCCGAATCCCTGCTACTGGGCATTGCTGCCAGCCAATCGGAACTGGGTTCGGCCTTGCATGATCGACGCGGCCATGGCCTCTACAGCATCACCGAACCGCGCCACCGTGCGCTCTGGGATGACTACCTGGCGCTGGACCCCGATCGGGCGAGCCTGGTCCGCGGGCTGGCCAGCCAACATGCCTTCCTCAGTGCACCTCAGTTGGAACTGACTGTAAACCTGCGCTACGCCACGGCCATCGCTTGGCTGTTGGTGGAACAGCGTCGCTACACCCTGCCTGCGCCCGGCGATGTGCTGGCCATGGCGCGTATCTGGAAAGAAATTTTCCATCCACAAGGTCGTCTGCGGGATTTCACTCAAGCGTGGCAAACCTGCGCCTGCCCCATAAAACAGGCGGCGTGTTGACCGGGCAAAATGCAAGATTCGCCAAAAAACCTGAATTCTGGTCTGATTGTCCTACAAAACCGCTCTATCTCCTGTATTACAGCCTATAGCGCGATGCGAAATTTATTGATACTTTCCGCAGCGGTGATCACCACGGAGTTCTAATAATGAAAAAAGTAATGCTCAAGACCACACTTAGCCTCGCCGTTGCCATGGCATCCTCCCAACTGTTCGCCAGCGGCTTTGCCCTGAACGAGCAGAGCGTCAGCGGGATGGGTACCGGTTTCGCAGGTCGCTCGTCCTCTGCCGATGATGCAAGCACTGTGTTCGGTAACCCTGCCGGTATGGCACGTCTGGAAGGTCAACAGATCACCGGCGGTGTTGCTGCCATTGATGCCTCCACTGATATCAGCGACGTCAGCGGCCGCTCCCGCGGTAGCAACAAAGGCGACATGGTGCCTTTCACTGCCGTCCCTTTCGGTTTCTACACCAATAAACTCAATGATCAGTGGGCTGTCGGCTTCGGCGTCTATGCACCGTTCGGGCTGGTGACTGACTACGAAAGCGGCTTCCAGGGCCGTGGCTTTGGCAGCAAGAGTGAAGTGAAAGTCATCACCTTCCAGCCAACGGTCAGCTACGCCTTCAACGACCGTGTTTCCGTTGGTTTTGGCCCGACCATCAACCGCATCGCCGGCACCCTGGAATCAGACCTGACGCTAAATGCTCGTGCGCCAGACACCAACATCAAGATCAAGGGCGACGACACCGCGCTGGGCTTCAATATTGGCGTGCTGGTACAAGCAACCGATACTACCCGCGTTGGCCTGACCTATCACTCCAAGGTCAGCTACAAGCTGGACGGCCACACTGAAGTCACTGCCCCTGCAGCGACCGCTGCAGCCCTGCGCAGCAATCGCTACGATGCATCGCTGAAGATTGATACACCTGAGTCCTATGACCTGTCGGTCACCCAAGACCTGACCGACGCCTGGAAACTCTATGCGGGTGCAACGTGGACACGCTGGAGCCGCTTGAAAGACATCACCGTCAAGAACGACGGCGTGAGCGGCGCAACGGGTGGTGCGCTCGCTCCTGCCCTGGTGGGCACTATCAAGGAAGACCAGAACTGGCACGATACCTGGGCCTACGCCGTGGGTACCTCGTACCAGCTCACCAAGCAAGTGGTGTTGCGTACCGGCCTGACCTTTGACCAATCGCCAACCAACAACACGGATCGCTCGCCACGCATCCCGACTGGCGACCGCACGATCTTCAGCCTGGGCCTGGGCTACGAGGTCATGCCGAACATGACCGTCGACCTGGCCTACTCCTACCTGAAGGAAGAAGACGTCAAGGTTTCGCGCTCCAACGCATTGGCCAGCTACAACGCCAAGTATGAAAACAGTGCCAACGGTTTCGGCCTGGGTATGACCTACCGCTTCTGATTCGCAGCGGTATAAAAAAGCCCCGCTCTCCTGCACAGGAGGCGGGGCTTTTCATTGGTCGCGGCTCAGGGTTTGGACGCCAATGCCTCTTCCACCGCCTTGATCAGGTCCGGGCTGTCCGGCTTGGTCACACTGGAAAAGTTGGCAATTACCTTGCCCTGGCGGTCCACCACGTATTTATAGAAATTCCACTTCGGCGCACTGCTCTGCTGCGCCAGCAGCTTGAACAGGTGCACTGCATCCGGCCCCCTGACTTTCTGCGGCTCGGTCATGGTGAAGGTCACGCCGTAGTTCACGTAGCAGACCTTGGCAGTCTCCTCCCCGGTCTTGGCTTCCTGCTTGAAGTCATCGGAAGGCACGCCAATTACTTCCAGACCTTGGTCCTTGTAGCGCTGGTATAACGCCTCGAGGCCTTTGAATTGCGGTGCAAACCCACAAAAGCTCGCGGTATTGACGATCACCAGGGGCTTGCCGGCGAAGCGCTGGCACAGGTCAATGGATTCCTTGGCCCGCAGCTTGGGCAGTTGGCCCTCCAAGAGCGGCGGGCAGTCGGCAGCCATGGCCAAGCTGCCAACAGCCATGAGGACGGGTACAGCGAGCCAGCGCATCAGCATGATCAAAGTCCTTGAGTCAGTTCAGGCATTGAACTTAACAGATCGCCATGCCCAGTTGCATCAACGCCAGACCGCCCTGTTGCCAACCCCACCAGGCCAGCAGCAACAGGACCAACCCCGCCGCCATGGCCATAACGCGCACCGCTAGCCTCATGCCGCCTCCATCTGCGCCTGCATACGCGCCACCGGGCGCTCACGCACCGGCCAGTTCAGGGCCGCAGCGAGCAGGCTGAGCAGAATCGCCACCTGCCAGATCAAATCGTAGCTGCCGGTCCGATCATAGACCACCCCGCCCAGCCAACCACCGAGGAATGAGCCGAGTTGGTGGAACAGGAACACGATCCCACCGAGCATTGAGAGGTTGCGTACACCAAACAAGGTCGCGACGGTGCCGTTGGTCAGGGGGACGGTGGACAACCACAGGAACCCCATCGCCATACCAAACAGATACGCGGTGACTTCAGTGACCGGCGCCCACAGGAACAATACGATTACCACGGCCCGCAACAGGTACAAACCGGTGAGCAGGCGCGGCTTGGACATGCGCCCGCCCAGCCACCCGGCCGTGTAAGTGCCGAACACATTGAACAGGCCGATCAAGGCCAGCACCGTCGTGCCCACCGTGGCCGGCAGGTGCTGGTCGACCAGGTATGCCGGCAAATGCACACCGATAAATACCACTTGGAAACCACAGACAAAAAAACCGAAGGACAACAGCCAGAACCCTGAGTGAGAGCAGGCTTCCTTGAGAGCTTCGCCCAGGGTTTGCTGACCGACCGTGGCCGGCAGCGGCCGATCCTTGAGCATCGCGACCAGCGGCAGGATCAACGCCACCATCAAGCCCAACGCCAGCAGTGCCGCAGACCAGCCCAACCAACCAATCAAGCCGAGGGTGCCGGGGACCATGGCGAACTGGCCGAAGGAGCCGGCGGCGCTGGCGATGCCCATGGCCATGCTGCGTTTTTCCGGGGCTACGGCGCGGCCGACCACACCAAGAATCACCGAGAACGAAGTACCGGACAGGCCAATACCAATCAGCAAGCCTGCGCTCAGGGACAGCGACCACGCAGAGTCGGACATGCCCATCAGCACCAGGCCCACGGCATACAACACGCCGCCGACAAACACTGCCTTGGTCGCGCCGAACCGGTCTGCCAAGGCCCCGGTAAACGGTTGGGCCAGGCCCCAGATCAGGTTCTGCAAGGCAATGGCGAAGGCAAAGGTCTCACGCCCCCAGCCAAATTCGCTGCTCATGGGCGACAGGAACAAGCCGAAGCCATGCCGTACGCCCAGGGAGAGCGCCAGGATCAGCGCACTCCCCACAAGGATCCAACCGCTGGTGCGCCACATCGAGGTCATTTCTTATTCTCCGCTCGCGGGTATATACCCGCTTATAGTCGAACAAACCGCGCGTCAGGCGAGTTCGTCCAGCAAGGCCAACAACGTTTCGCGCTTTTCGGCGCCCAACTTATCAATCAGTTTCTGTTGCGCCGCTTCCCAGGCCGGCAAGGCCGCGGCCAGTCGCTCCTGCCCCGTTTCGGTCAACACCACCAGGCGGTTGCGCAGATCGTCACCCTCGACCAACTGCACCAGCCCTTCGCCTTCCAACACGCGCAGATTACGCCCCAAGGTGCTACGGTCCAGGCCCATGGCCTCGGCCAGGCTGGAAATGCTCGGTTGGTCAAGGCGCTGCAAGTTACACAGCAGAGAATACTGGGCAACGTTGATCCCGAAGCCGTCGAGAGCGCCGTCGTAGTGCCTGCTGACGCCACGGGCGGCGCGTCGCAGGTTGGTGCATAAACATTGGGAGGCAAGCATGGAGCGTGTATATACCCGGAGTTAAGGAAATGCAAGAAAGGGTTACAGGGCCAGCCCGACCAGTACAGCGACTTCGAGCAACTCCAAGAGCGCGCCAGCCGTATCGCCCGTGGTACCACCCAGACGCTTGACCATCAAGTGACGCAGCCACACGAAGCACAGCGCCGCCAGCAACACCGCGATGCCGCCGTTGAAACCACCAATCAGGACGCACGCCAGGCCGCTGAGAATCAGCACCTGTTGGCCGACAATCCGCGGTAAATGATCGGACAATGCCTGGCCCAATCCTCCTGCACGTACGTAGCGCGTGGTGAGAAACAGCGCCAACATCGAAGCCCGCCCGATCAGCGGCGCCAGGATCAAGGCCACGCCATTGTGCTGTTCGATCAGGGCCACCAACGCGCTGAACTTGAGTAGCAACACCAGGCCCAGGGTGACCACCGCAATCGGCCCGCTGCGCGGGTCTTTCATGATGCTGAGGGTGCGCTCGCGGTCACCAAAGCCACCCAGCCAGGCATCGGCGCTGTCCGCCAGGCCATCCAGGTGCAGGCCGCCACTGAGCAGCACCCAGGCCACCAATAGTAGTGCGGCATGCAGCAATAAGGGCGCGCCCATCAACATCAGGTTCAGGCCCCATAGCAACACGCCGAACAGCAGCCCCACCAGCGGATAAAACAGCAACGAGCGGCCCAGCTCCTGGGGCTGTGGCATGCCCGGCAAGCGGATCGGCAGGCTACTGAGAAATTGCAGGGCGATCCAAAATGGCAGCATCGTCAGGCTCCTTCCTTCAAGACACTGTCGGCGCCAACCTGCAGGCTGAACAAAGCGCCGTGGCCGACTTCGACATTAAGCAATTGCTCACGGGGCAAACCGCGCGCGCGGGCCAACAGCAGGCGCATCACGCCGCCGTGGCTGATCAGTAGCACGCGCTGGCCAGCATAAGCCCGATGCAGTCGTGAGACAGCGCCGAGCACGCGCTCGGAAAACTCACTGACCGGCTCGCCTTGCGGCGGCGTGAAAGCGTAGGGATCCGCCCAGAACAGGCCGAGCCCTTCGGCATCAGTTTGCATCAACGCGGCTGCGCTCTGACCTTCCCAGGCGCCGAAGTGAAGCTCCTGCACATCAGGCTCAAGACTTACCGGCACATTAAGCTGCGCCCCCAACTCCTGGGCAAACAAGGCACAGCGTTGCAGCGGTGAACTGATCAGACGATCCCACGGCCCCTGCCCCACCACGGCGGCACGCATCTGCGCCCAGCCCTTGGCAGTCAATGCATCGTCCAGGCTGCCACGCAAGCCACCACCCAACTCGGTTTCGCCGTGACGCAGCAGGTCCAGGTGCAAGGTCATGCGGGGCGATCCGCCACGGCCGCTTCGGCAAACGTTGCCATCTGCCCATGCAGTGCACACGCCAGGCGCAACAACGGCACCGCCAGCGCCGCGCCACTGCCCTCGCCCAGGCGCAGGCCCAGCTCCAGCAAAGGTCGGGCATCCAGGCTGTGCAGCACATGGCGATGGCCCGGCTCGGCGCCCCGATGGCCGAACAACAGCCATTGGCGGCACGCCGGGTTCAAGCGCACCGCCACCAGTGCGGCAACGCTGCAGATAAAGCCATCCACCAGCACCGCAATACCTTCTTGGGCACAGGCCAGATAAGCGCCGACCAGCGCCGCGATTTCAAAGCCGCCGAGGTTGAACAGCGTTTGCAACGCATCACCACGCTGAACGGCATGCAACGCCAATGCCCGCTCGATGACCGCGATCTTGTGGCTGACACCCGCGGCATTCAAACCCGTGCCCGGGCCTGTCAGGTCACTCACCGGGCAATCCAGCAAGGCACAGGCCAAGGCGCTGGCCGCAGTAGTATTGCCGATGCCCATCTCGCCGCCGATAAACAACTGCGCGCCGCTGTCCAGGGCGCGGCTCACGCTGTCTCGTCCGGCTTGCAGGGCCAGTTGCCCCTGGGCCTGAGTCATCGCCGGGCCTTCGACAAAATTGGCCGTGCCCGCGCCGATATTCAGGTGACGCACGCCGGGCAAATCCAGCGACGGCGTGACGGTGCCGAGGTCGACCACTTCCAACTGCGCACCCAGCTGCCGCGCCAACACGCTGATCGCCGCACCACCGGTGACAAAGTTATGCAGCATCTGCCCAGTCACCTCCTGAGGAAATGCCGACACGCCTTCGGCAACCACGCCATGATCGCCGGCAAAAATCGCGATCCACAGTCGATCTACCGACGGTTTGACCTGGCCTTGCAAGCCCGCCAACTGCACCGCCAGCGCTTCCAACTGCCCGAGGGAACCAGCCGGCTTGGTCAACTGCTGCTGGCGTGCCAGCGCCTGTTCGTGGGCAGCGGCATCAATGGCCTTGCAGGGCTTGAGCCACCAGGAATCCGTCATAACGCAGTACCTTTCAAAGTCAGGGGCAGACCGGCGACCGTCAACACAACACGCTGACACCGCTCGGCCAAAGCTTGATGCAGCCAACCGGCTTCATCCACATAACGGCGAGTCAATTCGCCCAGCGGCACGACACCCAGACCGGTCTCGTTGCTGACAAAAATAATTTCCCCCGGCAGCGACGCCAGGGTTTGCAGCAGTTGATCACGCTCGAACGCCAGCCGATCGGCGTCTTCGAGCATCAGAAGATTGGTGAGCCATAACGTCAGGCAGTCCACCAACAGGCAATGGTCGGCAGCGGCGTATTCACCCAGTACCCGCGCCAGCTCAAGGGGTTCTTCAATCAACCCCCAATGGCCCGGACGACGCCCACGATGCAGGGCAATCCGCTGATTCATTTCACCGTCCAGAGGCTGGCTGGTGGCGATGTAAGTAACCGGCAAACCGCTATCGCTGGCGAGCTTTTCAGCGAGACGACTCTTGCCCGAGCGTGCGCCGCCCAAGATCAGTTGGAGCATGGAATTGGCCCTGTAAAGGTCATAGATGGAGCGGCAAGCCAGAATGAACGCGGCGCTCTCAGGTCTTTCGCGGGCAAGCCCGCTCCTACAGAAAAGCAAAAGCCCGCCGCCAACCGTAACCACGATGCGCAGAGAGCCGCTCTTGATGTTGCTTTTGATCTTAGGCGCCCCGTTAAACCACGCTGGCCGAACGCAGGCTTGAAGCCGTGGGTAACCCGGCAGGACGCCGGGTTAGCCGTCCTGGGCCAGGGATGGCCCATGACGGCGGCCCACGGATTCAAGCCGGAGTGAGGGCACACCGAGCCTGGGCGAGGTGCCGAGTGGTGGGGCAAGAGCGTTTTGGTTACTTTTGCGCTGTTCAAAAGTGACCCGCTGTAAGAGCGGAACCATAGGTGGCCGTTACCGCAGCAATGGATATGTACACCGACAGGCCGCCATCGGGAGCAAGCCCCCTCCCACATTCGAACACCGTCAAATCCCGCATAGGTTGCGCAACAAACCGGTGTCCAAGTGCTGCTCTACCAAGTCCGCGAGCCGCTCGATATCACGCTCACGCAACCCGTGATAATCCACCTCCTGCACATCCTGCAACCCAGCCCAACGCAACAACGCACTGCACGCCGCCGGCGCCTCGAACAGCCCATGCAGATAGGTACCAAGAATCTGCCCATCAGCACTCAGCGCCCCATCGCTGCGCCCATCGTCCAGCAGCACGGCCGCGCTCAATAGGGCCTCACCCGACGTCACCCCCGCATGAATCTCATACCCACTGACCTCCGCATCCTCGAGCACCAAGCGCCCGCGTACATTACGCAGCTGCTTCTCCACCTCCAGCGTCGTAGTAAACGCCAGCAGCCCAAGACCAGCACTCGACCCGGCCACACCCTCCAGCCCAAGCGGGTCATGCACCTGCTCACCCAGCATCTGCAACCCACCGCAAATCCCCAGCACCTTGCCGCCATAGCGCAAATGCCGCGCCACGGCCGTATCCCAACCATTGGCACGCAAGAATGCCAAATCGCTGCGCACGCTTTTCGACCCCGGCAGAATGATCAAGTCAGCCGCAGGAATCGCCTGGCCCGGCCCGACAAACTGCAAATCCACCTGGGGGTGCAGGCGCAACGGGTCGAAATCCGTATGGTTGCTGATACGCGGCAACACCGGCACCACCACCTTGAGCACCTGGGCGGCCTTGTCGACCTGGCGCTGATCGATACCGTCTTCGGCCTCCAGATGCAGGTCCATCACATAGGGCAATACCCCCACCACCGGCTTGCCGGTGCGTGTCTGCAGCCAATCCAGCCCAGGCTGCAGCAGCGCGATATCACCGCGAAAACGGTTGATGATGAAACCCTTGACCCGCGCCTGTTCACTGGGCGAAAGCAGCTCCAGCGTGCCGACCAGATGGGCGAACACGCCGCCGCGATTGATGTCGGCGATCAACAGCACCGGGCAATCCACTGCTTCGGCAAAGCCCATGTTGGCAATGTCGTTGGCACGCAGGTTGATCTCGGCCGGGGAGCCCGCGCCCTCGACCATCACCACCGGGTAGGCTTGGCTCAAACGCGCGTGGGAAGCCAGCACCGCTTGCATCGCGATAGCCTTGTAGTCGTGATAGGCCACGGCATTCATGCTGGTCACGGCGCGGCCATGGATGATCACTTGGGAACCGGTATCGCTGTTGGGCTTGAGCAACACCGGGTTCATATCGGTGTGGGGCGCCAGGTTGGCGGCCTGGGCCTGGACCGCCTGGGCACGGCCGATTTCGCCGCCTTCGGCGGTGACGGCGCTGTTGAGCGCCATGTTCTGCGGCTTGAACGGCACCACCGCCACGCCCTGGCGCACCAGCCAGCGACACAGCGCAGTCACCAGGGTGCTCTTGCCGGCATCGGAGGTGGTGCCCTGCACCATCAAGGTACTCATGTGGCGTCCTTGTAGGCGGCCAGGGCCTGGTCGAGTCGCAGCCAATCGGCGTCGGTATCGGGCAGGCCGAAACGCACGCTGCTGTCATGCACAAACAGGCGCAGCAGGATGCCGCGCTGGGCCATGAACTCGTGCAGGCGTTCGGCGTGCGGCGTAATCAACCACTGGAACAACGCGCAACCGCCGTGGGGCTCAAAGCCCCGGTTTTCAAGCAGTTCGAACAAGCGCTGGCCGGCGTCGATGCAGCGCTTGCGCTGGCGGGTGTGCCCGGCGGTATCGCGCAGGCACACTTGGCCCAGCACCCGTGTCGGCCCGCTGACGGCCCAGGGCCCGACCTGTTCGGCGAGCAACTTGAGCAACTTGCGTTCGGCCAGCACAAAGCCCAGGCGCACACCGGCCAGGCCGAAGAACTTGCCGAATGAACGCAGCACGATCAAACCGACCTCATGGGTATGGCTGGCCAGGCTCCACTCTGGGGTAACGTCCATGAAGGCCTCGTCCACTATCAGCCAGCCACCGCGCTGGGCCAGCCGTGCATGCCAGTCCAGCAGGCGCTGCGGTGGCAGGCTCAGGCCCGTGGGATTGTTGGGGTTGACCACCACCAGCACGTCGAGGCCGTCAAGATAGAAATCGACCTCCTGCTCCTGCACTTCGCGCACCACGTAGCCGGCGCGACGCCAGGCTTCGGCGTGCTCGGCATAACAGGGCGAAAGCACGCCGACCTTGCCGGAACGCCGCAGGCGCGGCAGCAACTGGATCGCGGCCTGGGAGCCCGGCACCGGCAACAACTGGGCGGTACCGTAATAGTCGCTGGCGGCCTGCTCCAGGCCGTCGTCGCTTTCCGGCAGGCGCGCCCAGGCACGCAACGGGATCTCGGGGATCGGCCACGGCCAAGGCGCCAGGCCACTGGACAGGTCGAGCCAATCCGCCTCGGCAATCCCATACTCAATCGCGGCCTTTCGCAGCCGACCACCGTGTTCAAGCATAGATGTGTGCCCCTATGCACAGGACCAACAACCACAACCATACGCCGCGTTGCACCAGTTGCCAGCCGCGATCAATGGAATCGGCATCGGCCGGTAGACCTTCACCCAACGGCGGGCGCTGATGTACCTCGCCGTGATAAATCGCCGCACCGCCCAGCTCGACCCCCAGTGCACCGGCACCGGCGGCCATCACCGGCCCGGCGTTGGGGCTGTCCCAGGTCGGGCCCTGGACGCGCCAGCATTTGAGGGCCAAGCGGGTTTTGCCCAATAACGCGTAGGTCAAAGCCACCAGGCGCGCAGGAATATAGTTGAGCACATCGTCTATCTTGGCGGCCGCCCATCCAAAGCGTTCGAAGCGTTCGTTGCGATAGCCCCACATGGCATCCAGGGTGTTGCTCAGGCGATAGAGCACCACCCCTGGCACACCGGCCACCACGAACCAGAACAGCGCGGCGAATATCGCGTCGCTGCCATTTTCCAGCACCGACTCAGTGGCGGCGCGGGCGACTTCAGTGCGGTCCAGTTTGCTGGTCTGGCGGCTGACCAGGTAGCTCACGCGTTTGCGCGCCTCGTCCAGGTCATCCCTGCGCAGAGCCTGGGCCACCGGGGCCACATGCTCGCCCAGGCTGCGCATGCCAAGGGCGCAGTACAACGCCAGGATTTCCACGAGCCAGCCAATCAACGGCGCCCAGGACAAAGCCGTGGCCAGCAGGGTCAGCGGCACCACCGCGATAAACCACGCGGTCACGCCATGGCTGCGCCAGCCGCGTCCACCGGTATTGAAACGCTGCTCGATACGCCCGGCGAAATTGCCGAACGCCACCAGCGGATGCCAGCGCCTGGGCTCACCCAGCAGCGCATCCAGCGCCACCGCAGCGACACACAGCAAGGCCACACTCATTGACTCACTCCCCACTTGTTTTCATACAGCATGTCACTCAGCGGTCGCGGCTCGGTCCAGCCTTCAAGCTGCAACATCGGTGCCGGATAGAATTGCGCCACCGGTCCCAGGCATAACACCGCCAGGGGCTTGGCACCGGGCGGCAAGCCCAGCAGCTCGGCCAGGGCCTGGGGTTCGAACAGCGAGACCCAGCCCATGCCCAAGCCTTCCACGCGCGCCGCCAGCCATAGGTTCTGGATGGCACAGGATAACGACGCCATGTCCATTTCCGGCAAGGTACGGCGCCCGAAAATGTGGCGCTCGCGGTCGTCCATCAGCGCAGCCACCAACACTTCGGCACAGTCGCTGATACCTTCGACCTTGAGCTTCATAAACGCATCGGAGCGCTCGCCCAAGGCCTCGGCGGTGCGCACGCGCTCTTCTTCCACCAGTTGTTGAATCTGCCCACGCAAAGGTCGGTCGCTGATGCGGATAAAACGCCAAGGCTGCATCAGGCCGACGCTGGGCGCCTGGTGCGCGGCCTGGAGCAGGCGCTGCAGCAGTTCCGGGGCGACGCTGCCGCCGGTGAAGTGGCGCATGTCGCGGCGTTCGGCGATGGCGCGGTAGACAGCGTCGCGGTCGGCCTTGGGGAAGGCGTTGTCAGTCATGGCCTCATCGGGGGCAAGCCCCCTCCCACATTGGATTGGGTTTCAACTCGGTCAACTGTGGGAGCTGGCTTGCCTGCGATAGCGGTCTCAAGGTCTGGCGCAAACAACGCGGCGACCGCGCGCGGGTTGGACGGGAAATAAAAGTGCACGTAGGACGCGGTCATCCGCCCTTGGCGATACACCGCTTCGGCACCGCGCCCACCGTTGGGGCTCAGGCCGCGGGCAATCGGCGCCCATTCGGTGTTGGTCAGGGAATGGTGGTAGGTGTGGCCACGCAGGACACCTTCCGGCAGTTCGACGCTTTGCAGAGCCAGGGCTGCAAGTTTCTTTTGCATCACTGCATCGCCCTGCAGCAGGCCCACCAGTTCGGCACGAGAACCGTGCACATCGGTGAGCGAATCGAGCAGGTAGAGCATGCCGCCACATTCAGCAAGCAGCGGTTTACCGGCGGCGTGATGCGCACGGATGGCCTCCAGCATCGGGATGTTGGCCGACAGGGCTTGGTGGTGCAATTCCGGATACCCGCCGGGCAGATACAAACTGTCAGTTTCCGGCAGTTGGCGATCATGGATCGGTGAGAAAAAGCTCAGCTCAGCGCCCATCGCCCGTAACAGGTCAAGGCTGGCGCCGTAGGTAAAGGCAAAGGCTTCGTCACGGGCCACGGCGATGCGCACGCCGGCGAGCAACGGCTCGGCCTCGATCACGGCGGGCGCGGCAAAGGTCACGGGCGGCGGCAAGGCCACTTCACAACTGCTGCCCAAGGCCTGGGCGGCGGCGTCCAGGCGCACATCGAGGTCATTTAATTCACTGGCTTGCACCAAGCCCAGGTGGCGGCTGGGCAGTTCGATGCCGGTCTCCCGGGACAACGCGCCGTACCAGCGCAAGCCCTCGGTGAGGCTGCCTTCGAGCAACTGGGCATGACGCAAAGTACCGACGCGGTTGGCCAGCACGCCAGCAAACGGCAGGTCGGGTTGATAACGTGCCAGGCCCAGGGCCAGGGCGCCAAAGGTCTGGGCCATGGCGGTGCCATCGATCACGCCCAGTACCGGCACGCCGAAGTGCCGCGCCAGGTCGGCGCTGGAAGGCGTGCCGTCGAACAAACCCATCACGCCTTCGATCAGGATCAGGTCAGCCTCCCCTGCCGCTTCCCAGAGCAGACGGCGACTTTCCTGCTCGCCCACCATCCACATGTCCAGTTGATACACCGGCGCACCGCTGGCGCGCTCGTGGATCATCGGGTCGAGAAAGTCCGGCCCGCATTTGAACACGCGCACCTTGCGTCCCAGGTTGCAATGCAAACGTGCGAGCGCGGCGGTGACGGTGGTTTTGCCCTGGCCGGACGCCGGAGCGGCGATCAATACGGCCGGGCAATGACGGGGCTGATTCAAAGTTCGACGCCTTTCTGGGCCTTGATACCGGCCTGGAAGGCGTGCTTGAGCATGCCCATTTCGGTGACGGTGTCGGCCATTTCAATCAGTTCGGGCTTGGCGCCGCGGCCGGTGACCACCACATGCTGCATCGGCGGGCGGGCTTGCAGGTCGCTGAGTACCTGGTCCAAGTCCAGGTAACCGTGCTTGAGGGCGATGTTCAGCTCGTCCAGCACCACCAGGCCAATAGAGGCGTCTTGCAACATTGCACGGGACACGGCCCAGGCCGCCTCGGCGGCAGCGATGTCGCGCTGGCGGTCCTGGGTTTCCCAAGTAAAACCTTCGCCCATCACATGGAAGCGCACCTGCTCGGGAAAGCGTCGGAAGAACAGCTCTTCGCCGGTGCTGTTGCGGCCCTTGATGAACTGCACCACACCACACTGCATGCCATGGCCCATGGCGCGGGCCAGCATGCCGAAGGCCGAGCTGCTCTTGCCTTTGCCATTGCCGGTCAATACCAGCAACAGGCCGCACTCATTCGGCGAATTGGCGATGCGCTCGTCGATCACGGCTTTCTTGCGCAGCATGCGCGCCAAGTGGCGTTCGTCGCGGTCGGGGGAATCGGTCATGGCAGCTCTCCGTTGGGGCTGGACAAAAAACGGCGGGCAGGAAAAAGACAAAACAGACAGCCAAGCATCGCCCACCGTGATGCTGTTGAATGTTCAAGGCCGGTCTCCGGACTCATGAGTGGCGCGTCTTATCGAAGCAGCCGAGAGCGCGCCTTCCCATATCGCAGGCGATACAGTGGCAAACAGCACCGTCTTGACTCATTTACCGTTGCGGGGGCAGCGCCGGAATCGTGGCAGCACTGTGTATAAATGCGCTCACTCACCGGCTTCCCTGTTTCACTCTGCCGACGCGCACGCCACAGAGCACCTGGAACAAGCCGCGAAGGTTAGTGGGTTGGGGGTGGAGCGTCAATTAAAGCTGGGCCTGTACTTGAACCATCCGTACACCCTGCTTCTCTACCCTTACAGGTATCAAGGAGAAAACCATGCATAAAACCCGAGTCGCCTTACTGATCATGCTCGCCGGTGGCCTCGTCGCCTGCGGTGAAAGCTCTACCTTGCAGGTCTCCGACGGCACCGGGCCCGCGCCCAAGCTGCCGGAACCGAACAAGACCCTGATCCCCACCGTCAATATCGCCCCGGCCATTGGCTGGCCGGAGGGCGCCAAGCCAACCGCCGCTGCCGGCACTCAGGTTGCCGCCTTCGCCGAGGGCCTGGATCACCCGCGCTGGCTCTACGTGCTGCCCAACGGCGACGTGCTGGTGGCCGAGACCAATGCACCACCCAAGCCGGACGATTCCAAAGGCGTGCGTGGCTGGGTAATGGAAAAAGTCATGGGCCGTGCCGGTGCCGGCGTGCCGAGCCCGAACCGCATTACGTTGCTGCGTGATACCGATCACGATGGCGTGGCCGAAACCCGCACAGTGTTTCTGGAGAATCTCAATTCGCCCTTTGGCATGACGCTGGTCGGCAACGACCTGTATGTGGCGGACTCGGATAAGTTGCTGCGCTTCCCCTATCAGCCGGGTGAAACCGCGATCAAAGCCCAGGGCACTACGGTCGTGGACTTACCGGGCGGGGCTTTGAACCACCACTGGACTAAAAACGTGGTGGCCAGCAAGGATGGGAGCAAGCTGTATGTGAGCGTCGGCTCCAACAGCAACGTCGCCGAAAACGGCCTGGAGGCAGAGCAGGGCCGCGCCGCAATCTGGGAAGTCGACCGCGCCACCGGCAAGCAGCGCATTTTCGCCTCCGGGCTGCGCAACCCTAACGGCATGGCCTGGGAACCGCAGAGTGGCAAGCTGTGGACGGCAGTCAATGAACGCGATGAAATCGGCAGTGACCTGGTGCCCGACTACATCACCTCGGTCAAGGATGGCGGGTTTTATGGCTGGCCCTTCAGCTATTACGGCCAGCATGTGGATGTGCGTGTCACACCGCAAAACCCTGATCTGGTCGCCAAGGCTATCGCGCCGGACTATGCGGTAGGCCCTCATACTGCGTCGCTGGGGCTGACATTCGCCGAGGGCAACAGACTGCCCGCGCAGTTCAGCAACGGTGCGTTTATCGGCCAGCATGGCTCATGGAATCGCAAGCCGCACAGTGGCTACAAGGTGATTTTCGTGCCGTTTGAAGGGGGCCAGCCAAAAGGACAGCCGGTGGATGTGCTGACGGGGTTTCTCAACAGCGATGAGAAAGCCATGGGCCGGCCGGTGGGTGTGGTGATCGACCAGCAAGGGGATTTGCTGGTGGTTGATGATGTGGGGAATAAGGTTTGGCGGGTTTCGGCAGCCAAATAACCCCTCTTAAAAACACCACAAAAACAATGTGGGAGGGGCGGTGCGACGATTCGACTTGCTCCCGATAGCGGCCTGTCAGCTGAGTATGTGCTGACTGTTACACCGCTATCGGGAGCAAGCCCCCTCCCACATTTTGATCCATGTTACGACTTAAGGGTTGCGTGCCAGATTCCCGGGCAGCACTCGCTTTGCGCTCAGGTAGGCATTTTGCCAATACGCTTTGGATAGCGTATCCAGCTTCACCGTACCGCCGGTTTGCGGCGCATGCACAAAGCGCCCTTCGCCGACATAAATTCCCGCATGGCTGACCCGTGAACCACCACCGGTGGCAAAGAACAGCAGGTCACCGGTTTGCAGGTTCTGCTCGCTGACGTCCTGGGCACGCATCACAATCAGCTCGCGGGTGGTGCGCGGCAGGGAGATCCCGGCGGCATCGCGGAATACAAAGCCAATCAGGCCGCTGCAATCAAAGCCCGAGTCCGGCGTGTTGCCGCCCCAACGATAAGGCGTGCCGACCAGGCCCAGGGCGCGGAAGAGCACGTCTTCGGCAGCGGGCGAGAAATTCTGGGTAGCGTAGTTGAACACCGGCTTGGGCTTGACCGCTACAGGCGCGGGCGGCGGTGGGCGGCTCGCGCAGGCGCTGAGCAGGGCGGCGCAAACAATAAGAATCAGGCGGGCCGAGGTCGACATGTGCAGAACAATCCTGGACTGGATGCGGCTTTC
>Ga0160440_100396_pt1 | contig 16649 bp, 12 predicted proteins | sample HID1971I_E1MG_FD_108277 | JGI IMG/M metagenome (GOLD analysis project Ga0160440, IMG submission 108277) | Enriched millipede-associated microbial communities from UW Madison campus, WI, USA - HID1971I_E1 MG | ecosystem: Host-associated > Arthropoda: Insects > Digestive system > Unclassified ... | reverse complement strand
GCGCACCGATGCCACCACGGTGGATGGCCTGTCAGACCAGTTCGTCATCGACGTCGGCCCCGAAGATGAGCTGATGTGGGCTCGCGACGGCGTGCAGGAAAGCCAGATACGCAAGCTCAAGGCCGGCCAGATCCCGTTCGAAGGCAGCCTCGACCTGCACGGCATGAACGTGGAAAAAGCCCGGGAAACTTTGTGGGCCTTCCTCGCCGAAGCCACCCGGTTCGAAATCCGCTGCGTGCGCGTCACCCACGGCAAGGCGGTGCGGCTGGACGGCAAACGGCCGATGATCAAGAGTCACGTCAACACCTGGCTGCGCCAGCATGCCCAAGTACTCGGCTTTGCCTCCTGCCAGCCCCGCCATGGCGGTGCCGGCGCGGTGTATGTGATGCTCAAGCGCACCATGCTGGAGGGGCGCGACGAGTAACAAGTGCCATCGTCAGGCTTGCAGCGATGTGTCCGCCACCGTAACCTTGCACTTTGCGAAAATCCCACAGGTAGTTTCATGTCCCTGGAACAGAATTACACAGAGATTCTCGGCCAACTCGGCGAGGATGTCTCCCGCGAGGGCCTGCTCGACACGCCAAAGCGTGCCGCCAAGGCGATGCAGTATCTCTGCCGCGGTTATGCACAGACCCTCGAAGAAGTCACCAACGGTGCCTTGTTCAGCTCCGACAACAGCGAAATGGTGCTGGTCAAGGACATCGAGCTGTACTCGTTGTGCGAACACCATCTGCTGCCGTTTATCGGCAAGGCTCACGTTGCCTATATCCCAAGCGGCAAAGTGCTGGGCCTGTCGAAGGTCGCACGGATCGTCGACATGTATGCTCGCCGCCTGCAGATCCAGGAAAACCTCAGCCGCCAGATCGCCGATGCCGTATTGGAAGTCACTGGCGCCCTGGGCGTGGCCGTGGTGATCGAGGCCAAGCACATGTGCATGATGATGCGCGGTGTAGAGAAACAGAATTCGTCGATGATCACCTCGGTGATGCTCGGTGAGTTCCGCGACAACGCCGCTACCCGCAGCGAGTTTCTCAGCCTGATCAAGTAACAGGCCTCGCTTGAAAAAACCGGCGTTCATCGCCGGTTTTTTTTCGCCTGCAGAAATCAGGTAAGCTGCGCCCCCTCAGTTATGGGCAAGAGGTAACAGCCATGTTCGTCAAAGCACTTCGAGTGGGCCTCGGCCAAATCATCATCGCAGGCGATTTCCTGACCCGCCCACGCAAAAAACAGCGCCCCGCCGAACAACAGGCACTCGTGAACGAAGCGGCCAAGAGCCTGACGCTGTATCAGTTCCACGCCTGCCCGTTTTGCGTCAAGACCCGCCGTACCCTGCATCGCCTAAACGTGCCGGTCGCCCTCAAAGACGCGAAGAACAACGAGCAGGACCGCCAGACTCTGCTGGAGCAAGGTGGCAAAATCAAGGTGCCGTGCCTGCGCATCGAAGAGAATGGCCAGACCACCTGGATGTACGACTCCAAGGTAATCATCGATTACCTGGACAAGCGCTTCGCTGCAGTCTGAAGCACGCTGCAGTCAATGTAGGAGCGAGCTTGCTCGCGAAAAACTCATAGGCACCGCGTTTACTCAGGAAGCACGCGTTGTCGTTGACGTTTTTCGCGAGCAAGCTCGCTCCTACAGAAATCAGGTCGGTGTTGTCAGGTCCAGATCCAGCAGTGCCGAGCCCAGGCACTTGCCGTGGGCGTCCAGGGCCAGTGAGCGGGTCACGCCCCCACGCAAGATCCCCGGCAACACGAAGTTCAGCGCCTGCACATTCGGCAATTCATAACGCCGAACGGGGGCCGCTAACGGGTCCAGCAAATCCTTGAAAAACGCTGTGACGCGCTCCACCGTAAGCTGTTCGCACAGCAACGGGTAGTCTTGTGCGCGATAGGCAATGATCGAGATGTTCGACGTGTCGCCCTTATCCCCGGTACGGGAATGGGCCAGCGTATGCAGTTTCATTCTTCAATCCTCGGTTTCACCGCTTCACGGGGCAACAACAACGACGCCACCGCCACCACTTGGCGCACGTTCTTGCTCGCGCCTCCACCACCGCTAGGGCCGTTGGTATAGAGGGTTTCCACTTCATTGCCGACGCGCACGGCTTCACTGCGGTCCTCACAACGAGCCGCCACGCGCAGACGTACTTCCCAGGGCTCAACACTGCTGCGCTGGCCGTGCAGCGCGTCCATGCCGACCAACTCGGCGCGCACCTCCTGCATCTTCACGCCCATCAACTCCAGACGTTTGAGAACAACGTCCCGCGCCAGTTTGGCCCGTGCGACAGCACCCGGACCGCCGTAGGACATCTGCCCCTCACCGATCCAGCCATCCAGATAACCGACGCTGACCTTCAACTGTTCAGGCCGGGCACGGCCATCAGCGCCCTGGACACGCACCCGGTCGACGTTCTCCTCGACAAACCCCACCTGGGAAAAATCGGCGGTCACATCCGGGGTCAGATAGGCGGCAGGGTCATGCACTTCGTAGATCAATTGCTCGGCGCATGTGGCCCGGCTGACCCGCCCCCCGGAGCCTGCGACTTTGGTGATCAAGGCGTGGCCATCCGCATCGACTTCAGCCAGCGGAAAACCCAGGCGCGCCAGGTCATCCACATCCTTGAAACCCGGGTCGGCAAAATAACCGCCACTGACCTGGCCTGCGCATTCGAGCAAATGCCCGACCAAGGTGCCGCGGCCCAGGCGTTGCCAGTCATCAAAGGCCCAACCGAACTCAAACATCTGTGGCGCCAGGAACAACGAAGGGTCGGCCACACGCCCGGTGATCACCACATCAGCGTCGACACGCAGCGCCTCAAGAATACCGTCCACACCCAGGTAGGCATTCGCGGAAATCAGCCGCTCGCCGAGGGAACCGACGGTCTGGCCGTTATCCAGCAACTGCTCGCCAGGCAAGGCATGCAGTACATCATCGCCCACCACGGCCACCACCTTGAGGCCAAGGCCGAGTTCGCTGGCAATACGCCGTACTTCAATGGCAGCCGCCAGCGGGTTGGCCGCGCCCATATTGGTGATCACACGCAGGCGGCGACGCCCTGCAAGCCGTCCGACAAAGGGCAAGACCCGGCGCATGCGCTCACCCAGCAACGGGTCGTAACCGCCCTGCGGGTCGCTGATACGCACCTGCTGCGCCAGGGCAATGGTGCGTTCGGCCAGGCATTCGAACACCAGGTAATCCAGGTCGCCCTGTTCGGCCAGTTCCACAGCCGGTTCTATGCGGTCGCCGGAATAGCCAGCGCCGGAACCGATACGCAATGTATTCATCTCAAATCACTCCCAGGAGCAATGCCGTCAGGGTCATCAACACCGAGGCGGCAAACAGGAAAGGAATGGTGAAGCGCTGGTGATCGGCCAGTTCGATCTTGCACAGGCCCACCAACAGGAAGGTCGCGGGGGTCAGCGGGCTGACCGGGAAACCCGTGGTGTGCACGCCCAGCAACGAGGCCTGGGCCACTTGCAGTGGGTCAACGCCCAAGGCCTTGCCAACTTCGGCGATCACCGGCATCACACCGAAATAATAGGAATCGGGATCGAACAACATGCTCAGGGGCATGGATAAAAAGCCCACCACTGCCGGGATCAACTTGCCGTGACCCGCCGGAATCTGCGCCACCGCCACTTCGGCGATGGCCTTGAGCATGCCGGTGCCTTGCATGATGCCGGTGAACACCCCGGCGGCGAGCAGGATACTGGCCATCGTCAGCGCGGTTTTCGCATGGGCGTCGATGCGTGCACGCTGGGCGTCGACGTTGGGGTAATTGATACACAGCGCGATCACGGTGCCGAGCATGAACATCACCACCGGATCGACCCAACCGGCGATCATCACCACCATCACCAGCACGGTCAAAATCAGGTTGAGCCAGAACAATCGAGGGCGGCGCAGCTTGATATCTTCATCACTGAGCACCCGTTGCGGCACCGCATCCACCGTCGAACCAGCGCCCAGGCCGAGGCGTTTTTCTTCACGATGGCCCAGCCACCAGGCACAGGCGAAGACAAAGATCAGCCCGACGATCTGCACCGGGATCAACGGCTGGAACAAGTCAGCGACAGGCACGTGCAGGGCTGCCGACGAGCGTAGTACCGGCCCGGTCCAGGGCAGAAAGTTGACCCCCGCCGCCATTGCGCAGACGCAGGCGAGGATGCGCTTGTCGATGCCCAGCCGCGTATACAACGGCAGCATCGCCGGCACGGTCACCAGAAAGGTGACTGCGCCGGAACCGTCCAGGTGCACCAGCAGAGCCAGGGTGGCAGTACCAACGACAATGCGCGTAGGACGCGTCCCTACCGTGCGCAGGATCCGATCAATGATGGGGTCAAGCATGCCGGCGTCGGTCATGATCCCGAAAAACAGGATTGCGAACACAAACATGCCGACCACGGGGGCGACGTTCTTGATCCCGGTAATGATGAAGGCACTGGTCTGCAGGCCGAAACCACCGAGCAGCGCGGCGATGATCGGCAAGGCGATCAGGGCCACAAGCGGTGAGAGGCGTTTGCTCATGACGGCAGCGAGCAGGCAGAGGATGGTGATGACACCCAGGGTTGCGAGCATGGGTTACTCCAGGGCGGCCTGGTTGGCCGGTTATTGTTTTCCCTGGAGTATTGGAAGCGGGTTAGTCTTTGTAAATTGGAATATTCGGCCTAGCACGTTCGGAAAAACAGAATGAAAAACTCGATCCAGCACATCCAGGCTTTCCTTGCCGTTGCCCGCACCGGCAGTTTCACCAAGGCCGCCAACGAGCTGCATCTATCGCCGTCGGCCCTGACCGTGCAGGTGCAACAACTGGAAGACTGGCTCGGCGTCGCCCTGCTCGACCGCAGCCCACGCCACGTGAGTATTACCGCTGCCGGCCAGGAGGCCCGCGGGCCGATGGAAAAACTGCTGCTGGACCTGGACAACATCGTCACCGGCTCCCGCGACCTGGCCGCCCTGCGCCGGGGCGTGGTGACCATCGCCGCCCTGCCTTCGGTATGCGCCGGCGCCCTGCCCCCGGCCTTGCGCCTGTTCCGCGAACGCTTCGCCGGTATTGAGGTGCGCCTGCATGATCTGGTGGCCCATCGCATTCATGCCCAGGTCCGCAACGGCGAGGTGGATTTCGGCGTCGGGGTACGTGCGCGCTTGAGTCACGGCCTGGAATTCGTGCCGGTGCTGAATGATCGTTTGTGTGCTTTTGTGCCGCAGAATCATGCGCTGACTCGCTTTCGATCACTGACCCTGGAACAACTGGCAGACCAGCCGATCATCCTTACCGGACGCGACAGCAGTGTGCGCGAACAGGTGGACGGCCTGTTTGACGAGACCCGGCTGACGCTGAACGCGGGCATGGAGGCCAACTACATGTCGACGGTATTGGCGTTGGTGCGCCAGGGATTGGGGATCAGCGTGCTGCCGGAGTCAGCGGCAGACAGCCTGGAAGGGTTGAAGCGGATCGATATCGAGCATCCCGGGGTGAATCGAGAGATTGGCTTGATCAGTCGCAGCGGGATGACATTGAGCCCGGCAGCACAACGCTGCTATGAACTGCTCAATGAGGAATTACCTGATACACCGCTGCGCTGAATGTGGGGGCTTGCTGCCTGGCAGCTTATCGCTATCTAACTGTGGGAGGGGGCTTGCTCCCGATGGGCATGGGTATCTACACAACTCTGACATGCGACCGTCAGTAACCACGATGCGAAGCGAGCCGCTCTTGATCTTGATCTTGATCTGCTTTTGATCTTAGGCGCCCCGTTAAACCACGCTGGCCGCAATTCGACAGGGATTTGGGGGGCAAACCGGCAGGGATGCCGGTTTAGCCGCCCCGCGCCATGGATGGCGCGTGGCGGCGGCCCCCCAAATCCCTGTCGAATTACGGGCACACCGAGCCTAAGCGAGGTGCCGAGCCTAAGCGAGGTGCCGAGTGGTGGGGCAAGAGCGTTTTGGTTACTTTTGCGCTTTTCAAAAGTGACCCGCCGTAAGGGCGGAACCAATAGCGGCCGTCACTTAAATAATGGATATGTACTCGATCCAACCGAACATCCTGGTCGGCTGTGAGGCCGCCATCGGGGGCCCCCTCCCACATGGGCCGGCGGCGTACCAGAAGTTGTGTAGATACCCATGTCCCGATGGGGGAATAACAGTCATAAATTATTAACTGACCCACCGCTATCGGGAGCAAGCCCCCTCCCACACTTGGATCGCGGTGCATCAGTCAGATAGCTGTACGCTGTCAGGCCGCTAGTAGGAGCAAGCCCTCCTACCTTTGCGCCCGTGTTTAATCCACCATTGTCACATGTTTCGGATGCCTGGCCACGCGCTGCAACCACGCTTGTACCGCCGGGTAAGGCGCCAGGTCGAAGCCCCCTTCATGGGCCACATGGGTGTAGGCATACAGCGCAATATCGGCAATCGAATACTGCTCACCCACCAAGTACGGCGTGGCTTGCAGCTGGCGCTCCATGACCCTCAAGGCTTTGTAACCGCCCTTGTGGGTGGTCTTGTATTCCTCAAGGCGATCTTCCGGCATGTTCAGGTAGAACTGGATAAACCGCGCCACCGCGATATACGGCTCATGGCTGTACTGCTCGAAAAACTGCCACTGCAATACTTGGGTACGCAGGCGTGGTTCCGTGGGCAAGAACTCACTGCCATCGGCGAGAAAGTTAAGAATCGCATTGGACTCCCACAGGCAGGTGCCATCTTCCAGCTCCAATACCGGGATTTTGCCGTTGGGGTTCTTGGCCAGGAATTCAGCGGTCTCGGTGTCGCCGTTGAGGATGTCGACATCGATCCATTGATACGGGATGCCCAGCAGATTGAGCATCAGTTTGATTTTGTAGCAGTTGCCCGACTTGTAATCGCCATAAACCTTGTACATGGGGCTCCCCTTATGCTGCTTGTGCGCTCTGACCGAATGCTTGCGCCGATAAGGTGCGGGTGTCGAGGGATTGTTTCAAGGTAACGGCCAGAATAAATAGCCCACACGCCTGGAAATCCGCCTTTCATCCCCTTTTGCCCAGACAATCGAAAACATTATTTGCTTTATTTGTATACAAAAGCATAATTCGCTTCGTGCGAGTTCCTGACCTACTGGTCAACAAACCCGCCAGTACCTCAAAGCGCCGTTGCCCACTTAAGGTGCCCGGCGCTGGACATAACAATAAAACCCTTGAGGAGTACTCGCTGTGGATAGCCGCAAAACCGAAGCCCCTACGCTTGACCTCGCCGCGCCGCAAGGTGGCTGGCTGGAACGCCTGTTCAAACTGCGTTTGCATGGCACCACAGTGAAGACCGAGCTGATTGCCGGCCTGACCACGTTCATCACCATGGCCTACATCATCTTCGTCAACCCCAATATCATGGCCGATGCAGGTATCGACCATGGCGCGGCGTTCGTCGCCACCTGTATCGCCGCCGCCCTGGGTTGCCTGCTGATGGGCTTGTACGCCAACTGGCCGGTGGGCCTGGCGCCGGGCATGGGCCTGAACGCGTTTTTCACCTACACCGTGGTCGGCACCATGGGCTACACCTGGGAAACCGCGCTGGGTGCGGTGTTCATTTCCGGCGTGCTGTTCATGGGCCTGACACTGTCGCGGGTGCGCGAATGGCTGCTTAATAGCATTCCGGTGAGCCTGCGCCATGCCATGGGCGCAGGCGTCGGTTTGTTCCTCGGGGTGATCGGTCTGAAGACCGCAGGCATCATCGTCGACAGCCCTGCGACCTTGATCAAGCTCGGCTCCCTGCACGAACCTGCACCGCTGCTGGCGGCGGTGTGTTTCCTGCTGATCGCCATTCTCAGTTACCACCGGGTATTCGGCGCGATCCTGATCAGCATCATCGCCGTGACCCTGGCCGGTTGGGGCCTGGGCTTGGTGCACTACAACGGCATTCTTTCCACGCCACCAAGCCTGGCACCCACCTGGATGGCGATGGACATCAAAGGTGTATTCAATGTCAGTATGATCAGCGTGGTATTTGCATTTCTTTTTGTACACATGTTTGATACCGCCGGTACACTGATGGGCGTCGCGCAACGCGCCGGGCTGGTGAATGCCGATGGCAAGATCGATAACCTGTCGCGGGCGTTGAAGGCCGACAGTGCGTCCAGCGTGTTTGGCGCCATGGTCGGCGTGCCGCCGGTGACCAGCTATGTGGAAAGTGCGGCGGGTGTTGCCGCAGGAGGTCGTACCGGCTTGACCGCGGTGACCGTGGGCGTGCTGTTTGTGGCGGCGATGTTCTTCGCGCCGCTGGCTGGCATGATTCCGGCATATGCCACCGCCGGCGCGCTGATCTACGTCGCGATGCTGATGATGGCGAGCATGGCCCATATCAATTGGGATGAAGCCACCGACAGCATCCCGGCGATCGTCACCGCGATCATGATGCCGCTGACGTTTTCGGTCGCCGATGGGATCGCCCTGGGCTTTATCACTTATGTGGCGCTCAAGGCCGGCACCGGCAAGTACCGCGAGATTTCCGTCAGCCTGTGGGTGCTGTGCGCGATCTTTATCGCCAAGTTCATCTTCCTGTAGGTCGGGAATAGCTGAAAGAATCGCCTCACCTCCGGGTGAGGCTTTTGCACCAATGGAGGACTGTAAATGCCCCTGGAAACCTGGCTGCTGTTCAGCGGCGCTGCATTGATTGTGATCCTGATCCCCGGCCCGCTGTCGCTGCTGATGATCAGCAACAGCCTCAACTACGGCCTGCGCCGTTCATACCCGGCGTTTCTCGGCGGCGTGATTGCCTCGATCTGCCTGCTGAGCGCCTCGGCCCTGGGCCTGGGCGCGCTGTTGCTGGCATCGGAGCAGTGGTTCAGCGCCTTGAAAATCGTCGGCGCACTGTACCTGTTCTATCTTGCCTGGCAGAGCTGGCAGCAAGCGCGGCAACCGGCCCACGTGGCCCAGTCCTCGCAGGCACCGGCAGTGCCACGCTTTCGCGCTCTGTTTGGCCGGGCTTTTGTGTTGGGTGCCAGCAACCCCAAGGACATCCTGTTTTTCGCCGCCTTCCTGCCGCAATTTCTCAACAGTCAGCAAGCGTTCTTTCCACAGCTGCTAGTCATGATTGCCACCTGGGCTGTGCTCGACCTGCTGTGCAAGCTGGCTTACGGCCTGGGCGCCCATGGCACCGCGCGGTATCTGCGCAGCGGCAATGGCCAAAGCTGGTTCAACCGGGTGAGCGCCGCACTGTTCGGCGGTGCCGGGGTGGTGTCGCTGCTTAAGGGACAGTAGCCAATTTGATGAAGTAAACACTGGCAGGCACTCGTCCAAAGACTGGCCATTGAATGCCGGCCATGATCGAAACCAGGCGCCCTTGCTCCAGCGCAAGTTTAACCTCGGCGTCTGCTGACGCACTTTTGCGCAGCCAACGCTCCTTGAACTTGCCCAACATCCTGATGCTCCCCTTCTCAAGCCACTGATATGCCACGTAGTACAGTCGGTTTGGAGAATTGGGATGAGTTGCGATCAAATCCGGTATCACACCCGCCCTGTCGCGTGCTACCGGGAGCTCCCGCACAGTGAAACCCTGATCATTGAGTACCCTCTGAATTGCCACTCGTTGCGTAGCCTGTCTAGCTGCAACCAGGTGCTTGTCTCTCTGGAGCCTGGCCTCTAAAGGGACGGCCGGAGTGAAGTCTACCCGCGTAAAACCAGGCGCTTTACCATCGAAACCGATGTGTATGTACGCATCGCCCAGGTCATGGGGACGCAACATCCGCAGCAAGTCATCCGTCTGGCCAGGCCGCGCAGGGGGTTGGGGTATCCAATCGTCGATCGCCGCCCGCAGGTTGAGCAGATGAGTGGCCGTTGCAGGCCGCTCCGGGCCTGATAACTCAATCAACCTTGCGACGGTGAACTCCCGGCTGTGGGTTGTCATGGTGGGGAACGCCGTGCCCACATAGTCCGTCAAAGGCCTGTCGAACAGGGGGGCATGGAACCGCCATTCACTGGCTTGAACATGGGTTACCGGAACAGGCTGCTCAAGCGTTTGCGTAACCGTCCAACGCTCAATGTCAGCACGGGCCAACGAAACCAGCGGCTCATTCCTGTGGATAAACTGAATGCCCTGCAGGGGAGCCTGGTTGCCCTCGGGAAGCATCCTGTAATAGCTGCTCAACGGATACATCAGATGGGTATTGGCAGGTGCCACCCGGATGACATTGTGGGGAAAACCTCGAACATCCGGATCAATGTAAAACACCCCGGCAGACGGAGACCGCGATATTTGCCCCACTTCCCCGGGTGGGATGCGCCAATTTTGCCAATGGGTAGCCGTTGAGCTTGATTGCACAATTCTGGTTTGTGTAGCAGTACGCACAATCGGCGGTTGCCAGTCCTGCACCGTCTGCGCTTGCCCGCGCCACGGGTTGAGCACGCCCGAACTGGGCCCCGGTTGTGGTGCATCGGCCCCCAGCAACCACTCCCTGGGCTGGTCGATGTTCAAGAGCAATTCATCTTGCCCATCGCCCTGGGTTTTCTTCAGGCGCAGCGCCGATTCATTCTTACGTTGATACACCGAGTAGGCCTCTTGCCCCTCGGTAACCATCTGTTGGCCATTCTTCACATACCGCCCCTTGCCTTCCGGCCACTTCAACTCAACGGCGCCCTCCAACCCACTCAAGGATTTGAAATGGCCCAGCAGACTGAGCGGTTTGCCAGGTGACACTCTCAGGCCGGCGAATGCGCCACTGGCGAACCCATGGTGGCGATGCAAATGCGACAAGGAGGGCCGCGCAACACGCATACCCTTGGGAGCAGGGAGAAAGGACAACAACACATCGAGGAACGCCATCAGGGTAAGGAACGCTACATCCACGGCGTCATGGGCATCGCCGCTGAAATGATAGCGCCGTGCCGCGAGCAGCATTTCATACAAGCTGATACCCACGCCCAACACCGGCACGAATGACAACAGCCCCCGAATGCTCGCGGCGTGCTGTTCGCCCAGGCGTTGCTCGCGATATGCCTCTAATACCTGGGAAGAATTGGACTGGGCCTGGGCACGGCGTTGCAGCTCGAACATCCGCGCGTGGGCCAGCAGCGCCCTGGCGTTGCCCTGGGACGTGGTCACCATCGCCAGCCAAGCATCGGGCGCCAGCGCAATCTGCTCGCTGATTTGTACCTCGACACTGCTTTGGTCTACCGCTGGAACCTTGTGTCGCACCGTGAAAAAACGGAAGAGCTGCCTGACAAAACGCGCAACCACCGGTACATAAACCCGGCGTATAAATAATTGGCGGGGTTCCATCTGCGGATCTTCGTCGGGATAGCTGTTGACGGCCTGGACCTCCCAGTCGGGCGCCACCTGGCCCGCCAACGCCTTCAGGTTCAGGGACAAGGCGCCGACCTTGTTCAAGGCTTGCTCGGCCAGGGCCACGCTGGCGTACTCGGCGATGGGTGGGCTTTCCAGCGCGGCGGGCCAATACACGACACACAGCCCGGAAAGGCTGTCGTGCATGACCAGTATCCCGGCGATATGGCGATCATGTTCCAGGGTATGGCCCACCAGACGCACCAAGCCCAATTGCACATCCAACCCATCACCTTTCAGATCGCTCGCCACCTGCGCCGCCATGACGCGGCTGAACACACGTTGCGCCTGATCGCTCAAGCCTTGCCGGATCGCGCTGTACACCTGCATCTGGGCCCTTTGCTGCAAGGCCCGATAAACCAAGGCCTGGGACAGGCCCGGGGCAGGCACCTGGGTCGATGCCGACGGGTAGAACGCACGCCGGATCAGCTTGTCGTATTCTCCGCCCACGTCCAGGGACGCAAGGGTCTTGACCAGGTAAAACACACTCAGCCGGTCTTTCCATGCCGAGTCCAGCCAGCGTGCCCGGTTCAAGCGCCAGCGGGTCCAGGGGGCCTTGGGGTCAAGGTTATGCAGCGCCAGTTGCAGCAGGCTGAAGGTGGTGCGCTGCTGACTGACAGTGATTTTCGCATTGCGATCTCCTACCGCGCATTGGCTTGACCAGCTACACATTTGGGAACTCACATCATCAGGCATATCGAGCAGCGGTTTATCGATATCCAATTGCGGGTAAAACCCGTCTTTGCTCAAACGGGCGATCAGTGCCTGGCGAGCAAAGGATTCCAGGTCGGGCAACTCCAGCCACAGTTTTTGTTCAACCGCCCAGGCATTGGCCAGGTAGCGGCGACACAGGCCCCTGTAGTGCTGGCGTTGGGCGCGGGTTGCCGTGGCCAGCCAGGCGGGCAGCTTGCTCGCCTGGCTGGCTGCCAACTGCAACAGGCTGAAATTGGCCACGGCCAGGGTTCGTGCATCATTGGCCGGGACCAGCAGGCCGTCGAACAATTCCTGTGCCAATAACAGGCGGCTCAGCTGCCGGTCACTCACCTCGCTGAACAACCGCTTTCCCTGATCAATCAGCTTGTTCATCGCGACGTGATGTTGCATATGCTTGATAAACAGGTCCTTGATCACGGCGCGCTTGATCATTTCATAGCTCACCACCAGGGATGCCCCCGTGGGCAACGCGCTGATCGCCGTGCGTGCCTGTTCCCGCTGGTGCCGCCCGATACAGCGCCACAGCATAGAGCCATCGCGGCTTTTCAGGCTGGCTTCAAGCGCCTCGGCAAAAGCATTCAGGGAATCAAACGCTACCAGCCCTCCGTAGCGGCCGGCCACATATAGCAGCACCGGGTACGAGGCGCCGGGGTTGGCTTGGGCCGCGTTGCCGGTCACCAGCACCGCGCCGAGCAGCGGGTACAAGGTAGCGGCATCGCCGCCCACCGCGACTTGCAGCACGCAGGTATCGGTAGCCTTTTGCCCAGGCTGCCAAGCTTCACTCAACGCCGCTTCCAGGTGCACAAGGTGGGCATCGCTGATCAGGTTCAGGCGCTGCTGCATCTGTGCCTCATACAGCAACGCACTCAGCTGTGCCGCACCCAGCAAGGAGCCACGATTGCGCGAGCCCTCGGGTTGCTCCTGCCAATAATCTTTTTTGAACACGCGATCCGACGGCCCCCGGGCCCATTTGCGCGCTGCCGCTACCTGGGCCTGCCATTGGCGCTCAAGACTGAGAAAATCCTGGTAGGCCACGCTGCCCTTGCCCACGTCCGTCGCGTCGAGCAGGCCCATCAGGGCTTTTTCATAACGTTTGAGCTGCGCTTCGCGGGTTTTCCACGCAAGCTCCGGCGCCAGGTGCCCTGCCACAATCTCGCCGCTGCGGCGCTGCCGATCCCACTCCAGCAAGATCTGCAGGGTATGTCCCAAGCGCGGGAAGGTGACCAGGCGCCGGCGCCCTTTCTCGATAAATTTGAGCAAGCGCCACACATCGGGCGCCGCAGACGCGTTCGCGCCCTGAAGGCCCACTGCGGCGTGATTGATCGACAAGGCGCACGCCAGTTCGTTATCCCATTGCCCGTCCAGCACCTCGCTGGCGCTGGCGAACAGCGCGTCGTCACGCAACAGGCTCCCGCGCTGAGGGATGAACGGCGTGGGGGTAACGCTGGGCGCCTCACACAGTTCATGCCAACGCCGCAACGGCAGGCACTGCCACAACACACGACTCAGCGGGCCATTGACCAGTATCGGCAGGTCGCACACCAATTGGTGCCAGGAACCGAACTCGTAGAACTGGCGAAACAGGCCGGGCAGATACACCACGTGGGGCGAATCCCCCTCACCGCCCTCGCGATAGATATGCAAGGCCCCTGGAACCGGAACGCTGCGCTGGTTGGTGCCGGGCCACATGACCCTGCACACGTGGACATTCGCCCATTCGCCGCCGGCCCGCTGACGCTGGTCGCCGTCGGGTATTTCGAGCAATTTGCGCAGCATGTCAAAGCCGCTGTCAGACAGTTGATACAAGCGATGGGCCAGCAACGCATTGGCGGCGAACAACGACGTACGCAATTGCGCCCAGCGCCCGCGACGGGTCAACCACGAACCATGGGCCAGCTGTTGCCAGTACTCACGGGTCGCCTGTTCGATGCGCTCGAGCAAGGTCAACCCCTTGACTCGCACAAGCGCATCCCAGGCCGTATAGGGCAAGGTACGGGCCGGATCGTCCTTGATGCTCAGCGTGGTGAAGTGGTTGATATTGACCGGCACATAGGGCTGGATCAGCAAAGCCAGTGCGCGCTCGGTCAGGCTGTCGATCTTCTGGGCCGGGGCCGGTGGCCGCGGTTCGGTGAACAGCACGGTGTCCGGGTCCAGGCCAAACGCCTCCTGCAGCGCGCTGCGCACGATGCCCAGCACCCTGGGCGCGCGCCCGAGCAAACCACTGAGGGTCTTGGCCGCTTCGCTGGCGCTGGCCTGTGCTTCGTGGAGCCGATTGATTTCCAGGCTGGGTTGCGTGACTGCGTTGAGCCGACGGGTCAGCAGCGTGCGCATCGCCTCGTCGCGGTCTGCCGATGTAGTGTGCGGGTCATCGAAGTCGAGCTTATCGGCCCAGGTGGAGGTGGTGTCAGTGCTCATGGCGGGCTTTCCCGTACAGAAAAAGCCGAGCCTAGGCACCCCGGCCACCCAGGGTGCGTTACATAGTTGGGCGCGGCGCACGGGCCGCGGGCAAAAAAAAGCCCGCAGTGTGCGCGGGCGAAACCAACGAAGAGCATTGGGGGTAAAGCGCGGTGACGACTCAGCTACCGCGGTAGGTGGAGTAGCTGTAAGGCGAAATCAGCAGGGGCACATGGTAATGATCCTGTTCGGCGCTGATGCCGAAGCGCAGCACCACCACATCGAGAAACGCAGGCTCCGGCAATTGCACACCACGGGCTCGGTAATAGTCGCCGGCACTGAATTGCAGCTGGTAGACACCGCTGCGGTAGTCGTCACCTTGCAGCAGCGGCGCGTCGCAACGGCCGTCGCTGTTGGTCCGGGCGCTGGCAACCAGTTGCAGCTGTGTACCTTCGACACGGTACAGCTCGACCTTGATCGCGCTGCCGGGGCAGCCGTGCGCAGCGTCCAAAACGTGTGTGGTCAAACGTCCCATGGCGTTTACGCGCCTCCTGAAGTCAGTAGAAGAGAAAACCCGCACTTTTTCAGGGCAGTGAAAAAGTCGGCGATGGTCGATTAAGACACTTTCAACAAAAATTGTACACAATAAATTCAGCCTACTCATCGCGTCTCTTGCCCTGCCCCCTGTAGGAGCGAGCTTGCTCGCGAAAATCGCCAACGATACCGCGGGTCTTCAGGAGAAACGCGGTGACTTTAAGTTCTTCGCGAGCAAGCTCGCTCCTACAGTTCTATGCACCTACGCAGACAGCGCAATTATTTTGCTTAAATTGACCAGTCAGGCAGGTTTCTTGCAACCCTTGTAAACCGACCGTTCAGAAAAAATGCAGAAATGCACACTTACAAAGTGGCGAATAAGTTGTATACAATCACTCATCGCCACCTCGACGAACAAGAAGGAAGACTGCAGTGAGCGCTGACTACCCACGCGACCTGATCGGTTACGGCAGTAACCCTCCTCACCCCCATTGGCCGGGCAAGGCACGCATCGCGCTATCGTTCGTACTCAACTACGAAGAAGGCGGCGAGCGCAATATCCTGCATGGCGACAAAGAGTCCGAAGCCTTCCTCTCGGAAATGGTCTCGGCCCAGCCGCTGCAAGGCGAGCGCAACATGAGCATGGAGTCGCTGTACGAATACGGCAGCCGTGCCGGTGTGTGGCGCATCCTCAAGCTGTTCAAGCAATTCGATATTCCGCTGACTATCTTCGCCGTGGCCATGGCCGCCCAACGCCACCCGGATGTGATCCGTGCGATGGTCGATGCCGGTCACGAAATCTGCAGCCATGGCTACCGTTGGATCGACTACCAGTACATGGACGAGGCCCAGGAACGCGAGCATATGCTCGAAGCGATCCGCATCCTCACCGAGCTGACCGGCGAGCGCCCACTGGGTTGGTACACCGGGCGCACCGGCCCCAACACCCGACGGCTGGTGATGGAGGAAGGCGGCTTCCTCTATGACTGCGACACCTACGACGACGACCTGCCTTACTGGGAACCCAACAACCCCACCGGCAAGCCGCACCTGGTGATCCCCTACACCCTGGACACCAACGATATGCGCTTTACCCAGGTGCAGGGTTTCAACAAGGGCGATGATTTTTTCGAGTACCTCAAAGACGCGTTTGACGTGCTGTATGCCGAAGGCGCCGAGGCACCGAAGATGCTGTCCATCGGCTTGCATTGCCGCCTGATCGGCCGCCCTGCCCGCCTGGCCTCCTTGAAGCGTTTTATTGAATACGCCAAGAGTCACGAACAGGTGTGGTTCACCCGGCGTGTCGACATTGCCCGCCATTGGCAGCAAACCCACCCCTACACGGGAGCGGCGAAATGACTGCATTCCAGACCTTGAAACCTTCGACCTTGAGCCGCGACGCTTTCGTCCAGGCCTTTGCCGATATTTACGAACACTCGCCATGGGTGGCCGAAAAGGCCTTCGAGCTGGGCCAGGATGCTTCGATCGACCAGATCGAAACCCTGCACCAGCGCATGAGCGATATCCTGTTGAGTGCTGATCACACCCGCCAATTGGCATTGATCAACGCTCACCCGGACCTGGCCGGTAAAGCCGCCGTCCAGGGCCAACTGACCCAAGCCAGCACCGATGAGCAAGCTGGCGCGGGGATTCACCAATGCACGGCCGAAGAGTTTTCTCGCTTCACCGAGCTG
>Ga0160440_100394_pt1 | contig 17050 bp, 16 predicted proteins | sample HID1971I_E1MG_FD_108277 | JGI IMG/M metagenome (GOLD analysis project Ga0160440, IMG submission 108277) | Enriched millipede-associated microbial communities from UW Madison campus, WI, USA - HID1971I_E1 MG | ecosystem: Host-associated > Arthropoda: Insects > Digestive system > Unclassified ... | reverse complement strand
CGGCTGATCAGCGTGACGAAGCCCAACGGCGAAACCGCCAGTTACCGCTATGACCCCTTTGGGCGGCGCATCAGCAAGACCGTGGACGGCAAGACCACCGAGTTTTTCTGGCAAGGCGACAAGCTGATTGCCGAGCACCATGCAGAGTGTCACCGCAGCTACATCTACGAGCCCAGCAGCTTCCGCCCCCTGGCACTGCTGGAAGGCTATGGACCGCAAGTCACAACGCCCTACCACTACCAACTCGACCACCTCGGCACACCGCAGGAACTCACCACGCCCGAAGGCGAAATCGTCTGGTCCGCCCACTATCGAGCCTACGGCCAGATCGCCCGGCTCGACGTAGGCAAGATCGACAATCCGTTGCGCTTTCAAGGGCAGTATTTCGATCAGGAAAGCGGGCTGCACTACAACCGCCATCGCTACTACAATCCGGATATTGGTCGCTACCTGACGCCGGACCCGGTGAAGTTGGCGGGTGGGGTCAATGCGTACCAGTACGTGCCCAACCCTACCGGGTGGATTGATCCGCTGGGATTGAGCACAAATTGTCCGGGCTCAGGAAAGAAAAAACCGACCTGCTCTTTGCCTGCTGAACCGGATATACCTGATGTCTCTCGTAAAGGGGCGTTCAGGCAAGCAAAAAGGGATGCCAATGTACCGATGACTCAAAACCCCGATGTGATGACACATCCGAAGTCAGGAAGAACGACACAGTACCTAGTAGAAAAAATGACTGATTTGAATGATGACAATATATTGGATGAGAGCGGTAGATTCATAAATTCAAGGGTTTATCAATTCACGAGGGCAGATGGCTCTAAAGTACTTATTCAAGACCATTCTGCAGGGCATAAATTTGGCAGACCAGACGGCATAGGTGACCAAAAAGCGCATTTCAATTTGCGACCAATAGACAAGCCTCGAAACGGAACCGTAAACGGCGGCAAGGATCATTACAACTTTAGGAAAAACCGATGAAATACTGGAACGAACTTGATCATAATATTTTTTTTGAAAAGATTTTTAGCACGTCTATAGAAATCGGAAAAATTGCTCTTTTTTCTTTGCAAATAGAAAATGATCGACCTTCTGTGGGATTAGGGTTCGACATACCCGAATTCCCAGATATCTTGCCAAAAAAATGGGAAGGGAAAGGCTATAACACCTGCAGAATGGGCATCGATTGTCATGGTATTCGCGAATTAAAAATATACAACATCCCCCTTAGAGAGGTGTTTTATGTTGATATTACTAAGCAAAATGACCTTTTTCATTTCCAAGCAAAGAATGAAAGTTCTCTAATTGAATTCAAGGCTAAATTCATTTCACTTTGCGATCCGAATGTATACATGAATGGTCCAGACGATTATTTTTTCTAGATAGAACAAAAATAGCGTAATCACTATGCCCCCATAGCCAGCCCCAATTCGCAACCCGATGGGTTGGATGAGGCCTTCCGTAGAACAGGCATACCGGAGACTGAATACAGCGTACCGAAATGGGGCAAAGACCAATATGGCACATCATTTCCAACGGAATGGCGTGTACAAAGCGGGCCCAATAGGGGAGTGGAAGTGAATATTGACGACCTTCTGCTTGTGCCAAGCAAAGAAGGCCCAAAATCACCTCATATCGGCTATCAAACTCCTGGAAAGAGGTCCGGTGGAGGCGCAAAGAGAGGCCATATACTGCTCAAACTGGTTCCTCTTAGCCGCTCCAAAAAAGGTATCCCTTGATGAGCTACTTGGAAGAGGAAATAGACGAAGCATGTAACACCTTGAAAATCAGCTCAAGGAAGCTTGATGCGAATGAACTCAACGTATTGATAAATTCTCCGACGCGAAAATTTTTCAAATCACAAAGCAACGTGCTTGATTCCACCGAACTGAACGAAAAATACACAGAGCATAACCCTAACTTTTGGAAAGAAATGCCGTATCGCATCAGCAAGAATAGTTTACTTCTGCTGGTATTCGACTCAACATATAGGGCATGGAAAATTGATAACACACCAGTTTTAGCATCTGTTTTAGGCGAAACCACCGGTTATCCATTTTGGATAACCGATAACGAACTGACGTTTTTAGTACACATGGATGACCATGATTGTGTGATTTGGGCATGAGATCAATCCGCCCAAATTGTTCTCTATAACCCCCATAGCCAGCCTTGATTCGCTACCCCGCCCGCCCGAACCTAAACTCTGTTCAAGTCATTTCAACGGACAGAGGATTCACCATCATGGGCAAACGTCACCCCAATCTCCCCGCCTGGCAATGGCGTCACTACCCACAAAACCATCAACACCCGGCCAACCTGGCACTGCATCTGATTGCCGTGCCGCTGTTTATCGTCGGCTTTCTGCTGATCGTCTCGGGGGTTTTCAGCCTGAGTCTGGCCAGCTTCGCCGTCGGTGTGGTGGGGATCGTGGCAGGCCTGGCGTTGCAGCGTCATGGTCATAGCCTGGAGGCCCAGGCCAGTGAGCCGTTCAGTGACCGTAAAGACGCGGTGCAACGGCTGGTGGTCGAGCAGTTCGTGACCTTCCCGCGCTTTGTATTGAGCGGTGGCTGGTGGCGCGCCTGGCGGCAGCGCCACCGGCACTGAGGCTCAGGCGAATACCACCACGGTCTGGCGACTGAGGGCGATCAACTCGCCGGTCGGGCTCCATAGTGCAGCGGCCGCATGGCCGTAGCCGTCGCGGGCATGTTCGATGTTGACGTGGTATTGGCACCAATCGAGGGTGGTCAGGTCTTGCAGCGGCTGGATGAACTCGATGGTCCAGGTCAGGGTGCTGCCTGGCGCAGGCTTTTTCAGGTGTGGCAGCAGGGCCGGCGGCCAGGCGTCGACCAGGGCGAGGATATGCGCCTCGGTCAGTGGTTCTTCTTTCACATCCCCGCGCAACCGCACCCAACCGCCCATGTCGCGGGATTTGTTACCGGTGAACGGCAGGCCGCCGACGCTCCAGCGCATCGCCAGATGGCGCATGAATTCAGGGGTGACGCCCTTGATGTAGGGCAACTCCTGACACTCATCCCAATGTTTGAATACCGGCGGCGCTTCGCTCGCCACGTCAATTTCCGATGCTCGAGACGCGCCAAAGCTGGCCTGGACCAGGGTCGCCACTTCGCCGTTCTGCACCACGCGGCCGAGCAACTGGCTGACGGCTTTGCCTTCGCGCAACACTTCGACTTGATAACTGGCGGGCACATCCGGCGCGACCGGACCGACAAAGGTGATGGCCAGGGAGCGCAGGGGGCGATCCGCCGGCACCTGCGCGCGCAGGGCCTCATATTGCAGGGCGGCGACCAGGCCGCCAAAGGTGGCACGGCCCTGGGCCCATTCGGCCGGGATGGTGACATCCAGCGGGTTGCTACGGGCAGCGTCGAGCAAATCACTAAAGCGCATGGCGACCTCACATCAAGAAAATCGATGGAGGGATCTTAACCATCGAATCCGGCAGGCACAGCGCCTATTCCGGCCAAAAACCGGACCACTTCAAAAACAATCGGCGCTGAGTTTGTCCAGCACACGATCAGCGCGACCTTGCGCCTTGAGCATGGTGCGCTGCCACACCGCCACACAGGGTTGCAGGTCCGGCTGGTGCCCGGCCTGGGCCAGCCATTGCCAGCAGTCATGCCAGTCACCCAGTGCACCCTGGGCCTTCTTCAACCGCGACATGGCGTTGGCGGGCAACTTGTCCAACTCGGGATAAGCCTCGGCGGCGTAACGCACGCGCTTGATCAGCAACCGCAGGCGGTGACGATCATGTTCGGGATCCTTCAGCGCGTCAGCGAGTTTCTGCCATTGCTTGGCCAGGCGCTTCTCGATGCGCGGGCGCAGGCCCTTGAGCAGTTTCTGGTGCTGGGCTGCGCGGATAAATCGGGGAAAGGCATCCAGGATCAGCAACAGATGCGCCAATTCTGCGCTCTGCGCCACTTGGCGATAGGTCTCGGGTTGCAGGCGCAGGCGCCGATCAGCCGCGTCGTGATGTCCGTGCTGATGCAAATACGCCGCCAGGACCTCTCGGTCGCGTAGCGGCGTGGTCAGTTGACCCACAGTCTTGGCGGCCAACTCGAGTTGCTCGACACCTGGCAGGCCGCGCAACGGACGCAACAGGCTGCGCAGACGGCGCACGGTGGTGCGCAAATCATGCAGCGCTTCATCGTCGGTGACGGCGGCAAGGCGAGCCTGGCAGCTCAGTAACCCTACTTCCAGGCCAATGACCTGAGCGACTAACTGATTGACCAAGGCTGACATCCTGCCCTCACTTTGCGATGAATAATCCTACTCGCTACAGGTTAACGCCCGGCGCGAGACTCTCGAATATAGAAACGCGCCTTTTCGGCTTTGTTGGAGCAGCCTTCAAACGCTTCGAATTGTTGCTGGGTCTTGGCGCCGGTCAACAGCGACAGGGCCTTGGAATAACTTACGGTGCCGGCGAAACCTTCAGCCTTGGCCAGGTCGAGTTCTTTCCAGGCGGCGTCCAATTGCGAGCCGCAGCTGTCGCGGTAGGCAGTTTTGCCAGCACAACCGGCCAAGGCCAGCACGATCACAGGCACACACATCCAGGCTTTCATTGATGACACCTCAAAATAAGCAAAATCATTCGTAGCCTGTAGACGTTGCCCACAGGAAAAAGTGCCTTGTCCTTAGCCTGAAATCGGTAGTACCTATTGCCAGAGCATACCCGAGCACAAGGGCTATCCTCGAAAAATATCGCAGGCCCAGCCGAAGATTGAAGCCGCCCCCCCGATGGGTGCATTGTGGGCACCTGTTTTTCGAAGGATCTGGTCATGAAAAAACGTGTTGCCTTAGTGCTGGGCTCCGGGGGAGCCAGGGGCTACGCCCATATCGGGGTGATCGAAGAAATCGAACGACGCGGCTATGACATCGCCTGTATCGCCGGCTGCTCCATGGGCGCCGTGGTGGGTGGGATCTACGCCGCCGGCAAGCTCGACGAGTACCGCAACTGGATCGAAAGCCTGGACTACCTCGACGTGCTGCGCCTGGTGGATGTGAGCTTTCGCCTGGGCGCGATTCGCGGTGAAAAAGTCTTCGGGCAGATCCGCAAGATTGTCGGCGAGATCAATATCGAAGAACTGCGTATCCCCTACACCGCCGTTGCCACCGACCTTACCAACCAGCAGGAAATCTGGTTCCAGGAGGGCTGCCTGCATCAGGCCATGCGCGCATCGGCAGCGATCCCCAGCCTGTTCACCCCGGTGATGCAAGGCAACCGCATGCTGGTGGATGGTGGCCTACTCAACCCGCTGCCCATCGTGCCGGTGGTGTCGAGCCACTGCGACTTGATCATCGCGGTCAACCTCAATGCCACCAACCAGAAGCATTACCAGCTACCGGTGATCCCACGTCCGCCTGCGTTCAAGAGCCGCTTCAACAGCCTGGCGAAATCGCTGGGTTCGCACCTGCCGTTTCGCCGCAAGCAGGCCGAGCAGTTGATGAAGCTCGAGCAGGAGGCCTTGCAGGCCCAGGCAGCGGAGATCAACCCATGGCTGGAGTCAGCCGAACCCGAATCCCAGCAACCCGCCGCCGCGCCGGAGAAAGCCGGCGCACCGAAGTCGGCGACGGGTTCGTTCATCATCGATAACGTCGGGCCTGCGTCGCTTCTGGACCTGATCAACCAGAGTTTCGAGGTGATGCAGACGTCATTGGCGCAATACAAGATCGCCGGGTATCCGCCCGATATCCTGATCAACGTGCCGAAGCGGGTGTGCCGGTTTTTCGAGTTCTACAAGGCGCCGGAACTGATCGCCCTGGGGCGGGAGATTGCCAGGGATACGCTGGATCGGTATGAGAGTGAGCAGGCCTGAAATTCTGGGTGTTGTTGATGGCCTCATCGGGGGCAAGCCCCCGATGAGGCCTGTTCAGGCAGCGGTGAACTCAAGTACCCAGCAGTCGATACCCCACCCCCGCCTCAGTCACGATGAACCGTGGCTGGGTCGGGTCATCCGCGAGTTTCTGGCGCAGGTGCCCCACCACGATACGCAGGTAGTGGCTGTCCTCGGTATGGGTAGGCCCCCAGATGTCCTTGAGCAACTGCTGTTGGGTAATCACTCGCCCAGGATGACGTGCCAGTTGCGCGAGCACCGCGTATTCCTTGCGGGTCAGCGCCACTTCGGCACCGTCCAGCAGTACGCGGCGATAGGCCAGGTCCACCGTCAGCGGGCCAAAACTCAAGGCGGCTTCCTGGGCCTCTCCCGCCGGTGCCTGGCGCAACAACGCACGCACACGAGCGAGAAACTCCTGGATGCCGAAGGGCTTGGTCACATAGTCATTGGCGCCACCGTCAAGGGCCTCGACCTTCTGACCTTCGCTGGCGCGTACCGACAGCACCAGCACCGGCACCGTCGACCACTCGCGAAACTCGCGCAGCACTTGCTGGCCGTCCATGTCAGGCAGGCCCAGGTCGAGCACCAGCAAGTCCGGTTTGCTCAGGGCCGCCTGGGCCAGGCCTTCGTTGCCGGTGCCGGCCTCGATCACCTTATAGCCCTGGGAGGCCAGGCTGATACGCAGGAATTTGCGGATCTGCGGTTCGTCATCAATGACTAGAATCGTCGCGGTCTGGCTCATGGTATCCGTCAAAATCCATTAAAAAATCACCCCTCTGTAGGAGCGAGCTTGCTCGCGAAAAACCCATAGGCACCGCGTAAACTCAGGACGCCATCATTATCGTTAACGACCTTCGCGAGCAAGCTCGCTCCTACAAGGTTTATTCCAGGGCAGGCTGTGTCGGCAATGGCAGAAACAGGGTAATGCAGGTACCCCGCCCTTCAATGCCATCGGCCACGCTGATATGCCCGCCATGCGCGCCGACCATGCCCTGGCAGATCGCCAGGCCGAGGCCGGTGCCCTGCCCGCCCCGGTCGCCGCGGGCAGCGGTGTAGAACATGTCGAAGATATTCGCACGCTCATCCTCGGGAATTCCCGGGCCCTCATCGGCCACGGCAAAAAACAGCTGGTTGTCGGCCACGCCCGCGCTCAACTGCAAGCGGCCCTGGGGTGGCGAAAAACGTGCGGCGTTTTCCAGCACATTGACCAGTGCCTGTTCGATCAACGCTGCATGCACATACAACAAAGGCAGTTCCGACGGCATATCGGTACTCACCTGTAAGGGTGCGAGCACGGCGCGCAAGCGTGCGAGGGCACTGCCGACGATATCGCCGGGCGACACCCAATCGCGCGCCAGTTTCAGCGCGCCGTGGCCCAGGCGCGTCATGTCCAGCAGGTTCTGGATATAACGGTCCAGACGTTCGGCTTCGTCACGGGTACCCTCAAGCAATTCGCGGCGATCCTCCAGGGGAATGGCCTCACCGAGGGCCAGCAGGCTGTCGATGCTGCCGCGCATGGAGGTTAACGGCGTGCGCAAATCATGGGACACCGAAGCAAGCAAAGCGCTGCGCAGTTGTTCGGTTTCCCCATGCAGGCGCGCCGATTCCAACTCCTGCCCCAGCTGTGCACGCGCCAGCGCCTGGGCCAGCGGCTGGCTCAACGCAGTGAGCAAGCGCCGACGCTGGCCACTCAACTCCAGGCCCGGCTTGGCACTGACACCGAGCAAGCCCAATGGCCCCTCTTCACCCGACAGCGGCCACCACCACCAACGTCCAAACGGCAAGGTGCCGGTGCCCATGCCCGCGGGCTGGTCATGCTGCCAGGCCCAATCGGCGGCAGCGCGCTCGGCTTCGCTGAGGGTCAATGGGCCGCCGGTCTCAATCTTCCAGCCGCCTTGGCCGTCGCGATTGACCAGGCACAGGTCGAGATCGCTCCAACCTTGCAGATGATGGGCCGCGGCACTGATCACCGCCTGGCGATCGGTGGCAGCGGTGAGCTTGCGCGACAGGTCGAGCAGCTCGCTGGTTTCCTCCTGAGTATCGCGCAACGCCTGCAACTGGCGCCGCTGACGTGCCGCAAGGTTACCGGTCAAGGCCGCCATCAGCAGAAAGAACAACAGCGTCAGCACATCCTCTTCGCGCTGGATGGCGAAGGAAAAATTCGGCGGGATAAACAGAAAGTCGTAGGTCATGAACGACAATGCCGCGCACACCAGGGACGGCCCCAGGCTGCTGCGCACCGCCACCAGCAGCACGGCAGCGAGAAACACCAGTGAGATATTCGGCAGCGGTAGTAGGCTGGATACGGCCCAGGCCACGGCAGTAGCAACCACCGTGGCAACCACGGCCAAGGCGTAATCGAACCACACCAACCCGCGTACATCCGGCAGGCGCGGTGGTGCAGGCATGTCATCGCTGTCGAGGACGTTGATTTCCAAGCCTCGGGCATTGCGCAACAGGCGCGCCGCCAAACCGCCACCGAACAAGCGCCGCCGCCAGCGCATGCGCGACTGCCCCACCAGCAACAAGCTGGCGCGGCGTTCAGCGGCATGCTGGATCAGCGTCTTGGCCACTTCCCCGGCACGCAGCAGCACCACTTCTCCACCCAGCCGCTCCGCCAGTTGCTGGGCGTTCTGCAGGCGCAGGCGCGATTGCTCGTCCCGCGCCCGGCCGTTATCGACATGCACCAGGCTCCAGGGCAAATGCCGACGCTGGGCCACCCGGCTGGCATGGCGCACCAGGCGTTCGGCTTGTGCATCGCCATCTACGCCGACCAGCAAACGCCCGCGGACTGCCGGCGCGGCCTGGCCCAGTTGACGGTAGCCCTGGGCCAGGTCGTCGTCGACATGGGCGGCGGCGGTTTGCATGGCCAGCTCGCGCAGGGCCATGAGGTTAGTCTGGGTGAAAAACGCATCGATGGCCGCACGCGCCTGCTCCGGTACGTACACCTTGCCGTCACGCAGGCGCTCCAGCAGCTCGCGGGAAGGCAGGTCGATCAGCAGCAGTTCGTCGGCCTCCTGCAGCACCCAGTCCGGCAGGGTTTCACGTACTTGCACGCCAGTGATGCCACGCACCTGGTCATTGAGGCTTTCCAGGTGCTGGACGTTGACCGTAGTGAACACGTTGATGCCGGCGGCGAGCAGTTCCTGAATGTCTTGCCAGCGCTTTTCATGGCGGCTGCCGGGGGCGTTGCTGTGGGCCAGCTCATCCACCAGCACCAGCTTGGGCTTGGCGGCGAGCAGGCCGTCGAGGTCCATTTCTTCAAGCATTACGCCACGGTACTCGCTGCGTAGCAGCGGTTGTTGCGGCAGGCCGCTGAGCAAGGCTTCGGTCTCGGCGCGGCCGTGGGTTTCGACCACACCGGCAATCAGGCTTACGCCTTGGCGCAACTGGGTGTGGGCCGCCTGGAGCATGGCGTAGGTCTTGCCCACGCCGGGCGCGGCGCCGAGGAAGACTTTGAGCCGGCCACGGCCGTTACGGGGCAGATCGGCTAACAGGGCGTCGGCGCGGCCGGAGTCGCTCATGCGGGTTCCTTCAGGCAGGTATTTTCAGGTCAATGAAGATCAACTGTGGGAGGGGGCTTGCTCCCGATAGCGGTGTATCAGCGACAGATATTTCGACTGAACCACCGCTATCGGGAGCAAGCCCCCTCCCACAGTGGTTCAGAGTTTTTCCAGGGCCATGTTCAGGGCCAGGACGTTTATCACCGGCGGCCCTACCAACGGGCTTTCGATGTGCTCATCCAACAACCGCTGCAACGTCGCCACCGGCACATTCCGCGCCGCCGCTACCCGCGCCAGTTGATAGGCAATCGCCTGTGGTGGCAAGTGTGGATCAAGACCACTGCCAGAGGTAGTCAGCGAAGCCAATGGCACCGGGCCCTGGCCAGGCACCGATTGCTTGCTGGCATCCTCGAAGATGCGGGTCGCCAAGGCCGGATTGCTTGGCCCCAGGTTACTGGCACTGCTGGACACCGTCGCAAAAGCCCCGGCTGACGGGCGTGGGTGAAACCAGTTGTCGCCGGTAAAGTCCTGGGCGATCAGGCTGGAGCCGCGCACTTTGCCACTGGCATCGCGCACCAGGCTGCCATTGGCCTGGTCGGGGAAGGCCACTTGCGCCACGCCAGTGACCACCAGCGGGTAGGCCACGCCAGTGATCAGGCTCATGAGCACCAGCAGGCTCAGGGCCGGGCGGATCATCTTAGTCATCGTCAAATCCTCAATAATTCGGCAAACCAACGGGGCGAGTTCAAACCAGGTGCAGCGCGGTCAGCAGCATGTCGATAGCCTTGATACCCACGAACGGCACCAACAGCCCACCCAGGCCGTAGATCAGCAGGTTGCGTCGCAGCAAGGCCGCCGCACTCGCCGCCTGCACCCGCACGCCGCGCAGGGCCAGGGGAATCAGCACCACGATAATCAGCGCGTTGAACACGATGGCCGACAGGATCGCGCTCTGCGGGCTCTGCAAGTGCATGATGTTAAGCACGCCTAATTGCGGGTAGATCGAGGCGAACAGCGCCGGCAGGATCGCGAAGTATTTGGCTACGTCGTTGGCGATGGAAAAAGTCGTCAGCGCGCCACGGGTCACCAGCAATTCCTTACCGATCTGCACCACGTCCAGCAGCTTGGTCGGGTCGCTGTCGAGGTCGACCATGTTGGCGGCTTCGCGCGCCGCCTGAGTGCCATCGTTCATCGCCATGCCGACGTCGGCCTGGGCCAGCGCCGGAGCGTCGTTGGCGCCGTCGCCGCACATGGCAACCAGGCGGCCATCGTTCTGTTCATGACGAATACGCGCGAGTTTCTTCTCCGGCGTGGCTTCGGCCAGCACATCGTCCACACCGGCTTCAGCGGCGATTGCGGCGGCGGTCAGCGGGTTGTCGCCGGTAACCATCACGGTGCGAATCCCCAACTTGCGCAGCTCGGCAAAACGCTCGCGGATGCCGGGCTTGACCACGTCCTTGAGATGAATTGCACCGAGCAACTTGCCATCGGCACACACCAACAAAGGCGTACCGCCGCTTTGGGCGATCTTGTCGATCTCCCGCGACAGTGGCGGTAAAAGCTCGCTGCGTGGCTGACCGATAAACGCCAGCAGCGAATCCACGGCGCCTTTGCGGAATACTCGGCCCTGGTAGTCAACGCCAGACAAACGGGTTTCAGCACTGAACGGTACAGCGGTCAATTCATCCAGGCTCGGCTCGGCCTGCGGGTGCAAGGCACGCAGGTATTCGACGATGGATTTGCCCTCCGCCGTGTCATCGGCCAGGGACGCCAGCAGCGCGCCTTCGGCTAGTTCCCGGCCACTGACGCCAGGCGCAGCGACCACCGCCGAGCAGCGACGGTTACCGAAGGTAATGGTGCCGGTCTTGTCCAGCAGCAACACATGCACGTCCCCCGCCGCTTCCACGGCGCGACCGGACTTGGCGATCACGTTGAGGCGCACCAGGCGATCCATGCCGGCAATCCCGATGGCCGACAGCAAGCCACCAATGGTGGTCGGAATCAGCGTCACCAACAGTGCGACCAGAAACACCAAGGGCAAGCTGCCATTGGCGAAGTGGGCGAAGGGCTGCAGGGTCACCACCACCAGCAGGAAGATCAAGGTCAGGCCGATCAGCAGGATATCCAGCGCGACTTCGTTGGGGGTTTTCTGGCGCTTGGCACCTTCCACCAGCGCGATCATGCGATCCAGCGTGGACTCACCGGGGTTGGCGGTGATGCGGATCAGCAGCCAGTCCGAGACCAGCCGTGTGTTGCCAGTAACGGCCGAGCGGTCTCCGCCGGACTCGCGGATCACCGGGGCGGATTCGCCGGTGATCGCCGCTTCGTTGACCGCGGCGATACCTTCGACGACCTCGCCGTCACCGGGGATCATTTCGCCGGCGGCGACACGCACCACATCGCCTTTGCGCAGGCTGGTGGCCGGCACCACCTTGAAGCTGCCATCGGTCTCCTGGCGCCGAGCGCTCAAGCCTTCGCTGCCGGCCTTGAGGCTGTCGGCGCGGGCCTTGCCACGGCCTTCAGCCAGGGCTTCGGCGAAGTTGGCGAACAGCACGGTGAACCACAGCCACACCGCAATTTGCACGGCGACAAAGGTCGGCACGGTGGTATCGGGCACAAAGCACAATACGGTGGTGAGGATGGCGGTCAGTTCGACCACCAGCATCACCGGTGAGCGTTGCAGTTGGCGTGGGTCGAGCTTGACGAACGCCTGGACCAGTGCCGGGCGCCAGAGGGCCGAGATGGCGGTTTTGGCAGGCTCCTGGGTTTTGACCGGTGCCGCGTTTTTTGCAGGCATATTCATTTTCATGTCCCCTAGGCTCTTCATTTAGCAACAGCCATGCTCAAGTGTTCAGCGATAGGCCCAAGCGCCAGCGTCGGCAGGAAAGTCAGGCCGCCCACCAGCAAGATGGTCACGGTCAACAAAGTGACGAACAGCGGGCCATGGGTGGGGAAGCTGTTCTGGCCAATCGGTGCTGCCTTCTTCATCGCCAGGCTGCCGGCCAGGGCCAGTACCGGGAGGATGTAGCCAAAGCGGCCGATCAACATGCCCAGGCCAAGCATCAGGTTATGGAACGCGGTATTGGCGCCGAGGCCGGCAAACGCCGAACCGTTGTTGGCACTGGCCGAGGTGTAGGCGTACAGCAACTGGCTGAACCCGTGGGGCCCGGGGTTACTGATGGCACCTGCCGGGCCTGGCAGGCTGGCGGCGATGGAACTCAGCACCAGCACACCGACCGGCATCACCAGCAGGGTCACCACCAGCAATTGCACTTCCTTGGCCTGGAGTTTCTTGCCCAGGTATTCCGGGGTGCGGCCAATCATCAGGCCGGCGAGGAACACGGCGATCAACACGTTGAGCAACATGCCATACATGCCGGCACCAACGCCGCCGAAGATCACTTCTCCGACCATCATGTTAACCAGCGCCACCATCCCGCTCAGAGGGCTGAGACTGTCCTGCATGCCGTTGACCGAACCGTTGGACGCCGCGGTGGTGGTCACCGACCACAGCACGGTACCGGTGGTGCCAAAGCGTGTTTCCTTGCCTTCCAGCGGTGCGGTTTGCTCCACGGCCGGGTGGTTCAGGGTTGGATTGGGCTGGTATTCGGACCACAGCGACGTCGCGCCGCCGATCAGGAACAGTGCCAGCATGCAACCGAGGATGGCACGGCTCTGACGCAGGTCTTTAACGTAGTGGCCAAAGGTAAACACCAACGCTACCGGGATCAGAATGATCGAAGCCACTTCGAACAGGTTGGCCCAGGCCGTCGGGTCCTCGAACGGATGCGCCGAGTTCACACCGAAGAAACCGCCGCCGTTGGTACCCAGTTGCTTGATCGCAATCTGGCTGGCCGCCGGGCCCAGGGGGATGACTTGGTCCACGCCCTGCATCGTCACGGCATCAATGTAATGGGCGAAGGTTTGCGGCACGCCCTGCCATACCAGAAACAGCGCCAGCACCAGGCATAACGGCAACAGGCCGTAGAGGGTGGCGCGGGTCATGTCGACCCAGAAATTGCCCAGCGTCTGGGCAGATTTGCGACCAATCCCACGGCATAAGGCGACCAGGACTGCGAGGCCAGTCGCCGCACTGACGAAGTTCTGCACATTCAGGCCGACCATCTGGCTGAGGTAGCTCAGGGACGCCTCACCGCTGTAGTTCTGCCAGTTGGTGTTGGTCATGAAACTGACGGCAGTGTTGAACGCCAGGGTCCATTCCTGGCCCGGCAGTTTTTGCGGGTTGAGCGGGAGGGAGCCTTGGAACAACAGGATCGAGAACAACAGCAAGAAGCCCGCGAGGTTGAATGCGAGCAAGGCCAGCATGTACTTCTGCCAGCTTTGTTCCTGCTGTGCATCCACACCCGACAGGCGATAACAGGCGTTTTCCACCGGCCCCAGTACTGGGCTGAGCCAAGTACGCTGGCCTTCCATCACCTTGTAATAGAACCGCCCCAGGAACGGTGCCGGCACCAGTACCACGGCAAAGAAGGCGATGATCAGCCAATAGTCATAACTGTGCATAGCCCTGCTCCTAGTTCCGATCCGCGCGTAACAGCGCAACCAGCAGATAAATGAACAGCGCCACGGCCAATAGCAGTGACACCCCGTCCAGAACGCTCATGGAAGTTTCTCCGTTTAACGGCCGAGTGCCGCGTGTGGGGCCATTGTCCGCAGGAGGGGTGTAAAGGAACGAGAGCGAGGGGGTGGGAGGGCCGTAAAGATGGCGTAAAGAATGGCTTTATGCGGGCTTTATACAGGGGTCAGACGCCCCGCAGGCGCGCATTGGCAACGCGATCAAAATGTGGGAGGGGGCTTGCTCCCGATAACGCCAGCCCAGCCACCACCGCCCTCACCTGGTGCATCGCCATACAGTTTCAAACGCCAAACCATCCTGCCAACGACACTCGCACCGCTTTACGACAGCACTTTGGGAAGTGGCATGTCCACTGCAACACCCTGAATCATTCCAACCCCTTCAGGGAGCACCCCACCATGACCACACACCTCAAACCCACCTTGGGCACCCTGCATCTATGGGGTATCGCCGTCGGGCTGGTGATCTCCGGTGAGTACTTCGGCTGGAGCTATGGCTGGGGCGTGGCCGGCACCTTGGGCTTCCTGGTGACCTCATTGATGGTCGCCGCGATGTACACCTGCTTTATCTTCAGTTTCACCGAGCTGACTACCGCCATTCCCCATGCCGGTGGGCCGTTTGCCTACAGTCGTCGTGCCTTTGGTGAGAAAGGCGGCCTGATTGCCGGGTTGGCGACCCTGATCGAATTCGTGTTCGCTCCGCCGGCGATTGCCTTAGCCATTGGCGCCTATTTGAACGTGCAATTCCCGGCTCTGGACCCGAAACACGCGGCCGTTGGCGCCTATATTGTGTTCATGGGCCTGAATATCCTTGGTGTAAAACTTGCCGCTACCTTTGAGCTGGTGGTGTGCGTACTCGCCGTCGCCGAACTGCTGGTATTCATGGGCGTGGTCGCCCCGGCGTTCAGCTTCAGCAATTTCGCCCTCAATGGCTGGGCCGGTTCCGACACCTTCGGCGCGCCGGCAATTGCCGGGATGTTTGCTGCGATCCCCTTCGCCATCTGGTTCTTCCTCGCCATCGAAGGCGCGGCCATGGCGGCCGAAGAAGCCAAAGATCCCAAGCGCACGATTCCAAAAGCCTACATCAGCGGCATCCTGACCCTGGTGATCCTGGCCATGGGCGTGATGTTCTTCGCCGGTGGCGTGGGCGACTGGCGCACCTTGTCGAACATCAACGACCCACTGCCCCAGGCGATGAAAACCGTAGTCGGCGACAGCTCGGGCTGGCTGCACATGCTGGTGTGGATTGGCCTGTTCGGTTTGGTAGCAAGCTTCCACGGCATCATCCTCGGTTATTCGCGGCAGTTCTTCGCCCTCGCCCGCGCCGGCTACCTACCATCTTTCCTGGCCAAACTGTCGCGTTTTCAGACACCCCACCGCGCCATCATCGCAGGCGGCGTGGTCGGCATCGCCGCCATCTACAGCGATGGCCTGATCAACCTGGGCGGCATGACCCTGACCGCCGCCATGATCACCATGGCCGTGTTCGGCGCTATCGTCATGTACATCATGAGCATGCTCAGCCTGTTCAAACTGCGTAAGACCGAGCCTCTGCTGGAACGCACCTTCCGCGCACCGGGCTACCCCATCGTGCCGGGTATCGCATTGGTACTGGCGGTGGTGTGCCTGGTGGCAATGGCCTGGTTCAATGCGCTGATCGGGTTGATCTTCCTGGGCTTCATGCTGGTGGGCTTCGTCTACTTCCAACTCACCGCACAAGACCGCGCCGATGCCCCCGCGGATGCGATGTTGACAGGACTATAGGGCCTGCGAGGCAGAACGGGCCTACAATGAACTACTCAGAACGCCCGTTACTCAAAGCAGTTATCACCGTAGGAGAATTCTTCGACGGTCATCTGCCTCAAGGAGAGCCCTTATGCCGTGGTATGCGTGGTTGATTATGGTGGTAGCGATCGGGTCGATCGTCGGTGGGCTGATGATGCTGCGTGACAGCGCCAACAAAGTGGAACTCACCGACGAACAACGCAAACGCGTGGCCGAGCGTAATGCGCAGGCGGATGCCAAGGATGCGCAGGATCGCTGAACCTTAAGTTACTCCCAATCCGCCTTGGCAATATGCAACCCGTGCTGCCCCTTGTAGGCAGCACGTTCCGGTTGGCTCCAGCCGCTCAGCAACTCATCCTCCAACCTGTAGATTTCCACCCCCAACGGACGACACACCGTCAACGGGTCCTGCGCATCCGGCCCCCACATCGGCAGCGACAAATCCCCACCCGGGCAGGTCGACAACGCGCACAGCAAATCAATCTCGGCAAAGAACTCCAGGTAATCGCCCTTCTGCGCCGGACAGGCTTTCATAAAGTACATGTCATCGTGATTGAGGCCCGTGCACTGGAAAATATTCAGCACGTCATGCACGTCGAACTCAGTCAGGCCATGAGGCAATACCGCACGGGTCAGGTTCGAGTGGCAGTGGTGATGGAAGTCCTCACCGGTCAGCATACGGTTCACATAAGGGTCGCAACGCGTGCCAAGCAAATCGTGCAGGCGGCCGCCGTGCTCATCGATGCCGTAGTTGGCGAGGCTGTCGTCGGTGATGGTGACCAAGGGTCTTAGAAAGGGCAGGTTCGACCATAGACGGTCGTGAGTGCTGACATGGGCGCCTTGCAATTGCCTCGTGCGCGCAGCCCACAAGCGCTCGCGCGGGTCATTGGCGTTCCATACGTTGAAGTCGCCTACCTGCGGTCCAACTGGTGTGGTCACACGGAACACATGCCCAGCCGGTACTTTCCATGCCCTGCCCGTACGGATCGGTACCTCGAACTGTTCGATCAATGTGCGCTGGGTTTTCTGATCACGAATACGCTGATAGAACGCCGTATCCACCTGCAACGCCGAACCTTTGCTGACCTGGTACGCGGCGGGATAGTCTTTGTACATGGGGCACTCCTCCATCAAGGGTGATCAAACAAGGCGAGGGAAAGGTGTTCGGAATCGTCCAGGTAAAGGCTCATCGCCTCGCTGGCTGCTGGTCTGTTGTGCTCGGCTAATAAGCCGTATATCTCTCGATCGCGCTCCAGCCAGGGCGACTGGAAACGTTGCTCGTCAGGTGCAGCGCAAAACACCAGGCGTAACTGG
>Ga0160440_100382_pt1 | contig 17964 bp, 20 predicted proteins | sample HID1971I_E1MG_FD_108277 | JGI IMG/M metagenome (GOLD analysis project Ga0160440, IMG submission 108277) | Enriched millipede-associated microbial communities from UW Madison campus, WI, USA - HID1971I_E1 MG | ecosystem: Host-associated > Arthropoda: Insects > Digestive system > Unclassified ... | reverse complement strand
TGTTCAAGCTGCCATCGACTACGTTACTAGCCACCAGGCGTAATAGTTTGTAGTCGTCGCTTGCTGTCAGGGAAAAACCGCACTGCTGTAACGGCGTGCGGTTTTTTCTTTAAGCGGTGATGAAAATCAAGCTGCGAAGCGAAGTGTCGTCATTAGAAAAAGGAGAGTGCTGTGTCGCGTAGACGCGTCGTAGTCACCGGTATGGGTATGTTGTCGCCACTGGGCACGGATGTGCCAAGCAGTTGGCAGGGCATTCTGGCTGGCCACAGTGGTATTGGTCTGATCGAACACACGGACCTTTCTGCCTATTCCACCCGTTTTGGCGGCTCGGTAAAGGGCTTCAATGTCGAGGAGTACCTCTCGGTCAAAGAATCCCGCAAGCTCGACCTGTTCATTCAATACGGCCTGGCCGCCGGTTTTCAGGCAGTGCGTAACGCTGGCCTGGAAGTCACCGACGCCAACCGTGAGCGCATCGGCGTGGCCATGGGCTCGGGTATTGGCGGCTTGACCAATATCGAAGAAACCAGCCGCACGCTGCACGAATCCGGCCCTCGTCGAATTTCACCGTTCTTCGTACCGGGCTCGATCATCAATATGATTTCCGGCTTCCTGTCCATCCACTTGGGGGCGCAGGGGCCTAACTACGCCATTTCGACGGCGTGCACCACGGGCACTCACTGCATCGGCATGGCGGCGCGCAACATCGCCTATGACGAAGCGGACGTGATGATCGCCGGTGGCGCCGAAATGGCCGCCTGCGGCCTGGGCATGGGCGGCTTCGGCGCCTCCCGTGCGCTGTCGACCCGCAATGACGAACCGACCCGTGCCAGCCGTCCTTGGGACAAGGGCCGTGACGGCTTCGTACTGGCCGACGGCGCCGGTGCCCTGGTGCTGGAAGAGTTGGAGCACGCCAAGGCGCGTGGTGCCACCATCTACGCCGAGCTGATCGGCTTTGGCATGAGCGGCGACGCCTACCATATGACCTCGCCACCGTCCGACGGTGCCGGTGCTGCGCGCTGCATCACCAACGCCCTGCGCGATGCGAAGGTCAACCCCAACCAGGTTCAGTACATCAACGCCCATGGTACTTCGACGCCGACCGGCGACCTGGCGGAAGCCGAGGCCATCAAGTCGGTGTTCGGCGAGCACGCCTACAAGCTGGCGGTCAGTTCCACCAAGTCCATGACCGGCCACCTGTTGGGCGCGGCGGGCGCGGTGGAGGCGATCTTCAGCGTGATGGCAATCAAGGATCAGGTCGCTCCGCCGACCATCAACCTGGATGAGCCTGACGAAGGCTGCGACCTGAACTTCGTGCCTCACGAAGCGCAACCGATGCCGATCGACGTGGCGATTTCCAACTCGTTCGGTTTTGGTGGCACAAACGGGTCCCTGGTGTTCCGCCGGTTCGCCGAGTGATGCACAGCTGGGTCGACGGTCAACCAGCGGACTCCGTGCCCCTGAAAGATCGCGGCCTGGCGTATGGCGATGGCTTGTTCGAGACCATCGCCGTCAAGGCCGGGCAGCCGCTGTTGCTCGACCGTCACCTGCAGCGCCTGAATGAGGGCTGCAGGCGTTTGGCATTGGTTGCCGACCACAGTGTGATTCGCAGCGAAGTGCTGGCCTATGCCGCCGCCCTCGGCGACGGTGTCCTCAAGTTGATCCTTACCCGTGGCGACAGCCTGCGCGGCTATGGTCTCAACCCTGGCGCTCCGGTGCGCCGTATCTTGCAGGGCAGTGCGCCCGCGACTTATCCCCCCGGCCATGGTGTCGAAGGCATCCGCCTGTTTCCGTGTGCGACCCGCTTGGCCGAACAGCCGTTGCTGGCCGGTCTCAAGCACCTCAATCGTCTGGAGCAAGTGCTCGCACGCGCAGAATGGCAAGATGCCGATCATGCCGAAGGCTTGATGCTGGATATGTCCGGTCGGGTTATCGAAGGCGTGTTCAGCAACTTGTTTCTGGTGCGCAACGGCTTGTTACTAACCTCTGACCTGAGTCGATGTGGCGTGGCCGGCGTGATGCGCGCCGAGCTGCTGGCCCAGGCTAAAGCGCTGGGCATCCCGGTAGTCGTGGCCGAGGTCAGTGTCGAGCAGTTGCGACAGGCCGATGAAGTCTTCGTCTGCAACAGCGTATATGGCATTTGGCCGGTGCGCGGATGCGCTGCGATGAGCTGGCCGGTTGGGCCGCTCACCCGTAAACTGCAGGGTATTGTTCGCGCGCTATTGGATATTTGAGTTGATACGAATACTGGTGTTACTGCTGAAGATCAGCCTGTTCTCGGCGGCGTTGCTCGTGGGTTTTTCGGCCTGGAAACTCGACTCTGCCCTCAAGCAGCCCTTGAAGCTGTCCCAGGAGCAGTTGCTCGACGTACCGGCTGGCGCTACCCCGACGGGCACCTTCAATCGTCTGGAAGCTGACGGTGTGCTCGACGATGCCTTCTGGCTGCGCCTGTACTGGCGCTTCAATCTCGAAGGCCAGCCACTGCACAGCGGTGAATACCGCATGACTCCCGGTCTTACCGCCGAGGGACTGATTGGCCTGTGGCAACGTGGCGAAGTGGTGCAGTACAGCCTGACGCTGGTGGAAGGCTGGAATTTCCGCCAGGTGCGCATGGCCCTGGCCAAGCACGAAAAGATCGTGCAGACCCTTCCAGGGCTGACTGACAGTGAAGTAATGGAAAAGCTCGGCCACCCGGGTGTATTCCCCGAGGGGCGTTTCTTCCCTGACACTTATCGCTTCGTGCGCGGTATGACCGATGTCGAATTCCTGAAAAAAGCCTACAACCGCCTCGACGATGTCCTCGCTCAGGAGTGGAGCAAGCGTGCCGCCGATGTGCCGTACACCGACCCTTATCAGGCGCTGATCATGGCGTCCCTGGTGGAGAAGGAGACCGGTGTACCGCAAGAGCGTGGGCAGATCGCTGGTGTGTTTGTGCGTCGCATGAAGATCGGCATGTTGCTGCAGACCGATCCGACTGTGATCTACGGCCTGGGTGAACGCTACAACGGCAAGTTGACCCGCGCCCACCTCAAGGAAGCCAACCCTTACAATACTTACATGATAGCCGGCCTGCCGCCGACACCCATCGCCATGGTCGGTCGCGAGGCCATCCACGCGGCGCTGAACCCGGAACCGGGCAGCAGCCTGTATTTCGTCGCCCGTGGCGATGGCAGCCATATTTTCTCGGATAACCTGGATGCGCATAATGCCGCCGTGCGCGAGTTCCAGCTCAAGCGGCGTGCCGACTACCGCTCCAGCCCGGCGCCGGTGGTGAAACCACTGGACGACGCAGCCCCACCCGGCGACGCACCGACCGAGCCCGCGCCGGACACTATCGTGCCGCAAAGCCCGCAATGACTCTGACTAAGGACTGCCCGTGACTGGCTTGTTTATTACCCTGGAAGGCCCGGAAGGCGCCGGCAAAAGCACGAACCGTGACTACCTGGCCGAGCGCCTGCGTGCTCAGGGCATCGAAGTGGTGCTGACCCGTGAACCGGGTGGTACGCCACTGGCCGAGCGGATTCGCGACGTCCTGTTGGCCCCGGGTGACGAGCAGATGAACCCGGACACCGAGCTGCTGCTGGTATTTGCCGCCCGTGCCCAGCACCTGGCCGAAGTAATCCGCCCGGCCCTGGCACGCGGTGCGGTGGTGATCTGTGATCGTTTCACCGATTCCACCTACGCCTACCAGGGTGGTGGCCGAGGCTTGTGCCTGGAACGCATCGCTACCCTGGAAACCTTCGTGCAGGGGGATTTGCGCCCCGATCTGACCCTGCTGTTCGACCTGCCGGTGGAAGTGGGCATGGCTCGCGCCAGTGCCCGGGGGCGCCTGGATCGTTTCGAGTTGGAGGGGCAGGCATTTTTCGAAGCTGTGCGCAGCGCTTTCCTGCAGCGTGCCAAGGCTGAGCCTGCACGTTATCACCTGCTGGACGCCGCCCAGCCGCTGGCCCGGGTGCAACAGGCCATCGACGCACTGTTGCCGACACTGTTGGAGCGCACCCGTGGCTGAGTCCTACCCATGGCAGGACAGCCTCTGGCAGCAACTGGCCGGGCGTGCCCAGCACGCCCATGCCTATTTGCTGCATGGGCCGGTGGGCATCGGTAAACGCCACCTCGCCGAGCGCCTGATGGCCAGCCTGTTGTGCCAGCGCCCGGTCGATCTGCAGGCGTGCGGTGAGTGCAAATCCTGCCTGCTGCTCAAGGCCGGCAGTCACCCGGACAACTATGTGCTGGAACCCGAGGAAGCGGACAAAGCGATCAAGGTCGACCAGGTGCGTGACCTGGTCAGCTTCGTGGTGCAGACCGCGCAGATGGGCGGGCGCAAAGTGGTGTTGATCGAGCCGGTCGAGGCGATGAACATCAACGCCGCTAACGCCTTGCTCAAAAGCCTCGAAGAACCCTCCGGCGATACCGTGTTGTTGCTGGTAAGCCATCAGTCCAGCCGCTTGTTGCCGACTATTCGCAGCCGCTGCGTGCAGCAGGCATGCCCATTGCCGAGCGAGGCCATGAGCTTGCAATGGCTGGCGCAGGCATTGCCGGAGTGCACCGCAGAAGAACGCGTCGAATTACTGACCCTGGCGGCCGGTTCGCCCTTGGCGGCAGTCAAGCTGCAAGCCCAGGGCGTGCGTGAGCAGCGGGCGTTGGTCGTGGATGGCGTGAAGAAGCTGCTCAAGCAGGAGCTGTCCGCCACGCAACTGGCCGAAGGCGCCTGGAAGGATATCCCCCTGTTGCTGTTGTTCGACTGGTTCTGCGACTGGTCCAGCCTGATCTTGCGCTACCAGCTGACCCAGGATGAAAACGGCCTGGGCCTGGCGGATATGCGCAAGGTCGTGCAATACCTGGCGCAGAAAAGTGCCCAGGACAAAGTGCTGAACATCCAGGACTGGATTCTTGCGCAGCGCCAGAAGGTGCTCGGCAAGGCTAACCTCAACCGCGTGCTGTTGCTCGAGGCGCTGCTGGTGCAGTGGGTCGGCCTGCTCGGGCGGCGTTAATTTCCGTGGCCGACGGGTGTATCGTGGGCCAGACCCTTTTCGTGACTTAAAGCCCTGACTCCCTATGCTCGTAGATTCCCATTGCCACCTTGATCGCCTCGACCTTGCCCAGCACGGCGGTTCCCTCGACGCCGCCCTTGAAGCTGCCCGCCAGCGTGGAGTAGGCCACTTCCTGTGTATCGGTGTCAGCGCTGAGAACGCCGCCGACGTCAAGGCCCTGGCTGAGCGCTACACGGACGTGGATTGCTCCGTGGGTATCCACCCGCTGGATCTCAAGCCCGGCGAAGCCCCGGCCCTCGATTGGCTATTGGGCGAACTCAACCACCCACGGGTGGTAGCCATCGGTGAAACCGGCCTGGACTACCACTACGAGCCCGAAGCCGCCGAGTTGCAGCAGGCCTCGTTCCGCCTGCACCTGCAAGCTGCCCGACAGACCGGCAAGCCGGTGATCGTCCACACCCGTGGCGCACGGGCCGATACCTTGGCGCTGCTGCGTGAAGCCGCGCTGCCACAGGCCGGAGTGCTGCATTGCTTTACTGAAGATTGGGACATGGCCAAGGCCGCCCTGGACCTGGGGTTCTATATTTCCCTGTCGGGTATCGTCACCTTTCGCAATGCCGACGCGCTGCGTGACGTAGCCCGCCAAGTGCCGGCCGACCGCCTGCTGGTGGAAACCGACTCGCCCTACCTGGCGCCTATCCCCCATCGCGGCAAGCCGAACCTGCCGGAATATGTGCGTGACGTGGCTGACTACCTGGCAATGCTGCGCGGCGAGTCCTACGAGCATTTTGCCGAGCAAACTACCGAGAACTTCAAGCGACTGTTTCCGCTGGCCCATGTAGCAGTTGGATAAACGCTCGAATTCCAGGCAAAAAAAACCCGGGTTCTGGGGGGGGAATCCGGGCTAAGACCATTAGGAGTAAAACAAGGGCACACAGTCCGTCGGTACCCAGGTCGACGCGTCACTTGGGGGAGATGTCGCGCCGACAGTTGAAGTATTGATCACTATCTCATTCAGTCCAGTCGGATCTGATCGTTTTTTAAACAGATTTGGAATACGCCCGCTTCTCTTGAGTTCTCATTGCTCAGGTGGGCAGGTTCAGGTGATACGTATTATTTCTGACTGATAGAGGCAGGATCGTTGGCGCATTGAAAGTTATGTGCCTGACGGGTTCACATAGACATTGCCCAACGACCGTTCAGTCGGGATAATCCCTCGCATCGGGTAAATCGTATCGCCACGTATCTGTGGCCCTGCGCAACCCTCCCTATTCCGACCTTTGCAGACCTCTTCCTCATGCACAAAGAACCCCGTAAGGTCCGTGAGTTTCGCCGCCGTGAGCAGGAAATTCTCGACACTGCACTCAAGTTATTCCTCGACCAGGGCGAAGACAGTGTCACCGTCGAGATGATTGCGGATGCCGTGGGTATCGGCAAAGGCACAATCTACAAGCACTTTAAGTCCAAGGCCGAGATCTATCTGCGCCTGATGCTCGATTACGAGCGTGACTTGAACGAGTTGCTGCACTCGGCCGACGTCGACAAAGACAAGGAAGCCCTGTCCCGCGCTTACTTCGAGTTCCGCATGCGTGACCCGCAACGCTACCGCCTGTTCGACCGCCTGGAAGAGAAGGTGGTCAAAGGTCACCAGGTGCCGGAAATGGTCGAGGAGCTTCACAAGATCCGCGCCTCGAACTTCGAACGCCTGACGCTGCTGATCAAGGGCCGTATCAGTGAAGGCAAGCTCGAAGACGTTCCGCCGTATTTCCACTACTGCGCCGCCTGGGCTTTGGTGCATGGCGCCGTGGCGTTGTACCACTCGCCGTTCTGGAGCAATGTGCTGGAAGATCAGGAAGGCTTCTTCCAGTTCCTGATGGACATCGGTGTGCGCATGGGCAACAAGCGCAAGCACAGCACTGAACTGCCAGGCGCTGAAAAGAGTGGTGAAACCCCGGCTACGTAAGTCATTCGCCAATGATTTACTGCCAGGCGCAGTACCCCAGGAATATACTCAGGCAAGGACCTTGCTAAAAGCTGATTTATAAGTCAGTTTTTAGTGCGCCCGAATTATCCTCTGCCGGAGTGATCCATGATCGTTGATCGTCAAGGCAGGCGTTTTCGCAATTTGCGAATCAGCCTGACCTCAGCCTGCAATTACGCCTGTACCTATTGCGTGCCAAATGGCAAGCGGCTGGTGGCTGCCCAAGACGAACTTTCGGCCGAGGCCATGGCTCGGGGGGTGGCTTACCTGATCGAAGCAGCCGGTATCGAGCGCTTGCGCATTACCGGCGGTGAACCGCTGGTCAGCCCCAAGTTGGAAGCTTTCATGGGCGCGGTAGGGCAGATGGGCCTCAGCGACATCAGCCTGACCACCAACGGCCAACTGTTGGCGCGCAAGTTGCCGTTGCTGGTGACCGCCGGCATTCGACGCATCAATGTTTCCCTCGATACCCTGGACGCCGATGCCTTCCGCAGCATCGCCCGTGGCGGCGACCTGGCCACCGTGCTCGACGGCATGGACCAGGCCAGCGCTGCCGGGATCAAGATCAAGGTCAACATGGTGCCGTTGCGCGGCCAGAACCTGGACCAGGTGATGCCGCTGCTCGATTACTGCCTGGAGCGCGGCTACGAGCTGCGCTTTATCGAACTGATGCGCATGGGCCACCTGGCCAAGGACTCCAACGCGTTCCTGCAACAGTTCGTCAGCTTGCAACAACTGCTCAGCCTGATCGGCGAACACCACGAATACTTGCAAGCCAATGCGCCCGTCGACGCTACTGCCGTGCGCTACGAAGTGCCGGGCAAGGGCTTCTTCGGCGTGATCGCCAACGAAAGCGTGCCGTTCTGCCGCACCTGTTCGCGGCTGCGCTTGTCCTCCACTGGATGGCTGCATGGGTGCCTTTCATCGAGCAATCGCCACTACGTCGGTGACTTGCTCGATATGCCGCGCCACCAGGCATTGCCGGCCCTGCAGGGCTTGCTGATGAAGGCCCTGGGCGACAAACAGGAAGTAGCGTTTTCTGGCGGCGCGACGGTCATGAAGATCATCGGCGGCTAATGTAGATCTTCCGAGTTCACACAAATGAATGTGGGGGCTCGCTCCCACATTTGATTGGGGGCGCTGCTCAATGGCGCGGATTCTGCATCTCACCCCCATTCGCCGGTTTTCCGTCACCGGCTTCTGGAGGATTAGGATGCGTAGTCTGGTTTTGCTGCTGGCGTTGTTGGCCCTGGGCGGTTGCATGACCGTCAGCGATATGGCCGAAGGCACCCGCTATCAGATGAGCGACGCCGGGTTGCTCGACCACAGCGACACCCGGCGTACTGCCTCAGTGCGCATACAGCCGGACTCCTTTGTGTTTATCGCCCAGGGCGCCTTCGTACCGCCGGGCAGCGCGTATCCGCGGCCTAACGTGGTAGCCGAGGAGGCGTTCAACGGCTTCGTCGAATATTTCCCGATGGTGCGTCGCGCGCGCCAACCGGAAGGTCTAGAGCAGGCCATGGCCGAAGCCCGCGAGGCGGGTGCCCACTACTTGCTGTATTGCCGTTTTGCGGCAGCCGATGACCGTATCGGCAACGCCGACGAGTGGACCGACCAGCAAGCCCTGGACCGCCTGGGGCTGGACAGCGGCGTGATCCAAGTCATGTTGATCGAGACCAGCACCCAGTATTTGATCGATACTGCCCGTATTCGCAGTCGTGGCGGTTTACTGACGTTCCACGACACATCACCACAAGATCTGATTGCCCGTCCCCTGGCGCAATACGCCCGAGGCTTGTTGGGCATGAGCAATCAGTAGACCTGAGGAGAACCCCATGACCGATTCCGCCAAGGCCAATGATCTATTGGCCCAACTGCCCAAGGGCAAGGGACCGGCGCCGGTGCACCTGTGGAACCCGGATTTCTGCGGCGATATCGACATGCGCATCGCCCGCGACGGCACTTGGTTCTATCAAGGCACGCCCATCGGGCGCAAGCCGATGGTCAAGTTGTTCTCCAACATCATCCGCCGCGATGGCGATGACTATTTTCTGGTCACCCCGGTGGAAAAAGTCGGGATAACCGTCGATGACGCGCCGTTTGTCGCCGTCACCCTGGACGTGCAAGGGCAGGGCGAGAGTCAATTACTGCGCTTTACCACCAATGTCGATGAGCAGGTCGAGGCCGGCCTCGAGCACCCTCTGCGGGTGGTGATCGACCCCGACACCCAGGAACCTGCGCCCTATCTGCGGGTGCGCGCTAATCTTGAAGCCCTGGTGCACCGCAATGCCTTCTATCAATTGGTGGAGCTGGCGGTGAGCCGTCCGATAAACGGTCAGAACTGGCTTGGCGTATGGAGCGGCGGGGTTTTTTTCCCCATTGGCCTGGAACCTTGAAGCCGATTTTGTCTTTGTTCTGAAATAATTTCCTTGCCGGGAATGGGCGCTTTCGGTTATCAATTTGTACATGATTAGACATGTCCGATTTGATAAGAAAAAACGCGTCGTCGACGAACTCATTCGCCGTATCGAGGGTGGAGTGATGGCCGACGGTTTCCTGCTGCCGGGCGAGCACCAACTGGCCGAGGAGTTTGCAGTCAGCCGTGGCACGTTGCGCGAAGCGCTGGCCGAGCTTAAACGTCGTCACTACATCGCGACCCAAAGCGGTGTCGGCTCCATCGTCACCTTTGACGGCATGGTGCTGGACCAGCGTAGCGGTTGGGCTCAGGCCCTGGCGGATACGGGGGCGCAGGTGTCCACCGAGATCCTGCGCTTCGAGGCCGTGACCCGTGCGGACCTGTTGAGCCGTTTCGGCACCGACCAATTCATCGCCCTTGACCGCCTGCGCCGCGCTGCCGACGGGACCCCGGTATCTCTGGAACGCTCGCTGATGCCCGCCGTCGGCGACCTGGAAAGCCTGCCGCGCATCGGCCTGATCGACAATTCCTTGACCATCACCCTGGCGGCCTACGGCTATGTGGGCGCCGATGGCGACCAATGGATCGGTGCCGAGCCCCTCAGCGACGAAGACGCCGAACGGCTCGGGCGGCCGATCGGCACGGTCTTTCTCAAAGCCTCGCGCACCACCTATGACCGTCGCGAGCGTTTCATGGAGCATGTTGAGAGCCTGCTCGACCCTGTGCACTTTCGCCTGCACCTGCAATTCGGAGCGTCGAAATGACAGCAGAACATCGCGCACTTGGTGCCTTCTACGGCTTGGCCCTGGGCGATGCCTTGGGCATGCCCACCCAGTCGTTGAGCCGGGAGCAGGTACGCCAGCGTTTCGGAGCCATCACCGCCCTGGAAGATGCGGGCGCCGACCAGCCCATCGCCCCGAACATGCCTGCCGGCTCCATTACCGATGACACCGAGCAAGCCATCCTGGTCGCCGAGTTGTTGGTGCAAGGCCAGGGTCAGATCGAACCCACGGTGCTGGCTCAGCGCCTGATCGATTGGGAGGCCGTGATGCGCGCCAAGGGTTCCCAGGACTTGCTCGGGCCGTCGACCAAACGTGCCATCGACATGATCCTGGCCGGCCACACCGCGGCAGAGTCGGGGCGCTACGGCACCACCAATGGCGCGGCCATGCGTATCACGCCAGTGGGCATCGCGGCCGATGTCAGCGATCCGGAGCCATTTATTCGGGCGGTGATCCAGGCTTGCCAGGTCACCCATAACACCAGCCTGGGCATTTCCAGCGCAGCAGCCGTGGCGGCGGTGGTCTCGGCCGGCATCAACGGAGTGGACCTGGGCGAAGCCCTGAACATCGGCACCCAGATTGCGCAGCGGGCCGAAAACCACGGCCATTGGATCGCCGGGGGGCGCATTTCCACGCGCATCAGCTGGGCGCGCACCCTGAGCGTTGGCAGTGGCGATACAGCGCTGTTTGCGGACCTGCTCTATGAATTGATCGGCACGTCGGTCGCCTCCCAGGAGTCGGTGGTGGTGTCGTTCGCCCTCGCGCAGCAAGTGGCGTCGGGCGAGATGAATGCCTTCGAGGCCCTGTGCCTGGCTGCCAGCCTGGGAGGCGACACCGACACCATCGCCGCGATCCTCGGCGCCATGCTGGGGGCGTGCCTGGGCATGCAATGCTGGCCCGAGGCGCTGATCGAGCAGGTCAAGCAGGTCAATGGCCTTGAGTTGTGGCCGCTGGTTCAAGAACTGCTCAAATTGCGTTGAGCAGCACAAGTCAAAGAAGACCGGGATACCGCTGCACATTGCACATCTGCCACAACCACAATAATACAGGCATCAGGAGCACCCCCTCATGAGCAGCACCTCTTCCGGCCAGGGTGCCGGGCAATTGGAAACACGCGGTATCGAGCCGGTCCCTGAAAGCGAATGCAACGGCCACCCGCTGCAGCTGTTCTGGGTATGGTTCGCCGCCAATATCAGCATCCTCGGTTTGCCGCTGGGCGCGACCCTCGTGGCGTTTCGTGGCCTGGCCATCTGGCAGGCGATCATCGTTGCGATCCTTGGCGCCGCCGGCTCCTTTGCGGTGGTGGGGATTATTTCCATCGCCGGTCGCCGAGGTCGCGCGCCCAGCCTGACCCTGTCCCGCGCCATCTTCGGTGTACGCGGCAATATCGGCCCAACCCTGGTCTCGCTGATGTCGCGCCTGGGCTGGGAAACCGTCAACACCACCACCGCCGCCTTTGTGCTGTTGTCGTTGTGTTCGATCCTGTTCGGTTCGCCAGTGGCGGCGAAAAGCGCGCCGCTGTTGACCCTGGTCTTTATCGCTATCTTCGTGCTACTGACCCTGGCCGTTTCCGGTCTCGGCCATGCCACCTTGCTGGTGATCCAGAAGTGGGCCACCTACGTATTCGGCGGCTTGAACATCCTGGTGGGTGGATTCCTCTGTGCCACCATCGACTGGAGCGCGGTGTTCAACGCCACCCCAGCGCCGCTGAGCGCAATGATCATCGGTGTCGGCACCATGGCCGCAGGTACGGGGATCGGTTGGGCCAACGCCGGTGCCGACATGTCGCGCTACCAGCACCGCAGCGTCAAGGCCGTGCGCCTGGTGGCGTCCGCCGCGTTTGGCGCGGGTATTCCGCTGGTGCTGCTGATCACTCTTGGCGGCCTGCTGTCGGTGGGTAACAATGACCTGGCGTCGGCCACCGACCCGATCATCGCGATCCGCGACATGCTGCCGACCTGGATGGCCGTGCCATACCTGATTACGGCGTTCGGCGGCTTGTTGCTGTCGAACAACCTGTCAGTGTATTCCGCCGGTCTCACCACACTGACCCTGGGCTTGAAGGTCAAGCGCGTGCATGCGGTGATCGTCGATATCGTGGCGATCTTCGCAGGTTCCATCTACTTCATGCTGATCGCCGACAGCTTCTATGGCCCGTTCATTACCTTCATTTCGCTGCTGGCGGTGCCGATCACTGCGTGGGTCGGGATTTTCGTGGTCGACCTGATTCATCGTCACTACTACAGCCCCAAGGACCTGCTGGACGTCAGCCCAAGCAGCGCCTACTGGTATCGCGGCGGCGTGGAATGGCGGGCGTTTGGCGCCTGGGTCGTGGCCATAGTGCTGGGGTTCAGCTTCACCACCATCGGCACCACCGCCGACAACACCTGGTTTGCCGGGCCGTTGTCCGACTCCTGGCTTGGCCATAACGGCCTGGGCTGGATCGTCACGTTCCTGGTGGCTGGCGGAATTTATGCGGTACTGGGCGGCGCGGCCGACCGGCGCGCGGCTTTAGTCGAGAGTCCGAATGTCTAGATTGCTGCACACCGGCCAGGTCATCGTCGACCTGGTCATGGCCCTCGATACCCTGCCGGCAACGGGCGGTGATGTGCTGGCGAAATCCGCCAGTTTCCAAGCCGGCGGTGGCTTTAACGTGATGGCTGCCGCTCGGCGCAATGGCTTGCCGGTGGTGTACCTGGGCCGCCACGGAAACGGGCGCTTCGGCGACCTGGCGCGTGAGGCAATGCAGGCTGAGGGCGTTGAGATGGCCTTGGCGGCCAGCAGCGACAAAGACACCGGCCTGTGTGTGTCCCTGACCGAAGCCAGCACCGAGCGCACATTCATTTCCCATATCGGCGTCGAGGGCGAGCTGAGTGCCGCAGACCTGGCCCGGGCGGTGCCGCGTGCGGATGATTATGTGTATGTCAGTGGTTACAGCTTGCTCCTTGAAGGCAAGGCACAGCCGTTGATTGACTGGCTGTTGGCATTGCCACGAGAGATCGTTGTGGTGTTCGACCCGGGGCCGCTGGTCAAGGCGCCGGATTCAACGTTGATGCGTGGGTTGCTACCGCGTATTGATATCTGGACCAGCAATGGCCCGGAAGCTCTGGCGTTTACCGGGGCGACGGATATCGCCGCCGCGTTGCGCGAACTGAATCGATATTTAGCTGCACAAACGTTGCTCGTAGTACGTGACGGGCCGAATGGCTGCTGGGTGGGACGCACAGGTGAGGTTGAACATGTGCCCGGGTTCAAAGTGCATGCGGTGGACAGTAATGGTGCGGGGGATGCACACGCAGGGGTGTTTATTGCTGGCTTGGCGACGGGTTTGAAGCCGGCTGAAGCAGCACGCCGGGCTAATGCGGCGGCGGCGTTGGCAGTGACTCGTTGGGGACCGGCTACTTGTCCAGGCGCAGCCGAAGTTGATGCACTAGTTTCCAGGTAAACATAGATCCAAATGTGGGAGAGGGCTTGCCCCCGATAGCTGAGTGTCAGTCAATACATCTGTTGACTGGTCCACTGCAATCGGAGGCAAACCCCCTGCCACATTTTGATTGGTGTTTAGCCTGCTTTTTTCAGCGCTTGGATCAACTCATCCTTGCGCATGGTCGAGCGCCCGGGGATATTTTTGGCCCGCGCTTCCTTCATCAGGCTTTCCTTGGTTTGCGTACCCAGCGAGGCCCGGCTGCTGCGCGGGTGTCCTTCACGGCTGGCCGCCGCACGCTTGGACGACTCATGCCGATCCTCGGCTTTCTTCGCCGGGGCCTTGCGCCGGCCCGAACCACCGGCTTTTTCACCGCCGCCAGACTGCTTGTTGACGGTGGCCCAGGCGCGGGCTTCGGCTTCTTCCTTGGATAATCCCTTGTGCTCATAACTGTCTTCGATATGAGCGGCCTTGCGTTTCTGTTCGGTGGTGTATTTGGCTTTGCTTCCACGAGGCATCGCTAAAACTCCTGCTGGCCCCTGTTACCAGGGGCCAGCCCAGAAATGGATTACTGAGAGACTGCACCGTCCAGCTTGCGCGCCTCATCCACACCCGAGGCAGTCAGCTTGATCGGCAGGTTCAACGAGTATTCACCGGCGTCATCGGTGGTCACATGCCCATCCTTGATCAATCCGCGGTCCTGCAGGAACGCCAACACACTGGCGACCTCCTTTTCACCGCGGTAATTGTCCAGCACCTCCTTGCCCAAGCCTTGCGGATGGGCGTGCAGCAGACGGGTGAGGACTTCTTTTTCAAGGTTTCTATCGACGTTCATGTGTACCTCTTCACTGGGAAATGGTCGGGTGTCGGTCGTACTACGGGTATCTCAAGGCGCGGGTTGTTTCGGCGCACCTGGGACGTTTGAGTCATCCCCTTTGTTGATTTTCGGCTCATTGTTAGTGGTGCCGGGACCCATCTTGCCGTTGCCGACGGCAGCCGGCGCCTGGCGCTGGGTGTCGTTGCCCTTGGTGCGTGGGTCCGCGCCGTTGTCGATGATCGCGCCACCATTGGTATCAAGGCCGGTGCCCATTGAATCCTGGGATTCCTGGGTGGCGGGGCTAGGCGGGCTACCGACTGGATCAGTCTTGCCGGTAGATGATGTGGCGGCAAACGCGCCCAGGGATGCGGCGGACAACAGGCCGGCGAGGGCGAGGGCAGACAATTTGGAATTTTTCATGAGGGTGTCTCCATATGATTAATGTCCTTACCCTGTATTGGTCCCCCCTCATTCGGTGATCGTGCCTTGATGTCGACGAACGGTATCAATTCGCCTGTATTCGTTTTATGTGCCCAAACGCTGCGCGTTATCAGGCGAAGTGCGGCGATTGCCCAATTGAGTGCGGCGATAACCAGTACGCTCAGCATCATTGCCCAAAGACCGTAATCGACAATGATCTTGCCCGCGAGCCAGGGAAACCCGAAGACGCCGACAAAGTACGCCATGCTGAACAGCAATAACGCCTGGGACGTGGTGCCACTGGGTGCCTCATTGGCCACCAGCCCATTGATCACCGAATACGTCAGGCCATACCCGACCCCCAAAATAGCGGCGGCCAGCAAATAGCTGAGGTTCCCGCTCACACCAAATGCAAACAGCGAGATCGCACCGAGCATTATCCCGGACAACACGCAGGCAGCCTGATAGGCATCGCGCTTGACCACAAAACCGGCGACCAGCAGACGGCTGGTGATCGCTGCCGTCAGGAAGCCCGCAAAGAACAATGAGTAGTCCAGCCCATGGGCAGCGGCGTAGCTGGTCTGGAACGATGACAGCCCACCAAATACGCAACCACCCAGGCCGACCATCAGGATGGCGAACACCGCTTTGGACGACAGTACGCGGCGGCTAGCGAACCAGGTGATCCTCGACGCAGGCACATTCGCATGCCCCTTGAGCAGGGTGCCCATGCGCCAGAACATCACCACGCCGGCAAGGCTGGCCAGACCGGCGATATAGAACGCAGTCGTCAGGGGCAGGTCCAGCGCAATGGCGGCGCGCCCTAGTAAAGGGCCGGAGCCTATTCCGCTCAACATACTGCCCGACAGCAGGGCGAAATACTTGGCATGCTGGCAGGGTTCTACCAGCAGCGTCACGATGATCGGGCCCAGGGTATAGAACACGCCCCAGCCCAGACCCAGAGACAGCCCGAACAGCATCAAGCCCTGACCAAACCCAGGCGTCAGGGCGAACCCCAGGCAGGCCAACACCAGCAATACGCCGGCGCTCGCAATTGCTCGCGCCGCGCCCAGCGCATCCGCCAAATGCCCGGAAAGAAGCACCGCCACAAAAGTGCTGAGCATTGCCGTGGCAATCACACTGCCAGCGTCGTGCTCATTGCCGCCGCGTGAATGAATCAGCAGCGACAGCAAAAAGGTCGAGCCATAGGAGAGCGACAGCAGGAAACTGGCGAGGCAGAACAGCGCGAAAGTCTTTGCGCCGACTGGAGACGTGGCGTGCATGAGCAGGACCTGATCGTTGGATTTATGCCAACTGTTTACCATGGGTATCCAGCGGGATTGTTCTGTGTTTGCCGGTGCTGGCATCCCGGTGCAGCGGAGTAAAACATGCTCCTGGGTATGAAATTGCGCTGCAATCGGTCACTGAACCGCCTTAGTATGTGGGTTCTGAATTTACCCAAGGCTTGCCCATGACCATCGAGATTCGCCCCGCCGTGCCCAGCGATGCTGCGCAGATCCTGACCTTTATCACCGAGCTGGCCGAGTACGAGAAAGCCCGGCATGAGGTGATCGCCAGCGTGGTGGATATCGAACGCAGCCTGTTCAGCGAAGGTGCCACGGCCCATGGCCTGATGTGTCTGCGCGACGGCCTGCCGATTGGTTTTGCGGTGTTCTTTTTCAGCTATTCCACCTGGCTGGGCAGTAACTGCCTGTACCTGGAAGACCTTTATATCAACCCGGAACAACGTGGCGGCGGGGCGGGCAAGAAGTTGCTGCGCCACTTGGCCAAGATCGCCTGTGACAATGGTTGCGGTCGCTTTGAATGGAGCGTGCTGGACTGGAACGAGCCGGCAATCGCCTTCTATAAGTCCATCGGCGCCCAGCCGCAGGAAGAGTGGGTGCGCTATCGTATGGAAGGTGATGCGCTGAGGGATTTTGCCCAAGGCTGACGGTCTTCGGAACCGGCTATGAATGGCCGGTTTTTTTTGCGATTGCTCACAATGTGGGATTGAAATTTATATATTGAGATATTTCAAGATCTAGGTTTATAGTCGTCTGCATCAGCACTCACTATCAAAAAATAAAACAGGTGAAGCGATGCAGGCACAACCGTTGTCACTACCCGCGGTGCCCGAGCCGACTTACGGCGAGCGTTTGAAGAACAAGGTAGTGATCGTCACCGGCGCTGCCCAAGGCATTGGCGAAGCGATTGTCGCCTGCTTCCAGGCCCAGCAGGCGCGTTTGGTGATTGCCGATATCCAGGGCGAAAAAATCGAGAAGATCGCCGCCCATTGGCGCGAACGCGGTGCGCAGATCCATGCCCAGCCCGTCGATATCACCTCCAAGGATCAATGGCGGGCGCTGGTCAACCTGGCGATCGAACGCTTCGGCCGCGTAGATGTGCTGGTCAACTGCGCCGGGGTCAATGTGTTCCGCGACCCCTTGGCGATGACCGACGAAGACTGGCGCCGCTGCTTTGCCATCGACCTCGACGGCGCCTGGTACGGCTGCCGCTCGGTGTTGCCGCACATGATCGAGCAGGGCATCGGCAACATCATCAATATTGCCTCCACCCATTCCAGCCACATCATTCCCGGGTGCTTTCCCTATCCCGTCGCCAAGCATGGCCTGCTCGGCCTTACCCGCGCCCTGGGCATCGAATACGCGTCCAAGGGCATCCGTGTGAATGCCATCGCCCCGGGTTATATCGAAACCCAGCTCAACGTCGACTACTGGAACGGTTTCGCCGACCCTCACGCCGAGCGCCAGCGCGCGTTCGACCTGCACCCGCCCAAGCGCATCGGCCAGCCCATCGAGGTGGCGATGACCGCGCTGTTCCTGGCGACCGACGAGGCGCCCTTTATCAATGCCACCTGCCTGATGATCGATGGCGGGCGGTCGGTGATGTACCACGACTAAAGCGTTTTCCAATAACAAGAAGGAGGTGGTTCATGTTCAAGAAGGCACTCGGGGCTGTGGCGCTGGCGCTGGCGTTCAGCGGCGTTGTATCGGCTGAAGAAGTGAAGATCGGCTTTCTGGTCAAGCAGGCCGAAGAACCCTGGTTTCAAACAGAATGGGCCTTCGCCGAAAAAGCCGGCAAGGAACACGGTTTCACCGTGATCAAGATCGCCGTG
>Ga0160440_100379_pt1 | contig 18103 bp, 25 predicted proteins | sample HID1971I_E1MG_FD_108277 | JGI IMG/M metagenome (GOLD analysis project Ga0160440, IMG submission 108277) | Enriched millipede-associated microbial communities from UW Madison campus, WI, USA - HID1971I_E1 MG | ecosystem: Host-associated > Arthropoda: Insects > Digestive system > Unclassified ... | reverse complement strand
CCCAGAGTTCGTCGTCGAGTATAGGTTTAGCCATGTTCCTTTCATCGCCGAAACAATGAACAGGTTAACAGCATTCATCGAGGGTTAACAGCCCCTTTTCTTCATTTTGTTAAGGGTTCTTAGGCCACGGCGCCCTGGAAGAAGGAAACCTATGCGAATCGCACAAATTGCGCCGCTGCACGAAGCAGTTCCCCCTAAGTTATATGGCGGCACTGAGCGCGTGGTGTCCTATCTGACAGATGCGCTCGTCGACCTCGGCCACGATGTAACCTTGTTCGCAAGCGGCGATTCGGAGACCCGTGCTAGGCTCCATCCAGCGTGGCCGCGCGCGCTGCGCCTGGATCCGAGCATCCGAGATCCGCTCGCTCCGCACATGGTGCTGCTTGAAACGGTTCGCCGCTGCGCGCATGAATACGACGTCCTACACTTTCACCTTGAGTACCTGCCTTTCCCTCTGTTCTCGCGGTTCGATACACCGTTCCTCACGACGCTGCACGGCCGTCTCGATCTGCCAGAACTGAAGCCGATCTTTGAAACGTTCGCGCACATGCGCGTCGTCTCAATTTCGGACGACCAGCGTCTCCCCTTGCCGGACGCAAACTGTTTAGGGTTGTAGGACGCCTGCCCTGATCCGTCGGCACGTCAACTGACCCAGACGTCAGCGGGCAGGCGTCCTACAAGCCCCAAGGGAGGAAACCGCGGAGTGCTCCGACATGGTCCGAACATTTCACCGCTATGGCGATTTGTTCGATTTCATTGAGGGCACGGTGGATATAAACGTGGGTAAATCTGAGCCTGGGCAACCCCGATCGTAGCAGCGACGCTGCTGAGCGTTACTATCACGCCAACGCGGCCAGCACCAAACCACCCGTTTGGAACGATAGGCGCAGGCGCCTCCTATCGGCTCTCGTTGCCGAAGAGCCGACAGTCGATGTGTGCATCCTAACGCGATAGCGTTCATGCGTTGGCTCACTTAACAGGCGGTGCCCGGATAGGTCTGCTGCGCTGGAGTATCTCGATGATGACCATCGGCGAACCGCAGTGCCGGCAAACGAAGGTTGGCGGCACTGCGACTGCGGCTACGTCGTTGGCACTGAGTTCGATACGGGCAGGCACTATGCTGAGCAATTCTCGGATCCTCGCGAGATTCTCGCGCCGCGATGGGTTCGCGAGCAGACCGTAGTGGCGGATGCGGTGGAAGCCGCCAGGCAGCACGTGCAATAGGAACCGGCGCACGAACTCATTTGCTTGGAGCGTCATGGTCTTGTTGCGTGTGCGTCCCTGCTCGCGGTAGTCCTTCCAGCGGAAGGTAACGCCGTGCTCGTCGAGCGAGACCAGGCGTTGGTTAGAGATCGCGACCCGGTGCGTGTAACGCGACAGATAGGCGAGCACGGCTTTGGGTCCCGCAAATGGGCGTTTGGCGTACACCACCCACTCGCATGCGCGCATTGGCGCAAGCCATTTAGCAAAGGCTGTGAGATCGTTGAGCTCGGCGAATTCGCCGAAGAAGCGCAACCGGCCGCGGCGATACATGGCCTCCAGCTCTTCGAGGAAGCGTCGCCGGAACAAGCGCGAGAGTACGCGCACTGGAAGGAAGAAACCTGCCTTGCACGCGACCCACCGGCTTCGCTCCGGCGACAACCCACCACCGGGAACGATGCCATGCACATGGGGATGATGCGTGAGCGCGGAGCCCCAGGTATGCAGGACGAGCGTGGCACCGATCTGTGCCCCGAAATGCTTCGGATCGGCGGCGATGGTGCGCAATGTCTCGGCCGCGATATCGAACAGCAGTCCGTAGATGACGGCCTTGTTGTAATACGCAATCGCGCTGATCGCAGCTGGCAGTGTGAAGACCACGTGGTAGTACTCGACGGGCAGGAGATCAGCCTCACGCGCTTCTAGCCACCGCCGCGCAGCGCTAGCCTGGCACCTCGGGCAATGTCTATTGCGACATGAGTTGTAGGCGACTTCGATCTCGGCGCACCCTTGGCAGCGCAGCACGTGTCCTCCCAGCGCCGCACTGCGGCACTGTTCGATCGCGGACATGACCTTCAGTTGCCCAAGGCTCAGGTGGGCGGATTGACGCCACGTCGGGCCAAGAGAGCGAAAGACGTCCGCCACCTCGAGCGCGCAATGCGCCACGACGGCGAGCTACTCAGGATGCAAACTCTCAAGAGGGCTGACCACCTCGCGCAGAATATCGGTGGCGACCTGGGCGTAAAGCGCCGTGGTCTCAAGCTTCTTGTGCCCGAGCATGACCTGGATCACGCGGATATCGACCTTCTGTTCCAGTAGATGAGTGGCAAAGCTATGGCGCAAGGTGTGCATGGACACGCGCTTGTCGATTCCAGCGGCCTGGGCGGCTGCATGGATCGCCCGGTTGAGTTGGCGGGTGCTGAGCGATTCGATCGGATTGAGCCCCGGAAAGAGCCAGCCGCCGTCGAGCATCTTGCCCTGGGCTCGGGCGACTCGCCACCAAACCCGCAGGCGCTCGAGCAGGATGGGCGAAAGCATGGCATATCGATCCTTCTGACCTTTACCCTGCTCAACGCGCAGCGTCATGCGCTGGCTGTCGATGTCACCGACCTTCAAGGCCACCACTTCGCTGGCCCGCAATCCTGTGCCGTAAGCTAATGCGAGTGCCGTCTGATGCTTGAGATTAGTGGCTGCCGCGATCAGCCGGCCCACTTCATCGCGGCCGAGTATGACGGGCAAGGTACGCGGCAGATAAATCGGACGCATCTTCGCCATCAACTGCTCTTGACCGAGCGTTGTGCCGAAGAAGAACTTCAAGCCGGTGATCGCCGCGTTCAGGGAAATCGGCGACACGCCGTGGTCAACCAGATGCAGTTGATAGCGTCGCAAATCTTCGACAGTGGCCGTGTCAGGCGAGCGCCCGAGAAACACGGTGAACTGTCGCACCACGCGAAGATAGTTGGCTTGCGTCTTCGGCGCGAGTCGGCGCATGCGCATGTCGTCCATCATGCGCTGGCGTAGCGGACTGATGCGTTGGATGGGGGTTGTCATGGCTGGGCTCCTGTCGAGTAACGAGGCGGATTGCCTCATTGCTCAACATAGGAAACCGAGCGGGTTTCCTATGAAGAACCACCACGTTCAAACGGAGTGCATACCGCGCGAGCGGTTTAGTCCTTTGGCTGAAGACGGTCTATCACGGGCTACCGGACGACCTCCTCACGCCGCGGCCGAGCAAGAAGCCCGCATATCTCGCTTTCCTCGGCCGCATCAGCCCGCAGAAACGTCCCGATCTCGCCGTTCAGATCGCCGCGCAAAGCGGGCTGCCGCTTAAAATCGCGGCGAAGGTCGACAAGGTCGATCAGGCGTATTTCGCGTCGACGGTCGAGCCGCTGTTGTCGCAGGCGCACGTCGAATTCATCGGCGAGATCGACCAGGCACAGAAGCCGGAGTTTCTTTCGGGTGCGAAGGCGCTGCTATTTCCGATCGACTGGAACGAGCCGTTTGGCTTGGTGATGATTGAGTCAATGGCATGCGGTACGCCGGTGATTGCGTTCAATCGCGGGTCTGTTCCGGAAGTGATCGATCATGGCGTGACTGGCTTCATTTGCGACGACGTGCAAGGCGCAGTCATCGCACTGCATCGGATCGACGAGCTGTCGCGCGCCCGGGTTCGCGCACAATTCGAGCGCCGCTTTAGTGCGAAAACGATGGCGCAGAATTATCTCGACGCCTACACGTCGATGCTACAGGCCGAGCAAGGCCCCAGGTCAGGCGCCGCAGTCTCATAACAACGGTGAAGGTACCAGGCATGGACGAAAAGCTTGGGAAAACGAATGAACCCATTGTTCGCCTATCTGCCGTCAGAAATCACCCAACCTTCATCTGGCCCAACTTTCGCGTCGTGAACGTTGGGCTAGCAGCACTTCCAGCAGGAAGTGCCACAACGCGGTGCGGAAGAGCAATCGGTGCCAGTCGTCGAGCCTGAAAGAAAGGGTATCCACGAATGCGTCACGCAATCGTGAACGTGGCTTCGCCGCGTGGCGCCGCGCTCATTCGAGCGCCATCGTCTCGATGGCGTCCGCGATACGACCCGAGGCGTCATAATGCGCCATGTGCCCTTGGTCCGGCGTGACCGAAAGCACGCTTTGCCCGATATCCCTGGAGAGACGGCCCGACTGGGAGCCGGTATCGACGATCGCGTCATCGCTTCCCGCGAAGATGCGCACGGGCACGTCGATGTCGCCGTATCGGTCGTACATCGCTGCCGCAGCCGGGACCATGCACGCGGCATCCTCCGCGGTCGCGCGCATCTGCAACGGACGCAAGACGAGTTCGCGCGGCACGTATGTATGAAAGTCGTCGGGCACATTGCGCGGCGCGAACATCGCATCGACGGTGCGGCCGTACATCATGCGCGCGACGATGGGCGAAACGGTAAAACGCAGAACATCGCCGACGAGCGGCACGGCGGCGGGCGCGCTGATCGCAATATCCGCCCGCGCAGTGGGATAGTAGTAGCCCGAGATCAGCGTGAGTCCGCGAATGTCCATGCGCGGTTCGAGTGCCATGGCCGCCGCCACCAGACTGCCGAACGAATGCCCGACGATCACCGCGCGCGGCAGACCGAGTTTTTTCAACGCGAACTGAATCGACGCGGCCTGCGCCTGCGGCGTCCAGATGCGGTCGCGCGGCCGTCTGCTGTGCCCGAAACCGGGACGATCGAATGCGATGACCCGATGCCGCGGCGAAAGCCGATCGAACAGTCCGCTCGCAAAGAAGTCCTGCGCCGTGACGAGATTTCCATGCAACAGCACGACGACGGGACCTTCTCCTTCACCTTCGTCGAGATAATGCAGGCGCACGCCATCGACATCGATGAATTGGCCGAAGGGCGGAAAGTCACGCTCCGCGCGCCGCGCGCGCGTGGCGGTCCATGCCGCCATGCCGGCCGATGCCACGGCCGCCCCGCCGATCAGCGCGCGCGGAAGGAATGATCGGTTTCGCGAAGCTGACATGCTTTACCCGTGGAGTTTGGTGGGAAGCGCGAGCTTCGATGCGGCCCCGATGCACGGCTCCTGAATTTTGACGATTCGATGCGTGGCCACGAACGGCGCACGACGACTCGCGCGCAAGCCGCGTTCCCGTCGCGCGGCCACTTTCGCATCGACGGGCAGTTCAGTCCTCCTCGAAAAGATGCCGGTACTGGCGCGGCTGCGAACGCAAATACTGTTTGGGCGCGCGCACCTGCGCGCCCAGCTCGGCCGCCGCGTGCCACGGCCAGCGCGGATCGTAGAGGGCGGTGCGCGCGAGCGCGATCATGTCGGCGTCTCCCGTTGCGACGATGGCTTCAGCCTGCTCGATGCCGGTGATCAGCCCCACGGCGATGACCGGCATGCCGACCGCCTGCTTGACCGCGCGCGCAAGCGGCACCTGATAGCTTGGGCCGACCGGAATGCTCTGCGATGGATGAAGCCCGCCGCTCGATACGTGAATCGCATCGCAGCCGCGCGCTTCGAGCGCCTTCGCGAACGCGATGGTCTGCTCGATATCCCATCCGCCGTCCACCCAATCGGTGCCGGACACGCGGATCGTGACGGGCCGCTCGGCGGGGAACGCGCCGCGCACGGCATCGAACACTTCCAGCGGGAAACGCATGCGGTTTTCGAGCGAGCCGCCGTATTCATCGTCGCGCCGGTTCGACAAGGGCGACAAGAACTGATGCAGCAGATAACCGTGCGCCGCATGAATCTGGATCAGATCGATGCCGAGACGCGCCGCGCGTTGCGCCGCTGCCGCGAACGCCTCGCGTATGCGCTGCAGTTCTGCCTTGTCCAGCGCGACGGGCGCCACTTCGCCGTCCTCGAACGCGATGTTCGAAGGCGCGAAGGTCTGCCAGCCATGCGGATGATCCGGCGCAATCTGCGCGCCGCCTTCCCACGGAACGTTCGTCGAGGCCTTGCGGCCCGCGTGACTCAGCTGGATCGCGACCGGCATCTCGGACCATCGGCGGATGCCTTTGAGCGTGCGTGCGAGCGCGGCTTCCGTCTCGTCGTTCCAGAGGCCGACATCCGCATACGTGATGCGCCCCTTGGGCAGCACGGCCGTCGCTTCGATGGTCAGCAGCGCCGCGCCCGACAGCGCGAGCTGGCCGAGATGGATCAGATGCCAGTCGTTCATGCAGCCGTCTTCGGCGGAGTACTGGCACATCGGCGCAATGACGATGCGGTTGGCGAGCGTCAGGTTCCGAACGCGCGCAGGCGTGAAGAGTGCGGGCTGTGACATGATCGTGGCTCCTTGGCGGTGATGGCGTCGCGACGGCGGCGATCGATGTCGCGATCGGCAGCAATGGCCATTCCGGGGACTGCGCGTTCGCCCTCCGCTGGCCGGCTCATAGCAGTCGCGAGAGGACCGGAAGCAGCACCGGCACGACGAACGCGGTGAAGATGCCGTTGAGACCCATTCCCAGCCCGGCGAACGCACCCATATCTTCGCTCACTTGAAACGCGCGCGCTGTGCCGATGCCATGCGAAGCCACACCGAGCGCGAAGCCGCGCGCTTCGACCTCCGTGACGTGCAGCAGGTTGAGGATGCCTCGCGCGGCGACGGCGCCGAACACGCCCGTCGTGATGACGAGCACCGCCGTCAGCGAGGGCACGCCTCCGATCTCCTTCGCCACGGCCATCGCGATGGGCGTCGTCGCCGACTTCGGCGCGAGCGACGCAATCGACTGACGCGACGCGCCGAGCAGCGTGGCGACCGAAACCGCCGAGACGATCGCGGTGAGCGAGCCTGCCGCAAGGCTCGCGAAAATCGGCAGGGCGAGCCGCCCCAGATTCGGCAACTGCCGGTAAAGCGGCAGCGCGAGCGCCACTGTGGCCGGGCCGAGCAGGAAGTGCACGAACTGCGCGCCGTCGAAATAGGTCTCGTAAGCCGTGCCGCTGGTTTCGAGCACCACGACCACGATCGCCACCGCGATGAGCACCGGATTGGCCAGCGGATTGAAACGGCACGCCGCATAGATGCGCTGCGCGATGAGATAGGCGAACAGCGTGAGGGTCAGCCCGAGCAGCGGCGTGCCGGCGAGATAGACCCAGATGGCGCCAAAATGCGGCACGGGGATCATGCGCGCTCTCCTGTCTTGTCCGACGGACCGCGTTGACGCCGCAGCATCGCCCGCATCACGAGTGCGGTCACCGTGATCGCGAGCGTGGTACTGATCGCCACGGAGAGCACGACAGGGACGACGTCGCCGCGCAGCGCGCTCGCCGAGACCATGATGCCCACGCCCGCCGGCACGAAGAGCAGCGATAGATGCCTGAGCAGTTCGAGCGCCGTGGCTTCGAGCGCCGCGACGCTCGCCGGACGTAGTCCGAGGTAGGCGAGCAGCAAAAGCATTCCGACCACCGGTCCGGGCGCGGGAATATGGAATAGGTACGAAAGACCTTCGCCCAGACACTGAAAAACGAGCAAGGTGGCAAGTGCGGCCAGCATGGAAAGTTGCCTCGGAAGTGCATTCGTTTGCCGGATTCGAAGGGTTCGCGCGGGTTTGCGTTTGTCGGTCGAATCCTGCGTTGATGTCTCGGAGGGCCGCATCGCGTGTTCCCGGTCGCTCGTCTTCCGCTTTGTTCGGATGACGTACGTTTTCGTATCGGACTCGCGCCGCGAAGTGCTCGTCAGGATTTTCGCTTGCCACTCTGCCCTTTCGTTGCCGGCGTTTCGATACAGCGAATCGATGCCACGCCGTGACGTCCTGTGTGCCGGGCACGGGCACGGGCAACGGCCTGATTCCGGCGATGTCGAGGGAAAGGAAGACGAGATGCGCCAGCCGCCGTATGTCTACTACGACCGTGTCGATTGATTCCGCATCAGAATCGGCATCGGCCGGGGCGTTGCCATTTTAAGCGATCTCCAACAGCATTCGTCGGACACTTGGGTTTCCTCGGTATCTCACCACAGCGCCCCGTCCTCAGTCACGCCCACGGGCTTGCAGGTCACCGCAGCCGCACCGCAGTTGCACCGGACATCTCATCTGCGATGCCATCAGAAGCCTTTTCGTCTTCGCAAGTCTTGGCATCAGCCGACCGAGAAACGGGACACGCGCCGTCTGCGTCGTCGAATCACCCCTTTTTAAGGTGCTGACGTCGACGACCGCTATTTCCGACTTCTTGGTCGGTGTGGTCTCAGGAAAGCCGGTCGTGACGCCACCTTACGTCGATGTGGGCACCGGCAAACTCGTGGTCGCATTTGCCGCGCCGATCGTCCGGGACGGAACGGTCAAGGGCGTTGTATCGGGCGATGTGGCCATGGATAGCGTCGTCGCGAACGTCAAGTCGATCCATCCGACGCCCTCAAGCTTCGGCATGTTGGTGGACCGGAGCGGCAACATCGTTGCTGCCGCCGATGCAAAGCTGACACTGAAACCTTTGACCGACCTCTCCAACGAACTGACGACGAGCGCCATCAGCGCTGCCTCGCAGGAACAATCGCCTGCCATTGAGGCGACCGTCGGCGGTGCGACGAAGCTGGTCAGGGCCCGCGCAGTGCTGGGAACCAATTGGCTGACACTCGTTGCGCTCGACAAGTCGGAAGCGACAGCCGGAATGCGTTCGCTGCTGACTGGATCCGTCATCTCGCTGGCAGTGCTCGTCGCGATCGCCGCCGCCATTATTGGCGCCGTCAATGTTGTTGCTAATGGGGTCTAAAGTACGACACACTTTAAATGATATTTCCGCGGTGTATTGTCAGGCCGCAGCCGCTGCTCAAGCGGGCGGCGTTGTGATCGCCATTCTTCGGGCCGAGGGCGGCAGTTTTTATCGTCCTGGAAACCCGCACAGCGGGTTACACGTGCTGGTCACGTCGAACAACCGCCAGCCGCGCGCGTTCCGCAACCCGATTAAGGCGCTCGAGGTGATTCGCGAGATCGGCTTGCAGAATGGCCGATTTTCGCGCGAAGCGTCTCGACCGATGAAGCCGAATTCGATCGCCACAGCCGACCGGATCGGGCGGAGGCCGTGAAGCAGACGAGCTAAACGCGGCCGCCTATTGAAAGTAGTTTGGCGAGCAGGTAGAAGAAGCGTTGAACGATCCGCGGCCGAGCGTGCCGCATTCACAGGTGCAAAAGGAGATGGCCGACAAGAAGGCCGCGCTGCGCATACGGCTTGCAGGCGGCGAGGCTGAAGCTTAATCGTCGAGTGGCGCGCGAGGACCGCAGCAACATCTTTGATTACACCGCCGTAGACAATCCAACAGTCGCGCTCGAGCTGAAAGACCGGATAGAACAACAGACGGATCCCTGTCCGAGCATCCCGGGCTGTACCGTCTCGAGAACACCGTCGCTCCGATGACTTCATTTACGTGCCAGAGACTTATTCTCCTACTCCGATTACATACTTGAGTCAAGGGGAGCATCGATGAAGCGCGCCCGTTCCTCGGGGCGCGTATCTGCTGAGCGGCCGCGCCGGTGCGATTCACGATCAGGCTCCTAAAACACTGTATAAATATACCGTGTTTGTAGCACAAGACTTCGAGATTGCTCTAGCTGCGTCGTTCAACTCTCAGCAGTCATCTATCGGTCATACCCACTCGATTCAATCGAACTATCGAATGTTGAGACGTTCGCTGGTGCGAGCCTTGTCGTCAAACCCCCTCAGATTTGCCAACGCTGCTCTCTAACGCTGGGAGAGCCTTGTCACGGGCGATCACGGTGCCGCGCGACCGCGCACGACATCCTGTAAAGATTCGCTATATACTGTTTGTAACGTTTCTTCAAAATTGCGGGTAGTCATGACGCGCCAGGCCACCAAGAAAAAGGAAGCCGCGTTGGAGCTCGACGTCCATGGGCAACCGTCTAAAACGAAAGATCGGAAGAAGAAGCGCGCAGTTCGACTCGAGTTAGCAGTCGTCGTTGCACCGCAGAAGGAGCACGTGAAGAAGGAGAAGGTTGTACGCGATACCTTCACGATGCCACGATCGGACTGCGAGAAAATCGCGACGCTGACACAGCGATGCCTTGATGCAGGCGTAGCAGTGAATAAGAGTGAACTCCTGCGAGCTGGCCTGATTCTGCTTGAGGCCGCTTCAGAGGAGCACTTGCGTGCTGCTGCGTCGGCGGTTGAAAAAATCAAGACGGGGCGACCACCAAAAGCCCGCTAGGTCGGTCTCGCGATTGCATGTGCGGGGACTTACCGAAGTGCCCAAAACAGGATTGATATTCTTGCGGTGTCGAGGAGCGAACGTCCATGGCAGACAAGCACATCTCCAGCCAATTCGACTCCGACCTCCATCGCATTGTGTCCAAGGTTCTCGAGATGGGCGGCCTCGTTGAATCACAGTTGGTTAATGCCATGGAAGCCCTCAATCGATTCGACCTGGAGCTGGCCGACAAGGTCATTGCAGACGAGCGTCGGCTCAACGAGATGGAAATCGCCATTGATGCCGACTGCGGCAACATCATCGCGCGGCGTCAGCCAACCGCATCAGACCTGCGTTTGCTGATGGCGAGTTCGAAAGCCGTCACCAACCTGGAGCGCGCGGGCGACGAAGCACGCAAGATCGCGAAGCGCACTCGACGCATTGCAGACGATGAAGCAGGCAAGCTCATTAACACGGCGGAAATCAAATTATCTGGTCAAATGGCCGCGGCCATCCTCCATCGGGCGCTCGATGCATTCGCTCGGCTCGACATTGCCGGTGCTGCGCAGATTGTTCGGGAAGACGAGGCGATCGACGAGCAATTCCGCGCGTTCATGCGCAAGCTGGCAGCGTATATGGCTGAAAATCCCCGCACCATCTCGTCGGCGCTTGACTATCTGTCCATTGCATCAGCCATCGAGCGCATCGGGGATCATGCAACGAATCTAGTAGAACTGGTCATTTACGTCGCCAGGGGGACGGATGTGCGCCACCTGTCGCGGGAGCAATTTGAGCGTGAAGCCCTGGGGGATTGAGAGCCCGATGTTTGGCGCACATTCATGGTTGGCAAGGGTACGACCTCGGCGTGCTCAAGCAGTAGCCCTCGGCTGCTGGCGGGTGTTGCCTAAGGCGGGCGGCTGTGCTGCCCATCAACTGATGCCTGACTGCATCGGGGACTTGCTGCACGGTGAGAAGTGGTTGGCTGCCCGCTGAGGAGAGAATCGATGCAACGTATGTATCAATATCGGGGATTCAGCATCGGGGTCAGCGTTGAGACCGATTTCAATCGACGTCCAACGATCGGCGTCGCCTCTCATGTCGGATATGTTGCCACGGTCAGGATCCTTCGCCCAGAATCGTCCGTCGCCGTCTTTTCGCCCTTGCGATTCGGCGATACGCGCAGTCACTTGTTTTCCTCGGAGGGCGATGCTCTGATGGGCGGATGCAGCGCCGGTCAACGATTGGTTGATGACCTCTGCGCTTGTGGCGAGCCGGGCTAGCGTACGCATTCGTCAGTGCACGCAATCGTAACCGGCCCATGTCATGGGGAGTCTCATGAAGAAGTCTCAGAGAGTGCGGCCTCAAAATCCGGGGCCGCTTAGGGGGGGGCATTTTCGGTCTGTTCTTTATGGCCATCGGTATTGGCCTATTGTTTTACACAACGTATTCGCACGCCGCTGGCCAGTTTGATGAAGTTCTTGCCTCAGGCGCTCCACGTATCGGTCTGTTTTCATCGGTTTATGCGGCACGCGAGCTTCGCCATACACCTCGATAACCCTGACGCGTTTCGCTGCCTAAATCGCGACGATCCAGTCGCGGCCATCGACTGTCTCGTTTTGACCGAACCGTGCGAGCATGAGGCAACACGTCGCCACACGACGTCCCGCGCGGGCTTCAACTCAATCGAGACCGAACTGGCTTAGATCCGCTTCGTATTGATCGATGATGGAAGATCGAGCACGCGCATCGTTCTCCAAGGTCCAGACGAGTTTTCGAGCAAGGTGACAGAACTGCAGCACGTTCGAATCGGCTGGTGTGCACGCAATCTTTGTTCGAGTTCGCCGGCGGCAGAAGCTGCCGTCGCTGCATCAGCGTGGGCGACAGTCAGATGCGCAACGATGCCTCCGTGTGCGCCGCCGTACGGGCGAAACATGGGGAAGCGCTTAACAAGCGCGGTCGTCAAGGCAACGAACGGTTCCAAAGGATCTGGAGAAAGATAAGCGGTGGCCGCACACCGTCCGATCTTGGCCACCGAAAAATCGAATGCTTGTACAACGCTCAACGCGCTTTGCGCATCGTGAAGTACATCGGACGCAATTTCGTCGGGCGACGTGAAGGGAAACAGAACGGTGACATGCACGGAAACGCCTAAGTTGGCAGTAGCGTCAAAACGACTCCGCGGTTCCGCTACTGCGGACTCCGCTGGGGAAACCTCAACGTGGGACATGGCCATGAAGGGGAAGCTGGCTCTTCGCTTAACCATCGTCCCTACCGCGACCGTTGCTTTGCTCCGTAGTCAGTGGTTTGGACAAAACAAAGTCCGGATGAGCACCGTGAAGTCCCTTATTCCAGCCGTTGTCGTTGCCGCTGCCCTTGCTACTCCGGTCATCTCGTTCGCGCAATCGAATGCGTCTGTGACCCGTGCACCGGTACGCGCCGAACTAGTCCACTTGAAAAAGGCTAGTTACACGCTCGTGACGGCGACAACGCGCACTATCCCGAAGCAATTCAGGCCGCTCCTTCAGGATCACCTTACGGATCAGGTCCATGTCGCGCTTGATTGGTCAGCCTCGACCGCGCCGGATTATTTCTTCGCGATACCGCTTTTTGAGCTGCCGGACCATCGATTCCACCAGCTCATTGCCCCGATAGGGCGAGGCCTTGTGATCGATGGTCGCTTCAATTTGCACGATGGCCGCCTGCACACTGGCTTGATCGCCCGGCACGACGGTGACGTGGGCGAGTTCTCCGCCCAGCGACTGGAAGGCGCGGGAAGCTTCCTCAAGCTGCCGGGTCAGCTTGTCCAGACCGTCAATCTTGTCCATCGTTTGCCCTTTTTCATATTCGACAACAACGTAATTCTATCAGCGTGTCAAATAGGGTTTGCCTTATTTAAGTAAACGCTCCCAATGTCGATAGTACCGTTTACTTGCGAACTAAACTTGGGCAGGATGCTCCAAATTCAGCGTAAAACCGGTTTGGCCCTAGAACTCTGTAGCGAAAACCTCGTGTACACGGCACAACATGCTGCAAGCCAGCCGAAAACAGGGCGCGCAGACCGGTGCGTCTTTTGGGATGGCGAAATGCAGCAGCGCGCGATCAAGCAAGTAATGCGACGGCTCGCGGAGTTTGGCGACATCGTGCTGGGTGAGGCATATGCCTAAGCGACTTTACCGAACGTCAGCGCGCCTGTCGTTGCTCCTGTGCGTCGTCTGCGGGGCGGCGGTCATGCTCGTGGCCGTCCTTTTCAGCGACCACCAGGCGAAGGGACGGATAGCCGACCATGAGCAACTGATCGGTGACGATTTGGTTGAATCGGTCGACCGGATTCTGGACAGCGTCAGTTCGCGACGCCGGAATGAGCTTGCAGCGCTCGCTGGTAAACCGTGCAGCCAGGTCGAGGCGGCGCTGGCCAATCTGGAAACCTATCTGCGCTATGTCCGGGCCGTCGCACTGGTATCCGGGGACCGTCTTTACTGCTCTTCCGCCCTCGGACCCATCGACCGACCCCTGTCGGATTATCCGCTCTCAGCGGGCAGTGGCGACAGCATCGGTCTTCTCGCCCAGACACGGTACCAGCCAGGGGTCCCGGTGCTTGTCATTTTTAACCGGACGGCCCCCGGTAGGGGTGTGCTGTCGATTGTGGAAGGTGATTATCTCGCAGATGCGCTTGCGCACGGTGTCCGATACGGCGCGCAGATTGCGTTGATATCGGTGAGGGATACGGGGCGTATCAATGCCCGCGGAGCCTTCATGCCAGCTTCGGCGCCGCTCGCTGCATACACGAAGCGCGCGGCATCGCGTAAATGGCCGTTCGCGATACTGGTGTCGTCCTCCGATGGTTTCATTTCAGGCATGCGCTGGAAGTACCGAATCGCGGGCCTGGCAGGGGGTCTGCTGCTTGACGGCCTGATTGCAGCGACCTACCTGCTCACTTTTGCACCGCGGCGACTGCTGCTGAACGCAGTGCGTCAGGCGCTTCGGCGCAACGAGTTCCATGTCGTGTACCAGCCGATTATCGAGACTGCCAGCCGCGCAGTGGTTGGCGTCGAGGCGTTGCTGAGGTGGCAACACCCAAAATGGGGCGCGATAAATCCGGGTTCATTCATGGGAGAAGTGGAATCGAGCGAGTTGCTGGGGGCAATTACGCATTTCGTGATGAAAACAGCAGTTGCCGAGATGGGCCAGCGATCGCCCGCGATTCCCCTGCGCATAGCAGTCAATGTTGCAGCTCGCGACCTGCAACGCAAGGGCTTCGTCGCCCAGGTCGAAGCCCTGACCGCCCAGCTGCCAGCGGGCGCCAGTCTTGTTCTCGAACTGACCGAGCGGTTTCTGCTTGCCGAGAGCGCACACACCGTAGCCGTCTTTAACGCACTCAAGGCGAAAGGAGTCGGATTTGCGATCGACGACTTTGGTACCGAGCACAGCAATCTGGATCTGCTTGGTCGCTTCCAGTTCGACTATGTAAAGATTGACCGTCAGTTCGTGATTCAGGTCGACCGGGGTGACGCCGAACTCCTGAGGGACATCGTCTCAGTCGCGAAGCACTACGGGTTAAAGGTCATCGCGGAAGGTGTTGAGACGGAATCCCAGCACGCCAGGTTGCTGGCAGCGGCAGTGCCATTCGCACAAGGGTACCTGTATCAGCGGCCCGTGGCAGCCGGGGAGCTCGCGCCAGTGTGCCAAGACGAGGCGACCGCCTAATCTCATTGGGCGGGTCCTATGGTGTACCCTTGCAGCCCAAAACGACGATCAAAGAGCGGACGTTCCTCCGAAGAGGTCAAGGCGCTGGAAGTCATCATGGACCGAATGGAAGCGATGGGGCCGCATCAGGTCTATGAATACGAGATCGGGGCGTTATTACCGCCGGATCCGCGCAGGACAGAGCGTAAAGCGATCGCGGTCCGCTCTCAGGTTGGGCCGATCAGGTCGTGCGCACCGGCGTCGAGTTCGTTGCCAAGGCCAGAAAATGCACCCTGCCTGCTGTACTGACCGGATCAGCGATCTTCTTCGAGTGGAAACGCCATGCGTGGCTACGATTACGATTGTGCGGATTGCGGCGCATTCGAAGTCGTTCGCCGCACCGCCGAGCGCGACGATCCCGTGGCGTGTAGCAATGCGGCGCGCCGGCCGCGCGCGTGACGGTGGCGGCACCGAGCGTGGGCGGCGCAAGTTCGTCCGGCGACGGCGCCGGTGATGCCGGCAGCTATGGCATGTCTCATCGAGGCGGTTGCCTCTGCTGCCGTAAGCCCTCTTCTGCCGCGCGCTCGGGTACAGCCATTGTCGCGGAGCATTTCTTTTCTCTGGCTGCGGGGCAGCGCCCGAAGGGTCTCGCTCTTCTGCCGCACCCCCCTATCGTCTAGACGAGCTTTTTGCCGTTAAATGAGCCGGTGTGCGTTAGATACGGCGCAAAGAGTTTCTTTCCCACGGAGCACACGCGGGCGCGGCTTTGGACGGCTCTGCGCGCCCGTCGGTGGCCGACCAGACACCTCTAGCCCACTTCGCGCGTCCGGACGGAATGCGCGCAGCCAGTTCGCGCGCACTAAGGATCTCACTGTTAAAGGCGAGTTCCCGCGCCCGGGCAAGCCACAATTCTCATTGCGCGACGTCAGAATCGTGCTCCGTGCCGTACAGGATGCCCGCCTGCCGAAACCCGATATCCTCGCCCATCTCTCTACTGAGTTCGCCCCAGCGCCTGATGCTCTGCATCGCGAGCGGCAACTCATGGAAGTCCCGGTTCTGCTGACGTACCCAGCCCCAATTGCGGCCTAACTGCTCGCAGCCAAATGATGCCCTTTTCGAGAGTAAGGCCACCCGGACGCCGCGCCGCGCCAGTACATACGCGGTGCTCACGCCAATGATGCCGCCGCCTATCACCGCGACATCACATCTCTCGGGAAATCTTCGCTATTCGCGACGTCGTCGATCCTTAGCATTTCAGAGCCGCCGGTTGCCGCTTCTCGTTAGATACTGCGGTGAAGATCCACCGAAAATGTGTTCAAAAGAACGATTTCCGATCCGCAGAGTAAGATAGTAGATGCGATTTTCCGATCTTCCCTGCTCCTCTGATCTGTTGGTCAGCATCGATCGCTTCATGTCCGAGGCGCGCGCGCTGACCAGCGTGATCAGCAACGCCTGCGCGGTGATTTGGGTTTCGATGTGGGAGCGCGCCTGCAACCGTGCGCGCCTGAAAAATGCATTGAGCCTGGCGCACGAACCGGAAGAAACCTTTGATCAGCCCGTCGACCTGCCGGGCTGGATCGTGCGCTCGTCTCAATGTGCAGCGACGGAATCAAGCCCTGTCGATGTCACCTCCGGCTGCACGGCGGGCGACGCGAGATAGTTCAGCAGCGCCTTTGCTTCCTTCGGATGCTGCGCGCCGACCGGAATGCCGGCCGCAAAGCGCGTGACCGACTGCATCGACTCCGTAATCTTGCCGACGTACGCCGCGCCCTTCACCGGAAGCAACTCGCTGGCCTGCTGAAATCCCACTTCGTAATCGCCGGTCGCCACCACGGACGCCACCGGAATCTTCGGGATCATCTTCGCCTTGGTCTTCACCTGTTCCTCGATGCCGAGCCGCTTGAACAACTCGCGCTCGATATAGACGCCGCTCGCGCTGTCCGAGTACGCGATCGACCGGGCATGCAGCAAGGTTTCCTTGAGCGCGGCTTCGGACTCGATGTCGGGCTTCGGCGCGCCATCGCGCACCACCATGCCGATGCGAGAATCCGCGAGCTCGACGCGGGAATCGGGAATCACCTTGCCCTGCTTGATCAGGTCGTCGAGCGCGTAGCCGACCATGATCACCACGTCGGCAGGCTCGCCGCGCTGAAGACGGTTCGGAATGGCTTCCGGCGACTTGCCCATCGACGGGCCGAGCGCGGTATCGAGCGTATTGCCGGTCGATGCCGCGAACCTCGGGCCGAGCAGCTTGTACGCCGCGGTAAAGCCGCCCGAACTCATCACATGCAGATCGGCGGCCTGTACATTCACCGCGGCGACCGCGCTGCCGAAAAGCGCGGCGGTACAGAATTTCAGAAGGATGGATTTCATGTTCGAAAGGATGCGATGTTTCAGGACGCCGCATGCAGCGGAACGGGACGGCGCCGATACAGTGCCAGTGTCGCACCGAGTCCGCACACGGCCGCGAAGCTCATCCAGTAGCCGGGGGCGGCCTTGTCGCCGGTCATGTGAATGAGCGCGGTCGAGATAACGGGCGTAAAGCCGCCGAACACCGCCGTCGCGAGGCTGTAGGCGAGCGAGAATCCGGCGACGCGCACCTCGACCGGCATCACCTCGGTCAGCGCGACGACCATCGCGCCGTTGTACATGCCGTACATGAACGAGAGCCACAGGAGCACGAGCAGCATGTTGACGAAGCTCGGCGCGTGGGCGAGCAGGGACAGCGCGGGGTAGGCGGTTGCGATTGCGAGGATCGTCATCGCGAGGAGAAGCGGACGGCGTCCGATCCGGTCCGAGAGCGCACCGCCGATCGGCAGCCAGATGAAGTTTGAGATACCCACGCACAGCGTCACGAGCAGACTGTCGGCGGTGCTCAGATGCAGAACCGTCTTGCCGAATGTCGGCGCGTAGACGGTGATCAGGTAGAAGCTCGTGGTGGTCATCGCGACCAGAAGCACGCCGGCAGTCACGACAGTCCAGTTCTGCACGAGCGTCGCAAACACTTCCTTCATGCTCGGACGATGCTGGCGCTGCTTGAATTCCCGCGTTTCCTCGAGATTGCGCCGAAGAATGAAGATGAAAGGCACGATCATGCAGCCGACGAAGAACGGCACGCGCCATCCCCATGCGGCGATCGCCGCCGTGTCGAGCCATTGATTCAGCGCGAAGCCGAGTGCCGCGGCCACCACGATCGCCACTTGCTGGCTGGCGGATTGCCAGCTCGTGAAAAAGCCCTTGCGTCCGGGCGTCGCCATCTCGGCGAGATAGACCGATATGTTGCACAGTTCGGCACCCGCCGAGAAGCCCT
>Ga0160440_100378_pt1 | contig 18172 bp, 19 predicted proteins | sample HID1971I_E1MG_FD_108277 | JGI IMG/M metagenome (GOLD analysis project Ga0160440, IMG submission 108277) | Enriched millipede-associated microbial communities from UW Madison campus, WI, USA - HID1971I_E1 MG | ecosystem: Host-associated > Arthropoda: Insects > Digestive system > Unclassified ... | reverse complement strand
GCGAAGGTGGTGATGTCGAAGATCGAGGAGGTAGGTCCGATCCAGATCATGAAGCGGCCGATGTTTTTCGCATCCCACTTGCGCGGCTTGGCCAGGTATTCCTTGTCCATCTTGTCCCACGGCAGAGCCAGCTGGGAGATGTCGTACATCAGGTTTTGCAGCAGCAGGTGGATCGCCAGCATCGGCATGAACGGAATGAACGCACTGGCTAACAGCACCGAGAACACATTGCCGAAGTTGGAGCTGGCAGTCATGTTCAGGTACTTCATGATATTGCCGAAGGTCTCGCGGCCCTTGAGTACGCCTTCTTCCAACACCATCAGGCTCTTTTCCAGCAGGATGATGTCGGCTGATTCCTTGGCGATATCCGTACCGCTGTCCACCGAGATACCCACGTCGGCATCCCGCAGCGCCGGCGCATCGTTGATACCGTCGCCGAGGAAGCCGACGGTGTGGCCGTTGGCTTGCAGCGCCTTGAGTACCCGCGACTTTTGCAGCGGCGTGAGCTTGGCGAACACCGTGCGTTCTTCCACGCGGCGCAGCAGGGTGGCGTCGTCCATCGCTTCGATTTCCACACCCAGCAGCGGCTGGCCTGGTTCCAGGCCGACCTGACGGCAGATCTTGCTGGTGACCACGGCGTTGTCGCCGGTCAACACCTTGACTGCCACGCCAATTTGTTGCAGTGCGGCAATCGCCGGGTCTGCGGTTTCCTTCGGTGGATCCAGGAAGGTCAGGAAGCCCTGGATCACCAGGTTGCGTTCATCGGTGGTGGTGTACTGCTGGCGTGCCAATGCCTTGGGAATATTACGAGTCGCCACCACCAGCACGCGAAAACCGTCTTCGTTGTAGTCATTAGCCAGTGCGAGCAGCTCCTGACGACGGCGATCATCCAGGGGCACGGCGGCGCCGTCTTCCAGGGTGTGGGTGGAAATGCTCAACATCTCTTCCACGGCGCCCTTGCACACCAATAGATGATCACCGGCAGCGTCCTTGACCACGATGGACAGGCGACGGCGTACAAAGTCGAACGGCAATTCATCGACCTTGCTGTAGGCAAATGGCACCTGAAACTTGGGGTTCTGTTGCGCAAACTGCACCACGGCCTGGTCCATCAGGTTCTTCATGCCGCTCTGGTGAAAGCTGTTCAGCCACGCCAGGGACAACACTGCATCATCGCGCTGGCCGAAGGCGTTGACGTGATGCTCGAGGATGATCTTGTCCTGGGTCAGGGTGCCGGTCTTGTCGGTGCACAGCACGTCCATCGAGCCGAAGTTCTGGATCGCATTGAGGCGCTTGACCACCACTTTGCGTTTAGCCATGGCCGTGGCGCCCTTGGCCAGGTTGGCGCTGACAATCATCGGCAGCATTTCCGGGGTGAGGCCGACGGCGACTGCCAAGGCAAACAGAAAGGCATCGCCCCAGTCGCCTTTGGAGAAACCGTTGAGGAAGAACACGATGGGTACCATCACCAGCATGAAGCGGATCAGCAACCAACTGACACTGTTCACACCACGGTCGAAGGCGGTTTGCACCCGCGAGCCGACAATCGCCTTGGCCAGGGAGCCGAAGTAAGTGCGCGGCCCGGTGGCGACCACCACGGCCTTGGCGCGGCCGCTGACCACGTTGGTGCCCATGAAGCAGATGTTGGGCAGATCGAGTAGGTTGCCTTGATCGGCGGCCAGGCTGGAGGCGGATTTTTGCGTGACATCGCCGAGGGTGTCGTACTTCTCCACCGGCAAGGCTTCACCGGTCAGTACGGCCTGGCTGATAAACAAATCGCGGGATTCGATCAGGCGGATGTCGGCGGGAATCATGTCACCGGCCGACAGCTGCACGATATCGCCGGCCACCAGTTCGCGCATTGGCACTTCGCGCAAGGTAGGCTGGGCGCCGACCTGCTCGCGGCGTAGCACCGTGGCCGTGGTGCGCACCATGGCCTTGAGTGCCTCGGCGGATTTGGCCGAACGGTGCTCCTGCCAGAAGCGCAGCAGGCTGCTGAGCAGCACCATGGTCATGATAATGATGACCTTGGTCGGGTCGGCCTCTTCGCCTGCCTGCATCGGCAGCCAGCAGTCGGTGACAAAGCTGATGCCGCCCAGGGTCAGCAGTACGTAGATGAAGGGGTTGTTCAGCGCCTGCAGGAACTGGAGGATGGCGTGTGGCGGCTTGTCGTGGGCGACTTCGTTGTAGCCTTCGCGTTGCAGACGCGCCGAGGCGTCTAGTTCGGTCAGGCCGTCCTGGGTGGCACGTACGTTGGCGAGGGTAGCCGCCAGGCCGTTCTGGGCTTCACGGGCGGCGCGCATCGACAGTTTGGTGTCGGTAGCGGTGCCATTTTTCTTGTGCAGAGGCGTGTTTTTTACGGCGCTCATTGTCTGTACTCCTGTCGCCAATTCTCGACAAAACATACCCGGTACTTACCTGCATAGAGGCGAGCGAAAGCATGCCGAGCCGCGGACTTCGCGATCGGTTTAAATAATGTGTTCAGATAGCTTCTAGAGTGCCCGCTAACAGCACGTTAGTTAATATGCGCGCAGCGGGCTACTACTGGACTTGTTCATAAAGAACTCCAGGGTATTAATAAGAAAGTTGCAGTTTCCAGCCAGATCAGGCGGCGCGAGCGCTCACATAAAGACCGAGCATCAAGCTGGCTTGCGCCAGGCTGGAAACCTTGGGTCTCTGCGGGTCTTGAGGGTCGGCGTGGTCCCAGTGCTGCACCAGTTGGCCGCTGTCAGGGCAGATACGCCAGTGCGCCAACGGCGGTGCCGGGCGGGCTTGAGGGGAGGGTGCCGCAAAGGTTGAGCGGGTAGGTGAAAAGCCCACGGGCTCGCGGCGCAGCTTGGCGCGCAGGGCAGCAGCCAGGGTGCTTACATCGGGCAAAGCAATGAGTTGGAAGGTCATAACACACCTCGGGACCGGACACGCGACCGGTGAGGCAGTTACGGTGGAGCATCGAGCTCTAGCGCAGCTTACCGGACCTGGAAGGCGAGTCCTGTCATATTCTGGGTTTGGCGCCCGATGCCCGCGGATGCGGTGCTCGGACAGCGACTAGATACTGTGTCCATTGGCTTCTTTTGTGAGGTTTAAAAAAGGCCCCTGTTGCGGGCACGGGCAATCTACTCAGAGCGTTACAGAATGTCAACGCATGATTAATTAAATTAGCCCGCGTTCAGAGTTTGTTCAGACAAGAGGCATGTGAAAGTTACTGGCCGGATAACTTTATATACCTTGCGCGGCGAGTATCGCCAGATAGATCAATACTAAACCGCACGCCGCATAACTCACGCGTTGCCAGGTCGGTGATGCATTCTTGCGCAGCAGATTCACCAACGCGGCGGTGAGAAAACACGAGAGCACCGACGCCAGCATGAATCCGGCAAAAAACATCAGGGTCTGCCCGTGGCTGGGGGTTGCGCCGACGATGCCCGACAGGGCGCTCCCCAGGGCGCCCCAGTAGACAATATTCTTCGGGTTGGCCAGGGAAATCGCCGCGCCTACTGCCAACGCATTTTTGCCTGAACTGGCAGGGAAGTTGTCGGTTGCGGGTAACTGCCAGGCATCAATAAGGCTGCGGATGCCCAGCCAGGCCAGGTACAGCGCACAGACGATCGTCAGTGGCACTCGCACCGCATCATGCTGAATCAGCAGTGCGATACCGGTGAGGCCGATCACCGCCCAGACGGCATCGCCTACGAGGGAACCAAACTGCACCATCAGCGCCGGTGTGAAACCATGCAGCAAGCCGCGACGCAGGGTCTCAGCCAGCACGGCGCCGGGAGACAGGCAAAACACAAAACCGAATACCAGCGCGTAGACAAAGATCGACAGCATGCTCAGTTCCTTTCGAGAAAGTGCGAAAGCATACGTCAGTCCGGGAGGGGGATACCACGTCCTCTGTAGGAGCGAGCTTGCTCGCGAAAAACGTCAACGATAACGCGTGTTTGCTGGATGAACGCGGTGCCTGTGAATTTTTCGCGAGCAAGCTCGCTCCTACACAAGCTGCGGCGTTGAGGCAATGCGGTCGAGCTCAGCCTTCAATTCATCCGGCGATAAATTTGCAAAGGGCAGCGCAAAAAACGCCTCGCAGCGTGCGGCGATAATGTCGAGGGTGGCCTTGAATGCAGCGTCTACTTGCGCCTCATCACCCTGCACCTCGGAAGGGTCTGCCAAGCCCCAATGCGCCTTCAGCGCCGGGCCGAAATACACCGGGCACGCTTCACCGGCTGCTTTATCGCACACCGTGATGACCACATCCGGCGGGCTGTCTTCGAAGGCGTCATTGCCCTTGCTGTACAAGCCTTCAATACGGATGCCCGCCGCCTGCAGCGTCGTCAGGCTGCGGGGCAAAACCTGGCCCTTGGGAAAACTGCCGGAGCTGATCGCCTCGAAACCCTCAGGCGCCATGTGATTGAACATGGCTTCGGACAAAATGCTGCGGCAACTGTTGGCGGTACACATGAACAGCACTTTCATTGCAGGCTCCTTCAGACGCTCAGGCGCAGGGCGAGGGCGGCGAGGGTAATCAGCAGCACCGGCAAGGTCAGCACGATGCCGACCTTGAAGTAGTAGCCCCAAGTGATGGTGATGCCTTTGCGCGCCAGGATGTGCAGCCACAGCAAGGTCGCCAGGCTGCCGATGGGGGTGATTTTCGGGCCCAGGTCGCTGCCGATCACGTTGGCGTAGATCATCGCGTCCTTGACCACGCCCACGGCATGGCTGGATTCAATGGACAGCGCGCCGATCAGTACTGTCGGCAGGTTATTCATCGCCGATGAGAGCAGTGCCGTCAGCACGCCGGTGCCCATGGCGGCGCCCCACACACCGTAGGTGGCGAAGGTGTCGAGCCAGGTCGCCAGGTAGTCGGTCAGGCCGGCATTGCGCAGGCCATACACCACCAGGTACATGCCCAGGGAAAAGATCACGATCTGCCAGGGCGCTTCCTTGAGGACCTTGCGCGTGGAAATCTTGTGACCCTTGGCGGCAATCACCAGCAGCAGTACCGCGCATACCGCGGAAATCGCACTGATGGGAATGCCCAGCGGCTCCAGGGCAAAACAGCCGACCAGCAGAATGCCCAGTACCCACCAGCCGGCGCGAAAGGTCGCTTGGTCATGGATGGCACTGGCAGGGTCTGCAAGGTCGGCCGGGTCGTAGACCTCTGGAATATCGCGGCGGAAAAACCACAGCAGCACTGCCAGGGTAGCAGCGACGCTGACCAGGTTCACCGGCACCATCACCGCGGCATATTCGTTGAAGCCGATCTTGAAATAGTCCGCCGAGACGATGTTGACCAAATTCGACACCACCAGCGGCAGGCTCGCCGTATCGGCGATGAACCCGGCGCCCATGACAAATGCCAGGGTTGCCGCCGGAGAAAAACGCAAGGCCAGCAACATCGACATTACGATGGGGGTGAGGATCAGCGCCGCGCCGTCATTGGCAAACAGCGCCGACACCAGCGCACCGAGCAGCACCATATAGGCAAACAAGCGCCGCCCGCGGCCACGGCCCCAACGCGCCACATGCAGGGCGGCCCAGGCAAAGAACCCGGCTTCGTCGAGCAATAGGCTGATGATGATCAACGCCACAAAGGTACCGGTGGCGTTCCAAATGATGTGCCACACCACCGGGATGTCCGCCAGGCTGATTACCCCAAAGGCCAGGGCCAGGATCGCCCCCAGGGTGGCGCTCCAACCCACGCCGAGGCCTTTGGGCTGCCAGATGACCAGCACGATGGTGACGAGGAAAATCGCAATTGCGACAAGCATGAATAAAGGCTCCGATGGCTTAGCAGCAGGTGCTTGCCCGTTGTGGTCTGTTGCCCATTGCATCCAGACGCAGTGCGTCGTTCTGCAACCATGGCTGGTTGGCTTGCAAGGTGGTGTCCAGCACCTGAGTCACCCAGGCGGGCAGTGCCGGATTGATGCGGTAGTAGATCCATTGCCCTTGACGGCGGTCCAGCAGCAGCCCGCAACTGCGCAGTTGCGCCAGATGACGGGAGATCTTGGGCTGGCTATCGTCCAAGGCATGGATCAGTTCGCACACACAAAGTTCGCCTTCGCGCAGGATCAATAACGCCAGGCGTGCGCGAGTGGCGTCAGCCAGGCATTTGAATAGGGTGGGAGGAGAGAGGAAATCGGACATGACCAATGCCTATACATATGGTTATTCGAATATACGTATTTCCATATGTTCCGGTCAAACCTTGTTTCATTTGATATGGATCAAATGACCGGGAAACAGCCACAACTGATTGAAATTAAAATGAAACACAAAGGTCCTAAAGTGCCTGCCCATTGCCGATGAAGGAAGAACCCGCGTGACCCGTGCCACTCGCAACCTGCGTAAGACCCTGGATTCCGTCGCGGAAAATAACGAAACCGCGGCGTTCGACCTGATGCGCGCCGTGGAAAAACTCGGCGATGAAGTCCTGCGCCAACGCTTGCTCAACACCATCCACCGACTCAACCAGGATGCTTACGAATTGCGTGAAGCACGGGATTCGGTGGAACTGGTTTCGGTGAAGCTCGCCTGAGCAAGATCATTCAAGACAAGCCCCTGATTGCGCTGGCATGCTTGTCGACTGTCTGTCGATGAGCCGTATCCATGCCCACTGCATTACCTCATTACGCCTTCACCCGCGGCGCCATCGCCGTTATTCCCTTGTCCCTGGCCTGCGCGCCCTGGGGGTTGCTCGCCGGCTCAATGGCCATCGACGCGCAATTTACCCCGCTGCAAGCCCAGGGCTTGTCTGCCATCGTGTTTGCCGGTGCGGCGCAGTTGGTCGCCATCGGCATGGTCAAGAGCGGCGCCAGCCTGATTTCTATCGTGTTGACCACCTTGCTGCTGACCTCCCAGCACCTGCTCTACGGCATGCACATGCGCCCCACGTTGTCTGCGCTCAATACCCGCTGGCGCATGAGCCTGGGGTTCTTGTTGACCGATGAGTTCTTCGCCCTGGTCAACCACTACGACCGTGAGACCTTCAATCGCTGGTACGCCCTGGGCGTCGGCCTGACGTTTTATATCATCTGGAACCTCTTCACCCTGGCCGGCATTGTGCTGGGCAAGAGCATTCCCGGCCTGGACCAGTTGGGGCTGGAGTTCTCGATTGCCGCCACCTTCATCGCCTTGATTACCCCCGTGGTGCGCGATGTGCCCACGGTGGTGTGCGTGGCGGTTTCGCTGCTGTGTTCGGTGTGGCTGAGTTATCTGCACTGGGAATCGGCGGTGGTGGTCTCGGGGGTATTGGGGATGAGCGCAGGGTTTGCCTGCAAGCGCCTGGGAGTAGGGCAACGATGATCTACTTGATGATTGTGGCCATGGGCCTGGTGGTGTTTTTCAATCGCTATGTGTTTCTCGAACCGCGCCTGCCCGTGCGGCTCAATCGCGGCGCCCGTGAGTTCCTGGGGTTCGCCGTGCCGGGCATGCTCACAGCAATCTGCGGGCCGATTATTTTCCTGGCGGACCATCAGCTCAACCTGAGCCCGACCAACCCCTACTTGCTGGCCGCCGTCTGCGCCGTGGCGTTGATGTTCTGGACGCGCAGCGTATTGATCACCGTGTTGTCGAGCATGGCGTTGTTCTATCTGTTTCGTTGGTGGCTCTGATACCCAGGCAAAAAAACGCCCGCGGGAGGGCGGGCACAAGGGAGGCTTCTTGAAAATGAGCTTGGCCACTATAGGCGGCGAGGTTGCCCTTCACAGTGAAACAAAGTTCATGGGCGCGTCAGTTGGCACCGGCACAATGGTAGAGTCACGGTTTTTCCAAGGAAGCAATGGCATGCACAAGCTGGTAATTGGCGCATTGGTACTGGCCGCACTGGCCGGTTGCGCGGGCTCGAAGATGAAAGAGGCGCGCGCCGGCAGCCCCTACAAGACCCTGGCATCGGACAAGGCCACCCTAGTGGTTGCCCAATGCATCCAGTTCGGCTGGCAGGATGAAAGTGTGTTTGGCGTCGACGCCGGCGGTTTCAAGGAGGCCACCGAGGCCGGTGGTTTCACGGTCTACACCACAGGTGGCGACTACTTTGTCGATGTACAGAGCACCGGTGCGGGTTCTAGCGTCAAGTACTATGCAGCCGAAGACAACATGCCAGCCAAACGTCGACTGGCTGCGCTCGCTACTTGTCTGTAATACGTTGCCCTAGTCATATTCCGAAACGCCCGGCGGGACAGCCGCCTGGCATTGTCTTATGATTCACTCGCTCGCTCGACGTTATGGCTCTTTACCGGTACACGGATGTCGAGGCCTGAACGTCGGGCGAGCACCTCTTTGTCCCGCCTCAACGCGGCATGAAACCCAGGTGCCAGCGCCGCGGAATCATCAGTGTCACCAGCCCCAATAGCCCTGCCAATGCACCGCTGACCCACAGCGCACGCAGGCCCATCTGCTGTTCCAGCAGCGCGCCGATCACCGCACCGATAAACATCCCGGCCCATGGAATCAACTGCACGCGCCAGCCATTGCGGCGTTCGCCCAATAACCAGCGTCCCAGGCCGCGGCCAAAACGTGAAAGTGCGCCGGTGACATAGGTCAGCCCCACCGGTAAGCCATTCACTTCCTCAACGGCCGCGTTGAGCATGCCCATGGCGATAATCGCTGCCAGCAGGGCCGGCAGGGTCTCTGTCGATGGCCACAGCGCCGCACCGCAGAGCAAGGCGCCGATGCACAACAAGAGCGGCAACGCGTGGCGCTTGCTGAAACGGCTGACCATTACGCCCAAGGCATTACCGAGCACAAAGGTCGCGATCAACAGCACCAGGCGCCCGGTGAGCCCGAGGTCGCCAGCGCTGATGGCCACCGCCAACCGCGTGGTGTTACCGCTCATGAACGAGACAAAATCGCCGCTGGCCATAAAGCCAATGGCATCGGTCATGCCGGCCAGTACCGACAGGCAAGCCACCAGCATCATGCCCACCCGCCCACGCCAGCGCTGTCGATGGGCTAGCGTAACGTTGGTGTAAGGCTTGCGGGACGAAGGCAGCATGGGGCCGGTTTCCTCGGTGAGATTATCCGGCCACTACCGTAGGACGCTTTGCGTGCGGGTGCAATGACCTCAGGCATGCTCCAGTTGCCAGCCGGTGCTGTGCCACGTCAAATGATGAGTCGGCTCAATCGCCTGTAGAAAGGCCTCGTCGTGGGACACCGCCAGCATCGCGCCGCTAAAACCTTTCAAGGCCTGTTCAAAGGCGAGCACCGATTCCAGGTCCAGGTGATTGGTGGGTTCATTCAATAGCAGCAGTTGTGCGGGGGTAGCACGCCACAAGGCAATCGCCATTGCGGCTTTCAGGCGTTCGCCGCCGCTGAGTTGCGCCACCGGTTGGGTGACCCGCAACGCATCCAGTTGCAGCAGCGCCAGGCGCGTACGCAGCTCAGCTTCAGCCAGCGGGGTGTCGAGCAGGTTGAGGTGTTCGATGATGCAACGCCGATCATCCAGCAGCGCCAGGTGCTGATCGAGATAAGCGCTGGACACCGCCACCTGGCACTCGCCACTCACGACCTGCCATTGCCCGGCGAGTAATTTGAGCAGGGTGGATTTACCGCAACCGTTAGGCCCGCGCACGGCAACGCGCACGGGCCCTGCCAGGTTAATGGTCAAATAGCTGGAGGGCGCCAGCGGATCGAGCCAGGGCAACTGCGCACCTTCCAGCGTCAGCACTTGCCGGCCGTTGGGCACCGTCGAGCCTGGCAAGGCAAGCAGGGTGGGCGCTTCGTCCACCACGCGTTCGTAGGCTTGACGCACCTGTTCATCCAGCTGGTTTTTGTGCGCGTGATGATCGCTGCGCACAGTGCTGACAATCTCCGTGGCGGCGCCTTTCCAGCGCGCCTTGGTGAAACGGTCGACGTTGGCGGTCTCGGCGTTTTTACGCGAGCGTGCGGCGTTGCGCTGCAGGCTGTCATGGTCTTTTTGCAGGCGTCGGCGCTCACGGCTACGTGTCTGGCGCGCATGTTCCCACGCCGCGATGGCGGCCTGCTGCTGCGTCTCCCGTTGCTGGCGATAGGCATCGTAGTTGCCGCCGTAAACCTGGACACCAAGGGGTGACAATTCGATGATGCGCCCCATGGCGTTGAGTAACTTTCGGTCATGGCTGACCACCACCAGGCCGCCGTGCCAATCACCCAGCACCCGTTGCAGCCAAGCGCGCCCGGCGCTGTCGAGGTGGTTGCTGGGTTCGTCCAGAATCAGCAGCTGCGGCGCTGCCAGTAGCGCACCGATCAGGGCGACCCGAGCCAACTGGCCGCCGCTGAGTTGATCAGCCCGGGTGCCGGCGCTGAGGGTTGGCAAACCCGCCGCATCCAGTGCCAGGCGCAAGCGCTCGGCCAGGTCCCAGCGATCGTCGATCAGTTCCAGGTCACCTACACGGGCCTCACCTCGCGCCATACGTTCAAGGGCCGCCAAGGCAGGCTCAGTGGCGGTGATATGGGCGACCGTTGCACCTGCTTGAACCGTCAGCGCCTGGGGCACATAGACGACACTGGACGGTTTTTTCAAGGTGCCGGAGGAGGGCAGCAGTACCCCGGCCAGCAACTTCGCCAGGATACTTTTGCCACGCCCATTGCGCCCGACGATACCGGTGGGCGTGTGATCAATGGACAGGTTCATGTCCTCCAGCAAGTTTTCGCCATTGGCGAACTGGAAAGACACATGTTGCAGGGAAACAAGCACGGGCAGCCGGTTGACGTCAGTCATCAGCACCTCCAAAAAAATGTCGAACAGGCCGACAAGCGCGCCAGGCGGCTCGTCGCAGATACATTTGGAAGGCTTAGTTGTTCACGTCGGCGGTCATCCCGTTAATCAGAAGGGACGCAGAGGCTAACCCACCTTGGCTTTGTGCGGCAAGTCCTCGGCCAGTTTCTCAAGGAACATCGCCAGCGCCACTTCCTCGGCTTTCAGGCCCTTGCGCACCCGGGGCTTAGGCAGCTTCGACAATTCACCGAGGCTGAAATGCTCAAGCACCGCAGGGTGGATGTAACATTTGCGGCACACCGCAGGCGTGTTGCCCAACTGCCTGGCAACGTCCTTGACCATCGCCACCACATGCCGTTTGGCGTCGGACTCCGGCTGCCACGCCAACTCGCGTAATACCGCCAACGCCATGGCCGTGCCGGCCCAGGTGCGATAGTCCTTGGCGGTAAAGTCTTCGCCGGTCAGTTCATGCAGGTAGGCGTTGACGTCGTGGGAACTGACGGTATGGCGTTCACCGTCTTCGTCCAGGTACTGGAACAGGTTCTGCCCGGGCAACTCCATACAGCGCTTGACCACACTGGCCAGGCGCCGGTCCTTGACGCTGACCTGGTGCTCGACACCGCTCTTGCCACGAAACTGAAACTGGATCTCGTTGCCCTTGATATCCACATGGCGGTTGCGCAGGGTAGTCAGACCGTAGGATTTGTTCTCGCGGGCGTACTGTGTATTGCCGACGCGAATCAGCGTGGCATCGAGCAACATCACCACCGTCGCCAGGACCTTTTCGCGGGTAAACCCCGGCTCGGCGATCTGTGCTTCCAGCTGTTTGCGCAATTTCGGCAAGGCGTTGCCGAAGGCCTGCAAGCGCGAGTACTTGTCGCTGTCACGCACTTCGCGCCAGCGTGGGTGGTAGCGGTATTGCTTGCGGCCACGGGCATCGCGGCCAGTGGCCTGCAGGTGGCCGCGAGGGTCGGCGCAGATCCACACATCGGTGTAGGCGGGCGGCACGGCCAGGGCGTTCAGGCGTTTGATTTCATCGGCATCGGTGATGCGCTCGCCTTTGGCGTCCAGGTACTGGAACTTGCCCCTCACCTTTTTGCGGCGAATGCCAGGCTGGGTGTCGTCAACGTAATGCAGGTCGCGGGGCAGGTCGGCGGGCAACGAAGAATCAGGCATGGTGCGGGTTCCTTGACAACAAATCAGGCCGGTATGTCTGATTGACCGCAGCATCTTTCGGTCGTGCCAATTGGTTACGCCAGCACTGCCACCGCCTTGATTTGCGCCCACAATGCCTGGCCCGGATGCAGGTGCAGTTGGTCGCGGGAGAAGCGCGTGATGCGGGCCAGCAACGGCGTGCCGCCTGCATCCAGGCGCACCAGTACATGGGCGCTGTTATCCGCGCCAATGTCCTGGGTGACGGTGACGGGGAGCCGATTGAGGATGCTGCTGTGTTCCTCCGCCTGCAGGCTCAAGCTCACATCCCGTGCCTGCACCTTGACCCGCAGCTGTTGGCCCACCGCCAGTGGTGCATGGGCCACGCGGATCTGCAGTGGGCAGTTGGGGAGTTGCAGGGTGAGTAACTGATAGTGGGCGTCGTAGGCAATCACGTGGCCGGCAATCACTACGCCGGCATCGTCACCCAGGGCCAGGGGCAGGTCGAGCCGTGCCAGGGTTTCGCCGATGGGTCCGCTGGCCAAGGCTTGGCCTTCGCTGAGCAAGACGATATGGTCGGCCAGTCGCGCGACCTCATCCTGAGCGTGGCTGACGTACAGCACCGGTATATCCAGCTCGTCGTGAAGGCGTTCGAGGTAAGGCAAAATCTCGCTTTTACGTTTGCTGTCCAGGGCCGCCAGCGGCTCATCCATCAACAGCAACCTGGGGCTGGTCAGCAAGGCGCGGGCGATGCCGATGCGTTGGCGCTCGCCGCCGGACAGGTGTTGCGGCTGACGCTCAAGTAGGTGGCCGATGCCCAGCAGCTCGCTGGCCTGGGCCATGTCCACGCGCCGTTGCTGGCGTGGAATGCGCTTGAGGCCGAACGCCAGATTGGCCCGTACCGATAGGTGGGGAAACAAGCTGGCTTCCTGGAACACATAACCCAAGGCGCGTTTATGCGCAGGCACAAACAGCCCTTTGTGGCTGTCTTGCCAGACCTCATCGTTGATCTGCACAAAAGCCTCTTCGGCGCGCTCCAAACCGGCGACGCAGCGCAGGCAGGTGGTCTTGCCGGAACCGGAATGCCCGTATAGCGCGGTCACGCCGCGGCCGGGCAATTGCAGGTCGACGTCCAGGGCAAAGGCTGAGTATTTCAAGCGCAGGCGTATATCAATCATCGCGATCAGCTCCAGCCCATCTTGGTTTTGCGGCTGGAGTACAGCGCCAGCAACACGAGGAACGCGAACACCACCATGGCACCGGCCAGCCAATGAGCCTGGGCATATTCCATGGCTTCAACGTGATCGTAGATCTGCACCGAAACCACCCGGGTCTTGTCCGGGATATTGCCGCCGATCATCAGCACCACGCCGAACTCGCCGACGGTATGGGCAAAGCCGAGGATCGATGCGGTGATAAACCCCGGGCGCGCCAGGGGCAGGATCACTGTGAAAAACGTGTCCCACGGATTGGCGCGCAAGGTCGCAGCCACCTCCAACGGGCGGGTGCCGATGGCGGAGAAGGCGTTCTGCAACGGCTGCACCACGAAGGGCATGGAATAGATCGCCGAGCCGATTACCAGCCCGGCGAAGCTGAACGTGAGGGTGCCCAGGCCCAGCCACTGGGTGAACTGGCCGAAATAGCCGTTGGGCCCCATGCTCAGCAACAAGTAGAACCCGATGACCGTGGGCGGCAGCACCAGCGGTAATGCGACCACTGCACCGATGGGGCCACGCCACCACGAGGTGGTGCGCGACAGCCACAGCGCAATCGGAGTGCCGATGATCAACAGGATCACGGTGGTCAGTGATGCCAGCTTGATGGTCAACCAGATCGCGGAAAAATCAGCACTCGAGAGGGGCATTTACAGCTCGTAACCGTAGGATTTGATCACAGCCGCTGCTTTCGGCCCTTTCAGGTAGTCAACCAGGGCCTTGGCGGCGGCGCTGTCCTTGCCCTTGTTGAGGATCACGGCGTCCTGTTTGATCGGGTCATGCATCGATGCCGGAACAAGCCACGCTGAACCGCGGGTGACTTTGCCGTCCTTATAGATCTGCGACAAGGCAACAAAGCCCAGCTCGGCATTGCCGGTGGACACGAACTGATAGGCCTGGGTGATATTCTGGCCCTCGACGAGCTTGTCCTTGACCTGTTCGGTCAAGCCTTGCCTGGCCAGCACCTGGGTGGCGGCCAGGCCGTAGGGCGCGGCTTTGGGGTTGGCGATGGACAGGTGCTGGAATTGGTTTTTTTTCAGCACGTCACCCTTGGCATCCACGTAGCCTTCCTTTGCCGACCACAGCGCCAGGGTGCCGACAGCATACGTGAAGCGCGAGCCCTTGACGGTATCGCCTTCGGCTTCGAGTTTTTGCGCGGTGGTGTCATCGGCGCTGAGGAACACTTCGAACGGCGCGCCGTTCTTGATCTGGGTGTAGAACTGCCCGGTGGCGCCATAGGCGGCGACCAGTTTGTGGCCGGTGTCTTTTTCGAAATCGGCGGCAATGGCCTGGATCGGTGCCGTGAAGTTGGCAGCCACCGCCACCTGCACTTCATCAGCGTGGGCCGAACCCAAGGCAAATACGGCAAGCAGGGGGGCCAGGCGTGAGACGCGGGTGATCATGGAGCAACTCCTTGGGATGGACGGCGTGGTCGGGTAGAAGGTTTAAACGCTATGTATGGGAATATATAGCGGTCGACCATTGCTGGTACAGTGCCAAGTTGCCGTTCAAGCATCGTTACCTACACCACTTGGGGGTAACTCGGTGAAAATGTGGGAGGGGGCTTGCTCCCGATGAGGGAGTGCCAGTGAAATACATCAGCGATTGACCCTCCGCCATCGGGAGCAAGTCGAATCGTCGCACCGCCCCTCCCACATATTTATGCCTGACTCAGTTACGCGTGAACCTGGCCAGTGCCTGCTCGGCCAGCTCGCGGGTCAGGTCATAGGTGGAGCAATTTTTGCCAAGCCTCAGGGCCTGGCCCGCCCACAGGTTGCTGAAAGCCGCTTCATCCTTGGCCTTGAGCGGCATCAATGCACCGCCGGCTTTTGGGAACGCCGGTGCGGCCGGGTTGATTGCGCCGAGTTCACGCATCACGCGGTTGACGATGCCCCGCGCCGGGCGGCCGGTGAACAGGTTGGTCAGCGCGGTCTCACTGGCCTGTGCATGGCGTAGCGCGTGGTGGTGGGAAGCCGTGACGCTGGCCTCGGGCGTGAACAGATACACCGTGCCAATTTGTACCGCCGAGGCGCCCAGAGCCATGGCGGCGACAATGCCCCGCGCATCGCCGATGCCGCCTGCAGCAATCACCGGCACCCTGACCGCGTCGACAATCTGCGGCACCAGGGCCATCAAGCCGATCTGGCTGTTGAGGTCGTCACTGAGAAACAGGCCACGGTGCCCACCGGCTTCAATGCCCATGGCGATGATCGCGTCGCAGCCTTTTTCTTGCAGCCAAAGAGCTTCCTCGACGGTGGTCGCCGATGACAGCACTTTCGCCCCGGTGGCTTTTACCCGCTCCAGCAAGGATTTCTCCGGCAGGCCGAAGTGAAAACTCACAACCTCAGGGCGAAACTCCTCAACCACTTGGCAAGCGGCCTCGTTGAATGGTGCGCGATTGGACGCAGGCGTCGGCGCGTCAAAATCAGCGCCCAGTTCAAGGTAGTAGGGTTGCAGCAAATCCTTCCAGCGGCGGTCACGCGCGTCATCGGCGTCAGGCGGCTGGTGGCAAAAGAAATTCAGGTTCAGAGGGCGCGTACTGGCTTGGCGGATAATGGTCAGGGCTTCGCGCAATTGCTCGATACTCAGCGCGGCGGCGGGCATGGAGCCCAGCGCGCCGGCTTGCTGGGCGGCAATCACCATGGCAGTGGTCGTTGCCCCGGCCATTGGTGCCTGGATGATCGGTACGTCAATGTCGAGCAAGTCGAGAATACGGTTATCTGGCCAGGTGCTCATGGGATGCGTCTCCAGCTTTAGTAGGGCGTTTCGCTGTTTTAACAGCGCACCTGGCAGTCGGCCAGTCTGTTTTATTCACTGGACGAATGCAGTGTTTTATGGGGCCGGGGTTCAGCTCGGTGTCTCACGCTCCAGCAATTGGCGTTTGCGCTCCACGCCCCAGCGGTAGCCCGACAATTGGCCATCGCTGCGCACTACGCGGTGACAGGGTATCGCCACCGCCAGGTGGTTGGCACCACAGGCCTGGGCCACGGCGCGAAAGGATTTGGGCGCGCCGATACGCTCGGCTATCTGCGCATAGCTGGCGGTGCTGCCCACCGGAATCTCGCGCAAAGCCTGCCACACGCGCTCCTGAAAGGCCGTGCCGCGCAGGTCCAGGGGCAGATCCAGGCCCAGGGCAGGGGCTTCGACAAACCCCACGACTTGGGCGATCAGCTGTTCGAAGCCTCGATCCGCGCCGACCAGTTCGGCCTTGGGAAACTGGTCTTGCAGGTCGCGCACCAGTTTGTCCGGATCGTCCCCGAGCAAAATCGCGCACACGCCACGTTGGCTCTGGGCCACCAGAATCGCCCCCAGCGAGCATTGGCCCACGGCAAAGCGAATGGTGTTATTGGCACCGCCGCTTTTGTAATCGCGGGGCTTCATGCCGAGCAATTGATCGGCGGCTTCGTAGAAGCGGCTGTTGGAGTTGAAACCTGCGTCATACAGCGTATCGGTCACCGAGTGCTGGCCCTTGAGGCCGTCGCGAACCTTGCGCGAACGCAGGGCCCGGGCGTAGCCCTTGGGGGTCAGGCCGGTGCTGGCTTTGAACACACGATGAAAGTGAAACGGGCTCAATCCGGCCTGGTGCGCGAGTGCTTCCAGGCTCGGGGCCGTTTCTGCCTGTTCGATCTGCCGGCAGGCATTGGCGACTAACCGCGCATGATGGGCGGCCAGTTGAGTTTGATCGCCCGCGGCACGTTTGCTCGCACGATAACCCGCGGCTTCGGCCTGCGCCGGGGTGTCGAAGAATTCGATATTTTCCGGGCGAGGTAAACGCGAAGCGCTGCTGGGCCGGCAATATACGCCGGTGGTTTTCACGCCGTAGACAAACAGGGCGTCGGCCTTGGCATCGCGGGCAATGATGGCTGCCCAGCGCGGATCGTGTTCGTTGTTCATGGCCTGCACTCTTGACGGTTCACCAGCAGATTAACCGTGCCGGTTGCCCATGACACTCCGAAGCTTGCGGTCAAATCAGCCGGCAGTGCGAAAGGTCAGGTTGATGCGTTGCGGGCCCATGACGGGATGCTCGCCTTCCTTGATTGGCATCACCCCATGAAAGCGCAGGCGATCAACGCCGCCCCAGACCACCACATCGCCATGGAACAGCGAGACCTTCTGCGTTTTGTCACTGCGCTGATGGCCGCCAAACAGGAAAATAGCCGGCAGGCCCAGGGATACCGAGACTACGGGGGCGCTGTAGCAACGCTCATTTTTGTCCTGATGCAGTGACATCTTTGCTCCAGGCACGTAGCGATTGATCAGGCAGGCGTCAGGTAAAAAGCCGCTGAAACCGGCCTCGGCTGCCGCCGACACCGCCAGCTGCCGCAAAGCGTTTGGCATGGCGGGCCAAGGCTGTTGGTTGCGCGGGTCGAGGGGGCTGTAGCGATAGCCGCGGGTGTCGGTGGTCCAGCCCAGGTCGCCGCAACTGCTCAGCGCCGCCGACATGGTGAAACCACCGGGTGTGACCATCTGCCGAAACGGAGATTGGGCCAGGATACGCCGCAGCTCGGGCAGCAACCGGTCAATCCAGGGCAGGGCGTAGCCCCGGAGTACGTAGGACTCTTCGCCAATCTGCTCGCGCCCTGGGGGTTGTTGCAGGGCGCCATCGGCGAATAAATCGGCAGTCGGCCCCGACATGTCTTACAGCGCCTTGCTCACATTGATGTCGGTAATTTCGTCACTGGCATCATGAATTTTCGCCAGGGCTTGCTTGGCTTCTTCGACGCTGTCGGTTTGCAATTGGGCAAATTCAAAGCGGCGCTCGCCGTTGAGTTTGTACTTGATGACGTATTTGGTCGTAGGGGTCACAGCTTTCTTCCTTTCAGGTGTTCGGATCAGCTCAACTTGGTGCTGGTGCGACGAACGATGCGAATCTTGTGGGACAGCGCCGGCTTGCGGGTCACGCTGATGGCACGACGGGTCACCACATCGAGGGTGATGTTCCAGAACCCAGTGCTGGGCGCGGTGATCTTGGCTGGGAACTTATCGAATGCGCCACCGTGATAGGTATGGCGACCACCATTTTTGAAGCTGCGGAAGTTCGCGTCGCTCATCAGGCGAATGTTGCAGGTCTGCGAGCATTCGATGACGACAATGTCTCCCTCGTTGAGGTGCTCACGCT
>Ga0160440_100375_pt1 | contig 18324 bp, 22 predicted proteins | sample HID1971I_E1MG_FD_108277 | JGI IMG/M metagenome (GOLD analysis project Ga0160440, IMG submission 108277) | Enriched millipede-associated microbial communities from UW Madison campus, WI, USA - HID1971I_E1 MG | ecosystem: Host-associated > Arthropoda: Insects > Digestive system > Unclassified ... | reverse complement strand
TCCGCCCTGTCCGCCCTGTCCGCCCTGTCCGCCCTGTCCGCCCTGTCCGCCCTGTCCGCCCTGTCCGCCCTGTCCGCCCTGCCGATCCTGCCGATCCCGCTTACCTCTTCTATCTCCCACCCCCAACAACCCGACGCACAAAAACACCCAACCAAAAAGAAAAGACCTCCCGTTTTTCGGGAGGCCTTCACCTGCAGAATCAATAGCGCACCGGCATAATGCCGGGCATACAAACTTTAATGCATTAATCGACCAGCTTGACGGTACCTTTCATCATGGCGCCATGCCCAGGGAATGAGCAGAAGAACACATCGTCCCCAGTCAGCTTGTCGACGGGCACTTTGACCGAGTCGGATTCGCCACCACCAATCAGCTTGGTATGCGCGATTACACGCTCGTCACCCTCTTTTACATAATTCTTATCAGCGCCTGCGGCAATACCATCCGTTTCCACGCCCTGCATATCAGCAGACTTGGCAATCACAATATTGTGCCCCATCGCCGCTTTCGGCAATTGACCAGTATGCTTCAGATTGATCGTGAACTCCTTGCACGATTTGCTGACAGCAATTTCCTTGGTATTAAATTGCATGGCGTCATTAGCCTCAACGTCAATTGAGCACTCAGCAGCCATAACGGGCAGTGAAGCAGCAGACAATGCCATTGCGGCCAACACGTGTTTCAGTTTCAACTTAAAAGCCATTATGTACTCCTTGGGGTTGGTGAAATAGACTAAGGCTTATAACTATACCATCTTCACTCATAACGCTGCATCGATATCACCAGCGCAATTGATCCGCCTCAATACCGGCACACCAGAGCCGGTAATCAATACCAGATTCCCGCCCACACCAGCACACATCCCGCCAACCAGCAGCAACAAACCACCACGACAGACACGCACCACCCGAAGGCCGAGCCAGCGAGCTTCCGCTATCTGCGCGGCCATGAAGCCACAAAACAAGCCACAAGACAACAAGCCCCAAAAACACCGGGATTATCGCGGCCACCTAAGCCCAGCCCAATTGCCAAAAGCCGGACAAACAAAAAGCCCCTGCTCTACAGAGCAAGGGCTTGATGACTACGGAATACAGATTAGATTTAACAGTTGGTGCTCACGGCGAGACTCGAACTCGCACAGCTCTCGCCACTACCCCCTCAAGATAGCGTGTCTACCAATTCCACCACGTGAGCATCTGCAAAGACAGAAGATTATAACACCATTTAATCCGAAACGCTTACTGTTTAGTCTCAGTATTTGTGTCTTGCTGCGATTCTGGCGCAGCAGGTGTTGTATTTTCGGCAGGAGCCGCGCCCTCAGCCGCAGGGGCAGAAGGAGTCGCTCCGGATTGCTCAGGCGTTTCGGCCGGCGCAGGGGCCGCTGGCAGATCCGTTTGCGGCTGAGCGGCTGGCGCTTGCGTATTGGGAGCTGGCGCTGGCGTTTCGTAGCCCTGCATCACACCACCGCCCGTTGCAGGACCTGCGCTGCGGCCGGTATTGTTACCGATATAGGCAAGACCCAGCGTGCAGGCAAAAAACAGGATGGACACCCACTTTGTCGCACGCGAAAAAAAGTTTGCAGCACCGGTAGCACCAAAAAGACTCCCGGCAGAACCGCCACCAAAAGATGAACCCATATCAGCGCCCTTGCCTTGCTGCAACAGCACCAGGGCAATAACCGTCAATGCAGACAGGACCTGCACGACAGCCAGTAAAGGGTATATAAACGATGGCATTTAAGTATTACTCCAAAAAAATTCCGTATAAGGAATGTGACCACGCTGCTAGGCGTTGGCAATTCCCTGAAAATCTGTTGCGACCAGCGAGGCGCCGCCTACCAACGCGCCATCAATATCTTCCTTGGCAAACAGGCTTGCCGCATTTGCCGCCTTAACGCTGCCGCCATACAAAACGCGCTGTTCGGGCGCACCTGCCTGAACAAGTAAGCTGCGAATGTGCGCATGCACTTCCTGCGCCTGCTCTGGCGAGGCAGTAAGCCCCGTACCGATAGCCCATACCGGCTCGTACGCCAGAACCATTTTCGTGACCGCTTCCGCACCCAGCGCAAGCACCGGCTCAAGCTGGCTGCTGATCACCTGCAGCGTCTTGTCCGCCTCGCGCTCGGCCTGCGTTTCACCAACGCATACCACAGGCGTAATACCGCCGGCAATGGCAGCGGCGGCCTTGCGCGCAACGGCATCACTGCTTTCACCGTGATAAGCGCGGCGCTCGGAATGCCCCACAATTGCCCAGGCGCAACCGAACTCCGCAAGCATGGCAACCGACACTTCGCCGGTATATGCCCCCTTTGCATGTTCACTGACATCCTGACCGCCCCAACCGATGGCACTACCCTGGAGGATATCTGCCACCTGCTGCAGGTAAGGAAAAGGCGCGCATACGGCCAGCTCTGCTGCCTGATCGGCCGCAGCGGCATTCTGCAATTTGACCAGATCCGAAAGCAGTTGCTGGTTTTCAGCCTTGCTGCCATTCATTTTCCAGTTTCCGATGACCAGACGCCGACGCACACTCATATTTTCCTCGGTAAAAAGGGATTTTAACAAAACCAGAGATTATAACCTTTTCATTTCTAAAAGGAAACTTAAAACGTCAGGACGATTTTCCCAATGTTCTCGCCTTTTTCCATCATGGCATGAGCATCACTGGCCTGCGCCAGGGCAAATGTGGCGTGAATGACAGGCCTGATTTTGCCCGCAGCCAGCAATGGCCATACCTTTTGCTGCAGCGCCTGGGCGATTTGTGTTTTGAACGCGACACTACGCGGACGCAGGGTAGAGCCGGTAATGGTCAGGCGTCGTCGCATCACCTGCGCCGTATCGATGGTTGCCTTGCTTCCGCCCAACTGGGCAATAATCACGATCCGCCCGTCATCGGCCAGGCACTGGATATTGCGATTGATGTATTCGCCAGAAACCATATCCAGCACTACATCCACACCCTTGCCATCGGTCAGCTTTTTGATTTCCTCAACAAAGTCCTGGGTCTTGTAATTGATCGCCTTGCTGGCCCCCAACGCCTCGACGGCAGCCGCGCGCTCATCGCTTCCTACCGTTACAAAAACCTTGTGCCCGAGTGCCCGGGCAATTTGAATGGCCGTGGTTCCGATACCACTGGCACCGCCATGAACCAGCAATGTCTCGTCGCCGGATAACGCACCACGGTCGAACACATTGGTCCAGACGGTAAAGAATGTCTCTGGCAGCGCTGCCGCTTCCACATCACTGAAACCTTCAGGAATAGGCAGGCAATTGCCAGCAGGTGCGACACAGTACTCAGCGTATCCGCCTCCAGGTGTCAATGCACACACTCGGTCGCCGATTTTCAGGGAAGTGCCCGTGAGGTCGCCTTCGACGATTTCACCAGCAACTTCCAGACCCGGCAGATCCGAAGCCCCGGGCGGCGGCGGGTAGGCGCCTTTGCGCTGAAATACGTCGGGTCGGTTGATCCCGGCAGCCGTCACGCGAATCAAGACATCGCCCTGCTTTAATACGGGCTTTTCGCGCTCCACCAGCTTTAATACTTCGGGGCCGCCCGGGGTGGAAATTTCAACTGCCTTCATCTGCCTTCTCCTGCAAAAATAATGGAGGTCATGTGCACGCATGCCATGCCTGACTGTCAATCATGAGATTTTAACGTCGAAACCCACACGTACCTTCGCAACAAGGTCAATCAGGGAAATAAACGAGCCCTCGCACGGCTTGGCCCCGCCAGGTACATGTCTCATATAGGCCACGTAACAGCTCCGGCCTATACGCCGCACCCTATAACGCAACCTAACACATACTTACATTCAACTGAATATCGTGATAATCTTCATTCTTTAACCAGCCCGCACCAACAGGCCCCGTCACGCAAGCCAGCACCAGAGTTCGCACCAATCGCATTACATAATTGCATTACATCTATGTGAGGCAACCTCTGAGAACGCAATTGCAGGACGCAACCCGTGGGTTGTCAGCAGACTGCCTCGACTGCACCCGAGCATGCGCTGCGTTTTTCACCAGCACGCCCTGATCCGCATGGGTTTATGAATCGTTGCCCCAGGCCATTGCTGGCGGCGGTGTGACAGGCAATCAAAAGGACCTGCGTCCGATAGTTGTCAGATGCACATGCACGCTTGTCGGCCCAAGTATCCAACAGAACTTATGAAAACAACGCCGGAGAAATCGACCGCATTTGATGGACGCAACAAACTGATTGTTGCTGATCTGGAAATTGACCTGCATAGCAGCCAGGTGAGACGCTCCGGCGTGGAAATCACACTATCGCTAACCCAGTTTCGCATCCTGCTGTATCTGGCCGCCAACCCGGGAACCGTCATATCCAAATCAGCACTGAATGTCGTTCTGGATAAACAGCCGCAGTGTTTGAGCTCCAATGCAGTTGACGTGCACATCGCGCGGTTGCGCCGCAGAATCGACCAGGATTTTTTCCCAAATCTGATTCATACCGCATGGAAAAAAGGCTATTTTCTGTCGGAAATGATTCAGAAAAAAGAAATGTGCCCAACATAGCGTCTTCGGGCAGGCGCCCAGAAGAGGCAAATGCGCTCACCAGCCTCTGCCTTGCGTTCCATATAACGCTCAGTCACAACGAGCACACTGCGCTATCGCATGATCAGCACAGGCACCGGACTGGTTCTCAATAGCGTCGTAGTCAGACTTCCAACAATAAGCTCGCGAATCCGCGAGTGCCCATAGGCGCCCATCGCCAGCAAATCGATATTATTGGACAATATATAATCCACGATCAGCGCCTCGGGCTCGCCGTCCAGCACGCTCACAATCGGCTCAAACTGCATCGCGGTCAACGCCGAGCGTACCCAACTCATATGCTCTCTGACTCGCTCCGAATCCTCGCCAACGTATAGCACATGGCACTGCAAATCTGCCAACAGAGCACTACCGGCCAGGCGCTGAACCATTTTACGCGCCGTATCACTCCCATCGAACGCCACCAGGAAACGCCCAGGCGCACGAAACGACTCTGAAACAACCAGTACTGGCAAATCAACCGACCTGACGATCTTCTCTACGTGGTGATCAAAGTAGCTGCGATGCGCTCCCTTGGCCTGCTCGTGCTGCCCCAGGATAATCATTCTGGCCTCGCCCTGCAGATCCAACAGGCTTTGCGTCAATGAGCCGTGTCGCTGGCGCATTTCAACTGCAGTCAGTCCTGCCGCTATCGCACGCTTTCTGGCCACCCCCAGAATATTTTTCCCATGCGACTGGGCCAGTTTGCTGCGCTGTTCGTCAAGCTCGCTCAATTGGCTCAGCAGCATGTCGTGAGCGTCAAAACCAATGCTTCCGCTCAAATCGACGATTGATGCCTTTTCCGGATGACTGCCCAACACATGTAAAAAATCAATGGGGATATTCAAATGCTGCGATGCCCAAATTGCATAATCACACACGGCAAGCGTATGCCTGGCGCCATCAATGCACGCAATAATCTTTTTCATTCGTGTCTCCTTTTTTAATGGTTCGCCAGCTTGCCAGTGCCGCCCGACTTGTCGTGAACGCCAAAGCGATCCACCAACGTGATACCGGCTTGGTCCAACCCTTCAATGTTGACTACCGTGCCTTCGCGCCGGACTTAAGTATGACCGTATCCAGCGCCCCAATTGCGGTAATGCCCCAGAACCTTGCCGCACGCAAATCAATGGTAACCTCATCAATCACTTCCCTTAAGTCAAATTTCGCAATAAACGACTGCGCCGAAGCAAAGAATATCTGCCCTGCCACATGATAGGTCCTGGACGCTTCGCTACCGGTTTTGAATGAAGTCACGCTAAGCACCTGACCCATTTTGTGAGCAAAGAATATCCCGCTTAGCAACACGCCCACCAGCACACCTTTTGCCAGATCATGCGTCGCCACTAACGCCATAATTTTAAAAATTTAAACGCTCCTGCTGAGGCCCATCAGCCATGAGCAGCCCACGCGCGCATACGCGGGCGCATCGGTTGCAATCGCCCGCAGGCGATGAGGATTTGTTTGAAGCGGCGGGAAGCCAGGGCATTGAATACGGAAAACGACGACAGCAAAAAACTGCATTTTGCAATGCTGCTTCAGCTGTACAGTAGCGCGAGCAGAGGATCTGCTGCTGGAAGAGCCAATTAGATGGGTCTGTTTATTGGAAAAATGATAGAAGACAATAGTGCCGGGCTCCCGCGTCTTCGGGATCGCCCGTCGTTGGGTTGCGGCAACTCTAGCATAACCCCGGCCCAGACGCCGAATCAGTCAATAGACGTCCATCCATGCGCGCAGTCAGAAAATCTGCCTTTGGCACAACACAGGTGACGCGCTACGGACTCTATTTCTGTACGGTGAGAACCGGTGCCCTTTTTCTCCTGGCCAGCGCCAGCGTGACAACCGCCAGCACCAGAGGAATAAAAGACACCCACAACACCGTATTCCATCCGTAAGCACTCAGCAGACCACCAGATGAAAAAGAGCCCGCGGCCATAAGCCCGAAAACAATAAAATCGTTGAGCGACTGAACACGGGTTTTCTCTTCAGGCCGGTGACATTCGAGCACCAGCGCAGAAGCCCCCAAAAAACCGAAGTTCCAGCCCAACCCGAGCAGGATCAGCGCTCCCCAAAAGTGGGCCACATCAAGTCCGCCCAGCCCCACAACGGCGGACAGCCCGGTCAGCAACAAACCCACCGCAGCCACACGACCAGCACCAAAGCGGGAAATCAGCCTGCCCGTAAAGAAACTGGGTGCGTACATCGCAATCACGTGCCATTGCAGTCCCAAATTGGCAGACTCCTGTGAATGACCACTGATATGCATAGCCAGCGGAGCGGACGTCATCAGAAAATTCATCAACATATAAGCCACCGCGCCACTGATGGCCGCCGCGATGAAGCGCGGTTGCGATGCGATGACAGAAAGCGGGCGCCCTCCAGCCTGCTCGGTTACCGTAGGCGCCGGCAGACGCACACCCAGCAGCAGCACTGCCGACAGCACAGCCACCGCGGCCTGCACCAGGAAAGTCGCGGCAAACTTATAAGGAACCCACATATCCATGGTCCAGGTCACCAACTGCGGACCGATGATTCCAGCCACAACCCCACCAGCCATGACAAGGGAAAGGGCTCGCGCACGTCGGGCCTTTTCCACCCCGTCGGCCGCGGCAAAACGAAACGTCAACACTACCGCGGCATAGCTGCCACCAAAGAACGTGGCCAGGCAAAACAGCCAGAACCAGGCCTGGATCACAGCAACCATCGCCAGCAGACCGGTCAAAACACCAGCGCCGGTTCCCACCAGAAAGGCGGCTCGCCGACCATGACGCTGGGCAATTTTGCCCACCGGCAGAATGCATGCAGCCATGCCTACTACAAAGATGGAAATGGGCAACGTCGCCAGCATCGGCGTCGGAGCCAGATTCTCGCCCACAATGGCCCCAGTGGCATAAACCACGACCGAGTTGGCGCCCGCCAGCGCCTGCGCCGCGGATAAACGCCAGATATTCCCTCGCTGAACGCTTTCAGGGAATATTAAAGAGGAGTCGTCAATGGTCGCATTGCTGGATGTCATGTTAATCGTATCGGCTGTGGAATATTGGGACCAGATCCATACCTTACTGCGAAATGCCAGACATCACCAAAATGACCCGACTTACAGCGCTGGTTATTATTTCTGGTTATTAACGTATTATTCTAAGTCATTAACAGCAACATCGCCCATGACCAGGTCGGCAACAGAAAAAATCGAGTTGCCAGTAAATCCATTGAGGCCAAGTAACCGCTCTCAATTAACGATTGATTGTCCAGGAGACCCATACACAATCATACGCAAGCCAATAAAAAACCCCGCAATTCAATGAATGAATTAACGGGGTATTTTTACTATGCCCAGCTTGAGCATATGAATTTTGGCGGAAGCTGTGAGATTCGAACTCACGGAAGGTTTAACCCTTCGCCGGTTTTCAAGACCGGTGCATTCAACCGCTCTGCCAAGCTTCCTGTTGATGCGAGACCCATCTCTGGTGCACTCGGCCGGAATCGAACCGGCACGGGCGCAATGCCCGAGAGATTTTAAGTCTCTTGTGTCTACCTATTTCACCACGAGTGCGTGAACTGGAGAAACGAGAATATAGCACATCTGATTTACGGACGTCTACACACTCACTGGAAAAATCTCACAAACCAGTAATTGCACCACCTATTCGTGACATCAATGCGACACCCCCTGCCCCGCTCGCAACGCTTTTGAGCACAGGCATAGGAAACATACCGCGCTGCTTTATAACGTCCTGTGTCATTAATCGATAGGTCGGCGCACAGTCTCTTTAACATGTACCCACGCCTTGCGGATGTCGCAAAAAACACGTAGCCGAAAAACATGCCTTTTATGGCTGCCAGTGCACTACTTTACCCTGGACAATACGCTGCGATAACTAACACCCCGCAGACAACACCATTAGTAAATCCATTTTTCGGCCAGCAAGCATTTCGATTCATTACGCATTATCTTTCTATTTATCAACCACTTACATAAACATAAGGCAATTTGTAACAGGTCGAGCCGCAAACCTTGCATCTGTCGTATTTCTGAAACACATTGGACACACAATAAGAACGATAATCGGCGTAACAGTATCTCGTTTACATATGGGTAAATGGGATATATGCTTTTGATATAGCAAGACAAACAAAAATTTCAAATCTGGAGGTCGATATGAGAAAAATATTGGTCATGTTTTTGGTAGCACTGGGCGCCCTTACCGGCTGTGTCGGCTACGCTGGCGACGGTTATGGTCGTTATTCTGACCGTTATGACGGTTACGGTGGCGGCTCCAGCTACTATGGAAGCGGCTATCGCAGTGGCTACCGCAATGTAGATTACAAGCGCAGCGACCGCCGCGATTGGGAACGCCGCCAGGAAGCACGCCGCGACGCTTCACGTCATCGCGATAGAAATGACTGGCGCGACCGCCGGGATCATGATCGCAGCAACTGGAATAACGGGCGAGATCACGACAGGCCAAGCCGCTCTTCATACCGTCAGACTCAACGCGGCATGGAAGGCGCCAGCCGCCGGCTGGAGCAAATGCGCAACAAACAGCAACGCTAAACGCTGAATGTGTAGATTTTAAGGCACACCCCACTTGTCATTAAATCGAAGTTTATGTTAATATCCTTTTCTTCGCTGATTTAGTGAATACGTCGGGGCATAGCGCAGCCTGGTAGCGCATCTGGTTTGGGACCAGAGGGTCGTAAGTTCGAATCTTACTGTCCCGACCACAAAAATATTAGTGATATCAAATACTTAAGTCGTTTAAAGAGTCCGAATCTTTAAGCGGCTTTTTTATTGCTGTGGGACTTTTGTGGGACTGCTCGTATCTGCGCCTGGCGAATCATGGCATGCAGATTGAGCGATTCCTCATCGTGTCCCGGCATAGAGATCCCTTCCAACGCCGTATAAATCTCCCGCAGCTGCGCGATCGCGTAATGTGAATTCATCGAGCTATTGCTGTGCCAGAGAATCACATCTTGAGTGCGCTCAGCTATTTCGGTCAATCGCAGGCGCATCCCCACCGTATGCCGCAGGTCGTGCACATGCAAATCGTCCAGATGTGCCCGCTTCACTGCCTTCTGCCAGGCTGTGTTATTGATAAAATTGATTTTGTGGTGCTTCACGTCAACAATATCAAAGCCTTTCTTGGGTCGCCAGTAAGTAAATACCATCTCCGGATGCAGCCCACGCTGTGAATCCACAAGTGCCTGAGCCACAGAATTACATATAACGATGCGCTCAGATTTCCGACCCTTCACGTTGGCGCGCGGAATTACAAAAACAGATATCTGCAAATCCTTCCGCAGATTGATCTTCAATTCCCACTGCCAGCGCAACGAGCACACAACATCCTCACGCAGACCGGAATTCAGATCGAACAACACCATTCTGCGCAAATGCTCCGGCAACTGCTGCAGCAACCGCTCCTGCTCGTCCCATGTGATCGGGCGTGGTGGTCGCTTATCATCCTCGACCAATAGCTTGATCTTGGGCGCCTTATCCAGCCAGGTAAGCCCGTTTTCAAATCGCCATTCGCTGGCAGCCAAATTGCAAATAGTACGGATCAAGCCAAGGGTATGGTTGATGGTCTTCGTCTTACGACCCTGCTTGAGGCGAAAAGAAACAAACCGCTTGAGCGAGTCGTTATTTATTTCATCCAGTGTTAAAGAGCCGATTGTTTCAATAGCAGGCTTGAGCATCGAAATATCATTTTTCAGGGTAGGCGCATCTGCCTCTTCCTTCAATTTGATAAATTCCGCCGCTGCCTGATCCAACGTTACCGGGATCCGTTGCTCAGCCTCAATGGCTGCAATGGACTGCTTTGACTGGACGAGCCAGTCGTGGGCTTCTTCGATAGTCTCGAAACCACGCTTTGAAATGCGCTGATTTCGGTACCACGCGTCAACCCAGTAGCTGCCATCCTTTTCTGCTCGGATGCCGGGTGATTTTGTTCGTGCCATAGTTTTTTTCCTTTCGGGGTATCTGCAGCACGATTACCGTCGGCTGTAAGTGTATATCGTTCCCAAGCCTCGTCCAGGTCATTCCGTTGAAAAATGAGCGAAATCCCGGCCTTTACTGCTTTATTTTTGAGCAGCGGCATCATGTGTATATCGAAGAATTTGGGCTTTACACCCAGATAATTCATGGCCTCAGTCTTGTTGAAACCTCGCTTTAGCGATTCCATATCAGCTCCCATTCTTTGGCGGTCGTTTCCAGCACGCGGCGAATGTTGTCACTCATCCCCTCGCCCCTTCCACAGCCCGCACAATGCAGCGGCCCGTATAAAATTTCCCATAAGCAGCAACGCCGCAGCGCTGCCCGATATGCTCCAGCACTGGCGCCAGGCCCTTGCGATCGTCCAGAATCGTGTCCAGTGTGTGGCGCGGCCACTTGCGCCGGATCTCCTGCAGCACGACCGCGTCGATTGTCATTACTTCGTTCATGGCATGCCTACAGTGAATGAAGAATCAAACCGCGTGGTGCGGCAAAAGGGATATCGTCATCCATGTCCATGATGTTGGATGCGCCCCTGCTTACTCCGCCCTGCCCTGATTGCTGCCTTGCAGCGGGTTGTCGGGCTGGCGCCGCTGCATCAGCCTGTCCGCCCGAGTCGCGGCCACCCCTCAACTGAAACTCATGCACGACCAGCTCCGTGACATGCTTTGTCTCGCCGTCTTTCTCATAGGAGCGGGTTTTCATCTTGCCGCGGATAAGCACCTCCTTGCCCTTGGTCCCAAACTCTCCCGCAATTTCAGCGGTCCGGCGATAGGCCACGCAGCGGTACCACTCGGTGGTTTCCACCCGCTCGCCATTTTTGGTGTAGGTTTCATTGACGGCGACAGAAAAATTGCATACGGCGTCACCTGCGCTGCTATATCTGACCTCAGGCGCACGGCCTATATTGCCGACGATGATTGTTTGGGCGAATGACATTACGCCACCTCACCATCTTCGGTCTCGTCCTGATCCTCTTTTTTGTTGTTCTGGGGAAACGGCCAGTCTTTGCGATCCTGTGTGCATTTTTTGTGCCCCTTAATCCACTGAACGCACAATTTGCCGTGCACCTGCGGGCATGCGGACTCTGGCTTGCCTTCTGAGGCTGCCTGGTAACCAAGGTCGTAATACTCTTTAAGGTCTTCGGCACTCGGCTGGTATTCAACTTCGCGGATCTCTGCGTCCACAATATTGTTGTCATCCATGCCGCCGCCAGCGTTGTCGTGATATTCATGACCCAGATCCATGGCGCGCTGATCGGATTCGCCCTTCACATCGTTCATGCCACCAACAAATTCATCAGCATCAGCAACGACCAGCAGGCAGGCCTTGCCGACGCTATCAAACAATTCATGACGGCCGCCCGCGTTTCCGCTTACTTTGAAGGTACATTTGATGCCGTCCTTGTTCGTGATCGATTCCAGATCTCCGATTACGGTTGTGCGGTTGTCAGACGCGATCAGGTGCACCGCCATCTTGACGTTGTAGTCGACGCGATTGCGCAGGCGATCGATCACTTCGTCCTGCTTGGCCTGGGAGAGCTCAGCCCAGGATTTTGGCATTAGCTTGATTTCCTGCACCAGCGCCTGGAGGATGTCACGGCCAATGCTGTCGGCCGTCATTTCCCGGATGTCTTTTTCTTCCGTTGCGGGAGTTTGGTTTTCGTTTTCTGGCTGTTCTTTCTTTTTGCGTGTCATGGTTATATTTCCTTGTTAAAAACGGCGTAACCTATAATGAAAACTGCTTTGATGGAGACCAATATGAAACAACTGCTAGCCTTACTGATCCCCGGAATGTTCCTGACTGCATGTGCCCAACAATCTGTTGGAATGGCAAACCCCGCATCCGTATACTGCAAAGAGAAAGGCGGAACGCTCACCATTAAGGACACCGAAAAGGGACAAATCGGTATCTGCAAACTGCCGGACGGCACAGAGATAGAAGAATGGGAACTCTATCGTCGGGACCATCCGCAACAACTATGATGGTGCTGGCTACCGGCCAGAGCGGTTTACAACAAAATTCAATGGACTGGCCTGCGTTCTTACATGATGGCAAAACCGGTTTACCCAAACTGGACAACAATGTTCGTGCGCATCCGTGCTGGTGGGAATGTTGCTCAGGGCGCTGAAAACAAAATCAATCTGGTAGCCACCCGAATACTGCCCACCATGCAACCTGACGGAACATTCGGCGCGCCAGTGGCAACCCGCGATATCTCCGCGTTCGTGCGTCATATTGCCCAGTCAATTGGCTACACAGACGACGAAATCGACATTCCAGAGCTATTGCGCCTGCATAACATCTGGACAGCGCGAGGTGACACGTTTAATCACGTCTTTGACCAGACAACCGTCAAAGAAGCAATCAATGCCGCGCTGGGTGCCGGCATGGCCAAAATGACCGTAGAGAATGGCATGATCCGGCCGGTCCGCGATGAGCCGCGCACTGTCTTTGAACAACCCTACTCGCCACAGAACATGACAGGGCCACTGCGCCGTTCATGGAAGTCCAAGCGTCACGATGACTTTGATGGTGTTGATGTCGAGTACATGAACGAAGAGACCTGGACCAAGGAGACCGTCAAATGTCGGCTGCCGGGTGATTTGGGCGCGAAGGTAGAAACTCTCAAATTGATTGGACCCACGAACCGTGATCGCGCCTGGCGAATCGGAATGCGCCGGCGTCGCGAGCTCCGATACCGGATCTGGAATTACCAATTCGGAACTGAAATGGACGCCTTGAACAGCAGGTACCTCTCATACGTGCCACTGGTTGACGACATTGTCGGATATGGCAAGTCTTCAATTCTTATTTCGATCACGCCATCTGGCAGCCAGGCGCTGCTGCAGGTAGCCGAGCCAATGCAATGGGAAGCTGGTGCGCAGCACGTAGTCGCATATCGTAAGCCGGACGGAAAACTGGCCGGGCCATTCCCTGCCGCACCAGGCCCTACCCCATTCCACCTACTGGCGCCGGTGCCCCTACCCTGGCCCGTTGTGACTCTCAAACACGAGCCACCGCATGTGTATTTCGGCCCGCAGGATAAATGGACGTTCCCGGCACTTGTCACCGGTGTAACCCCGAGTGGACGGGATGCGGTATCGGTCAGTGCTACGAATTACAGTGATCTTGTGTATGTCGATGACGACAATTTTGCACCAGAAGAATAGATAACAGAATCAGTATCAACAATCAGCCACCTTCGGGTGGCTTTTTTTATGGGGTCATGAATGGCTACTTACAATACCGGCAATCCGCTGGGAAGCACGGATCCACGCGATCTGTATGACAACTCGCAGGGGCTTGACAAGGCTGTCAATGATACAGAGGGCGATACATGGACGGACCGCTTTGGTGTTGTTCGCCCCACAATTCAAAAAGCGCTGAATGACCTCGCGGTTTCTGCGGGTCTTGCTTATGAAACGCTCGAGGAGCTACAGGCAGTAACCGGTACTCAGGGCCAGATAGCCGAAGTCACTAACGACGGCGAAAATACCGGTCGATACTGGTGGAATAATGGCGCATGGGAAATGATGTCGCCGGGGGCTTTAGCGGAAATTGAAGAAACCAATAAGCGTTTGCTTGAGGTAAGCCGCGCCGCTGGCCTTGAGCAAGAGGTGGACGAATTCGCCTACGCTATGGGCGATGAAAACGACAAGTTCGGTTATGGCTTGAAGGATTCAGGAAACATCGCGGTCAATAATATTGAAATGGAAAGCGCTGGTAACGATGCCGGAACGACCGGAATAGTTGACGAAGACGACAAGCTGGCCGTGGAGATAAACGAGTCTGGTCAAACCGGCGTAAGCGCGCTCTATTTCTTCCCGATGGCAGGCGAGAATTTCCGCATTGTCGACGATGAAGAAAAAAACGCTTACATACTTGACGACGACGGCAATTCTCTGTTTTCCTTGAGCCATGACCGCATCGAGTATTTCAGAATTCTTTCGACTGTTGGACTATTAACACAGCGCGGCCTGTCTCTGCCCGAAAACGGAAGTTTGTTTCTACAGGGTAATGCATCATTGACCGCAGATCGTTATTTGTCCGATGTAAGCGGAGAATTGAGGCCATATTTGCAACGCACCGATATCGTTGATGGCTCCTATATTTACGAAAGTAGAAAAATTCGCTATCACCTCTCTGCTGGTCAGTCGCTGGCGGTTGAACGCCAGGAGCGGGATACTGCGGTCGCCAAACAACAAACAGAAGCGCGGGAGACCGTGCGCGAGGTGGAAAATGAAATTAATCAGACTGATGATGCTGGCATTCTCGATCGTGCTGCTCCATGGGTGCGCAAACCGGGTGCCAGTGGGGATTGATTACTGCCAGACAGCCAGCGCAATATACTGGACAGACGATGCGGAATTGAAGGCAACTCCTATGCCAGTTACACGGCAGGTGGTGCGGGAGAACGAGAAGCGGGCGAGGCTGTGCGGGCACTGAATCAACAGCAGGACCGGACTAAGGAGTTGGAGAGGTAAAACATGAATTTTTATCAAGCAACGTGAACCGAATATGTTTTACCTGACAAAAAATAAAAAAACATATAATATTCAAAATATTACAGAAATTTTGGACATCAATAATGGCTACTTTTCAGATTCCACAAGGGACAAATACGGGTCCGGGGCTAATTATTGACCAAGCCGAGTATCTCGGAGAGAATTTGCACCTTTTGATGCCGTCGGACGAGAGTGCGTATGTGGAATTGACAAACACATCGAAGACGTCAGAAGTGCTCAACGTCTCTTGTAGTTTCAATGAAGAATTCGCCCTTGGAAGCCTTAATCTTATTGTCGGAGAAGACACTCACATAAGGATTGAAGCGGGTGACCAAGCAGGGTGGGTTGATAGGGAGGTTTGGCATAATATTGAATTGCGAGGAAACTCTACTTTAGAATTGTCACCTGAATTCATTGCTGAGCATAAGGACAACCCATACGAAATGGAAATCGACATGAATTACGGTGAGGATGGGCCGAGTACATTGATTTATGACACAACAGGGCTGGATTTCGACTACCTACCGCGTAGAGTATCGGGTTTTGGTGAAGGCAATGTCATTAAGGTTGTAAACGCAACTGATGTAGAGGTGAATAAATGGAATACTCTCATTTTTAAAGACGATAACGGCGAGATTTTGACTAAAGTTGCTCTAGGCGGCACCTTCAACAGGGAACTAATTTTAGAGGATGGTACGGTTACTGTAGCTTGCTATCTCAAAGGCACCCATATCGCTACACCCGAAGGTGAGACCAAAGTTGAAGACCTTGAAGCCGGTGATCAAGTAAGGACAGCCTCTGGCGACATCAACACCGTCAAATGGATCGGTCTTCGCAAATTGAATCGATCCCAACTGCCCGCCGAACATGCATTGCGAGCTTCCCCCATTCGTATTTGCGAAGGGGCTTTCGCTGACAATGTCCCGCATCGAGTTTTAACCGTTTCTCCAGGTCATCGCTTCAACTTCGATGGCGCCCTGGTCCCTGCCCTGTCCCTGGTCAACGGTATAACCATCGTCCAGGACTTCGATATTCAGGAATTTGAGTACTATCACGTCGAGCTGGAAAAGTTCGATATGTTGTTGGCCGAAGGCGCTGCTGCCGAAAGCTATCTGGAGGTTGGAAGCAATCGCAATTCTTTCGAGAACGCCAGAACTGTCACAGCACACCCTGACTTCGGACCTGCGCCCGAACGTGTATTTCTGCCCGAATATGTCCAAAAGATCACCCCAGAGATCATCGAGCCGATACGCCGGGATCTATTCAAACGAGCAGAAATGCTAACTGGCGTAGTTCGCACTGCCGACACCGATTTACATATTGAGATCAATGGCCAGGTCACCCGCCCTCAAACGCCGTGCAAGAAAAAAGGCCTTTATCGCTTTGAACTGCCCGCGAACAATCAAGGCGATATCCGCATTCTATCCAACGCCGCAGTTGTGCGTGAAACGTCTCTGACCGATCGCACTGACACGCGCGTCATTGGCGTGGGCTTGGCCGGCGTTGCGCTTATCAGCAACGACCAGAGGTGCGAAATCGATCTGAGTGATGCTTCGCTGACTGGGTTTAACGACGTTCAGGAGATGGATGGCGCACCGATGCGCTGGACAGTTGGAGAAGCGATCATACCAGCAAGACTGTTGCCTGAATCAAGTACTTCAGTTGTACTGGAGCTGAACGTGTTACGAACACATATGTATTGGGTATCAGCCCAACAGGAGCGAGTGCGCAAAGCGGCATAAATACCTTGTACGAAAAAAAAGCCGCAATCTTCGCGGCTTTTTTTACTTAGTCTGTGCTCAATCTGCGATCTCTATGCTTCCACCCTTACCGGGCAATCTCGCTGAGTGCGTGGAGCCGAAGCAGCCGACCGATGCTGCTTATTATTCGGTGGCTCTGGCGTTTGGGGATGCGATCACTCCGGTTTTACGAGTGCAAGGTGAAGCATGACTTCGTGGTCAAGCATTGGTGATAAATTTGACCAGCGCAGCTATAATTGAATTCGCAATCCGTGTGGGGTATATTATCTTAACTAAAAATTTCATACGAAACAAAAAATGTCTATGAACAAATTTGGGTTAAGTAGGAATATCCCTGCGGAAGTTAAAAGATCCGTCCGACAACGTGACGGATTTGGATGCATTGTCTGTGGTAGCGCTTTCCCTCAGTACGATCATGTTGGCATCGAATTCAAAGATGCGAAGGTCCATTCGGCAGACCAAATAATTCTTTTGTGTGGCGGCTGCCACGATCTTAAAACCCGAGGAGCTCTGTCCACTGAGACGTTACAACGCCACGCAAAATCTCCGTTTTGCAGAAGAGTTGGGTATGCAAGGGGGCCATTAGATATAGGAATTGAGTCACCCGAGATAGTGATTGGCACAATTAATACTACGAACGTTTCCACCTTAATAGAGTTTGAAGGCGAACCATTGTTTACGGTGTCGCCGCCAGAGGCAGATGGAGAACCTTTCTTAATAAATGCAAAGTTATTTGGCCCAGATGAAAAACCAATGCTTTACATTGAGAACAATGTGTTTTTATTAAGTCCCAGTAACTGGGATGTTAAAGTGGAAGGCCAAAAAATTGAGATTAGGTGTGCCCCGGGAGTTTTTTATTTGAAAATGCGCGTAGAGCCGCCGCGGCGTATTGTTATCGAAAATTTGGTAATGGCGCATAAACAATGCAGAATTGAATGCAAAGAAGGTTCACCTACTACATTGCAGAATGGACTGAAAAAATTCGAAATAGACGCGAGTGCAAATGGAGGCGACTCCGTAATCTGCTTAAATTCAAACGGGTTGGCACTATCCTCTGGAGGCGCAGGTCTTTACATAAAAGAATATCGATCTGAGGCATTACCAAGAAAACAATTCACAAGTTGGAGTTTTCCTTTTGCATCTATAGATCCGCGTAGAAATGCATTGTGCAATTGTGGTAGTGGACAGCGATATAAGAATTGCCATGGGGCTATCAAGGAGTAGTTCATTGATATTACGGCTAGCGCGCTGGTAGGAACGAATCTTCACCTTGGTACCGACTATTCCCCACCTTCTGCGTAACCTCATACCACTCAAACGCCGATTCTGGCCGTGCCACTGACAATAATTCTTTCGTTTAATGGGCCAAAGCCAGTATTCAACCTTAAGCGCATAAAATACGGCCAGTGGTAATAATGGCATCTGACCGCATTTCTAACTCAACTTATTGCTCATGCGCAGCATTGCAAGTAACTGTGATTCCAAACCGTCCGCTACGCGGTTCTCCCAAG
>Ga0160440_100369_pt1 | contig 18603 bp, 14 predicted proteins | sample HID1971I_E1MG_FD_108277 | JGI IMG/M metagenome (GOLD analysis project Ga0160440, IMG submission 108277) | Enriched millipede-associated microbial communities from UW Madison campus, WI, USA - HID1971I_E1 MG | ecosystem: Host-associated > Arthropoda: Insects > Digestive system > Unclassified ... | reverse complement strand
CCAAGCCAATGCGGCACTTGGGCTGGAGTTATAGGCAGACTAAAAAGCGAGGCAAGCATGGGCAAAGAGCACAAGGCCAGTATTGACGGGGATCAATGGGCGCAGTGTGTGTGCGAACGCGGCTGGCTGTGGGATGTCGCCACGGGCACGGCTTCGGGCGAGCCGGTCACGTTGATCCTGGCCCATGGCGCCGGCGCGCCGATGGACTCGGCGTTCATGAGCGACATGGCTGCACGCCTTGCCGGGCATGGGGTGAACGTATTGCGCTTCGAGTTCCCGTACATGGCCCAGCGCCGTGTGGATGGTGGCAAGCGCCCGCCGAACCCGGCGCCGAAACTGCTGGAGTGCTGGCGCGAGGTGTATGGCGAGGTGCGACGTCATGTCGCTGGGAAGCTGGCGATTGGCGGCAAGTCCATGGGCGGGCGCATGGCGAGTTTGGTCGCCGACGAGTTGGGGGCCGATGGCTTGGTGTGCCTGGGTTATCCGTTCTATGCAGTGGGTAAACCGCAGAAGCCACGGGTTGAGCATCTGACCGGGTTGAAGACACCGACATTGATTGTGCAGGGCGAGCGCGATGCGCTGGGCAATAGGGCGGCGGTGGAGGGTTATGACTTGTCGCCGGGCATTGAGGTGATGTGGCTGGTGGCGGGGGATCATGACTTGAAGCCGTTGAAGGCATCGGAGTTCAGTCATGAGCAGCATCTGGAGGCTGCGGCACTCAAGGTTGTTGAGTATCTGCGGCGTTGATTTTCAGGTGGGGTAAGTTTGGCGGTGCTCGCTGAGTTACATCGCTCGGCGAGCACCTGTGCAATAAAAGCTGTTTGCTGCTGTTACTCTACTTCTACGGTTTAACCTAGCCAACAGGATTGATCCAGTGGGTTGATAACTTCAGAGCCGGTTTGGTACATCATCTCTGATCATATTGAAGCTTCCTTTGGGTTCAAGAGGAAGGCCGTCTGCTATGAAACGTGCGGAGAAGGTTCCTTCAGTCGTACCGGCACGGGGATCAAGCTTGATATGGACCTCGGCCCACTCGGCTTGAATGACGCGAACACCGTCCCAGCCATCGACCGGAGGGATGCTGTGAGCATGGGAAAACAACAAGCCGTTTGCAAGTGTGTAAGTCCGATCTATCGGATCTTCATTTATATAAGGAATCCGAAATGAAAAAGAATAATAGTTTTGTTCATCGGTTCTTCCGGTTATTCCCGACAATAGCCAGCGGTGGGTTGGTGTATCTCTGCTCAAGCCAAATTCCAAGCGCTCCGCCTCCGTCTCAGGATTGTTGCCAATTTTCCACTTAAAATAATACTCAGAGCTCTGGCGATGAGTGGCTGGTGGGATGTAGATGTCATATATGCTCATGATGAACTCCTTCTCAGTCAAACGATAAAGACCCATTGGGGGTCAAGTTTGTTTGTTGAAAACTACACCCCGAACCAGACTTCATCTACTGTCAAAAATGACAGTAGACATCGGCCCTTTTTTGATTTGGCAAATGTTGGCCTTGATGCCGGAGGCAAAAAAAATCCCCGATGCTTATCGAGGATTTTTTCTTGGTAGCCATATTCAGCGATTAAATCGCTCCACCAGTGAATACTGCGTATTCGCCGTATGAGTCAGCTCTTCACTCAACTGCGCCGAGCTCATCGCTTGTTCCGAAGTCTGATCCGCCAACAGCGCAATGGTGCTGATATTACGGCTGATCTCTTCGGCCACTGAGCTTTGCTCTTCGGTAGCCGCAGCAATCTGGGTGGTCATGTCGGTGATATTCGCCACCGCTTCACTGATACCCACCAACGCCTGGTCCGCTTCCATCACCCGCGCCACCCCTTCTTCAGCCTGGCGATGCCCGGCGTCCATGGTTTGCACGGCCGCAGCCGCGGTGTGTTGCAGCTTGGCGATCAGGGTATGGATCTGCCCGGTGGACTCCGCAGTCCGCTGGGCCAACTGGCGCACTTCGTCAGCCACCACCGCAAAACCACGGCCCATCTCACCGGCACGCGCCGCTTCGATGGCGGCGTTGAGGGCCAGCAGGTTGGTCTGGTCGGCGATGCCTTTGATCACATCGACCACGCCGCCGATCTCATCGCTGTCCTTGGCCAATTGGGTGACGGTTACGCCGGTCTCGCCCACGGCCACCGACAGCCGCTGAATCGCCTCGCGGGTTTCCCCGGCGATATCGCGACCGCGACCGGTCAGGCGGTTGGCTTCCTGGGTAGCATCGGCGGTGCGCTGCACGTGGCTGGCAACTTCCTGGGTGGTCGCTGCCATCTGGTTGACCGCAGTGGCTACCTGTTCGGTCTCCACACGCTGGCGTTCCAGGCCACTGGAGCTGTTGTGCGCCAGGGTGTTGGAGCGTGCCGCCTGGTCGTTGAGGTGTTCGGCGGTGTCCTGCAAGCGTGTAAGACAGGTCTTCAGGCGCGCTTCCTGGCTGAGGATCGACATCTCCAGGCGCGCCTGGGCGCCACGGCTGTCGGTGTACATCTGCGCGATCAACGGGTCAGAGGTGGTCTGCTCGGCCAGGCGCAGCAAACGCTTGAGGCCGCGCTGTTGCCAGCTCAGGCCCAGCAGGCCCAGCGGCACCGACAGCGCCGCCGCCAAGGCGAAGCCCCATTGGGACGTAAGGGTGGCGCCGATCATGAAGCTCAATTGGCTGACCAGGATAAATGGCAGCCAGTCCTGCAGCACCGGCAGCCACTTGTCCCGCTGGGGAATGGCCGACTTGCCTTGGTTGATACGTTGATAGAGCGCTTCGGCCCGGCGGATCTGCTCGGCGGTGGGCTTGATGCGCACCGATTCGTAGCCGACCACCTGGTTGCCGTCGAAGACCGGTGTCACGTAGGCGTTAACCCAGTAGTGGTCACCGGTCTTGCAGCGGTTCTTGACAATGCCCATCCATGGCAAGCCTTGTTTGAGCGTTGACCACATATGCGCGAACACCGCCGGCGGCACATCCGGGTGACGCACCAGGTTGTGCGGAGCCCGGGTCAGTTCGTCGCGGGTGAAGCCACTGATTTCGACAAACGCGTCGTTGCAGTAGGTAATGACACCCTTGGCATCTGTGGTGGAGATCAACCGTTGCTGAGCGGGGAAGGTACGTTCGCGCTGGGTAACGGGTTGGTTATTACGCATGATTGTTCAATCCGCAAGGCTTTCAGGGGTTATCGGCCACGGCGGGCATTTATTTAACTTATTTTTGCAACAATCCTGGGGCACACGTTACCCCTGTAGGAGCGAGCTTGCTCGCGAAGCACCCAAGGGCAACGCGTTCATTCAGCAAGCCCGCGTTAGCGTTGAAGGCCTTCGCGAGCAAGCTCGCTCCTACAATAAGAAAGGCTCAGCCGGCCAGCATCGGGTAGGTAAACAGGCCGAAGTGAAGCAGATTCAAGCCAAAGTGCGTAGCAATCGCCGCGCCGAGCCCGCCGAAACGATACGCCAGGCCGTAACCGACGCCGGCGATGCTCGCCAGCAGCATCCACTGCCAACCCGCTCCAAAATGCACCAGGCCGAATAAAAGCGAAGCCAGTAGCAGCGCGAGGTTTTCGCCGTAAGGCAGGTGTTTGAAGCGCTGGCTCAGGCCGCCCTGGATATAGCCACGGAACAGCGCCTCTTCAACCAGCGTCACCAGCAGCAGGTTATTCAATACCCACAGCCACGCCTGGTCAGGCCATTTCGGCGCCCAACTGATCATGCCCATCAGGGCAGCGCCACCCAGGGCGGCGATGGCGGTCAGGGTCAAGGCCAGTGCAGCGACGCAGATCGACAGGCGCAATGACCGTCGCGCCACAATCCATGGGCAGGCCAATAGCAGCCAGAAGCCGATCAGTGGTTTGTCCTGGTTCAGGTACATCGAGAAGGGCACGGCGTCAGGGGTAAAACGCTGGGGTGCGATGCCCCGGCCGTTGTAGAAACCCGGCAGCCAGTGCATCGCCAGGCCCAGGGCCAGGACGATGAACAACCCGTGGCCCAGGTAGCGGGCCCAGGGGTTGCGTTGCTGGCGTACGGCGTAACCGGCCACCAGCAGCAGCGCCACGGACACCGCAGCCAGCAGGCCCAGTTGGCCATAGAGCAGGGCCACGACATAGCCAATGGAAAGCAGCGTGAGGTACAGCCAGGGCAGGGCAATCATGTGAAATCCTTCTAAAAAAACTGGGCGGCATTATAGCGAGCGGCCTGGTTCGGCGGCATGAAAACTCCTCCACGCAAAAAGGCTTGTAGGGAAAGGATTGCCAAGTAAGTTTGCGGCTGGTTATAGTCGACGCGTCTTTATCCCTTCAAAAAGATCAGCACATGCCAGCTTCCCAGCGCATAGCGGTAGTCGATTCAGCGGTCAACGCTGTGGTCGTGCCGTGCGGCGCCAAGCAGCCTGCGCAGATCAGTCACTACCCGCCACCTGTCAGTAGCACGCCGGTGTACGCAGTCGTATCACCGACGGGTGTTGGCATTTCGGGCTGATCAGCTGTTCGCTGTAGCCCTGTGCCTACCTGAAAAAAACCTACTGAAATTCGGTATTTACCGAGTCGGCTTGTTTGCCTGATCACAGGTGGTAACTCATGTCTGTTCTTTCGAAACAATCCGTGGCCGCGGCGGCCTCGACGAGCCTGTTTGTGCTGCTGTGGAGCAGCGGGGCGATTTTCTCCAAGCTGGGCCTGGCTCATGCTTCACCCTTTGCCTTTCTGCTGATCCGGTTTGCCATCGCCCTGGCCGGGCTGGTGGTGCTGGTGCCAATCCTCAAGTTGCAGCTGCCACGTCCCGGCAAGCCCATGCTGTATGCGGTGTCGACGGGGCTGGTGCTGCTGGGGGCCTATCAGATTTTTTATCTGCTGGCCCTGGACCTCAAAGTCACCCCTGGGGTGATGGCCACCATCATGGGCGTACAGCCGATCCTCACCGTGGTGCTGATGGAACGCCAGCGCTCCTGGCGACGGTTATTCGGCCTGGGATTGGGCCTGGCCGGGTTAATTATGGTGGTGTACCAAGGCATCGGGCTGGCCGGCATGTCTCTGGCCGGGATGCTGTTCGGGCTGCTGGCGCTGGCGAGCATGACGTTGGGCTCGATCATGCAAAAGCGCATCACCGACAATCCGTTGGGCACGTTGCCGCTGCAATACCTGGCCGGGCTGTTGTTGTGCGCGGTGTTCGTGCCGTTCCAGCCCTTCCATTTCGAGCACAATGCGAGCTTTTACCTGCCGGTGCTGTGGATGGGGTTGGTGGTGTCAGTGTTGGCAACGCTGCTGTTGTATCGTCTGATCGCCCGCGGCAACCTGGTGAATGTCACCAGCCTGTTCTATCTGGTGCCGGCGGTGACGGCGGTGATGGATTACCTGATCTTCGGCAACCGGCTGGCCGTGTTGAGCCTGTTGGGGATGGGGTTGATCATCGTCGGCCTGGTGTTTGTGTTCCGTAAAAACTGAAACCCACCCCTGTAGGAGCGAGCTTGCTCGCGAAGAACGTCAACGATAACGAGGGCATCCTGAATCAATGAGGTGCTCTCGGGTTTTTCGCGAGCAAGCTCGCTCCTACAGTGAGGTGGTTATTTGGCCGGGCGCAGCACCAACCACAATGCCCCGGCAATCAACACCCCGCCATACAGGTGAGCCATGGACAGCGGTTCATCGAGCAGTAATGCCCCCCATAGCACGCCGAACGGCGGGATCATAAAGGTCACGGTCATCGACTTGACCGGGCCAATGGACGATAGCAAGCGGAAGTACAGGATGTAGGCGAATGCCGTGCACACCAGCCCCAACCCCAGCAACGACGCCCATACCTGCCAGCCGCCCCAGCTCGCCGGTGGCTGGCTGATGGCGCTGTAGGCAAAAAACGGCAGCAAGAACAATGTAGCGCCCAGCATGCTGCCCAGAGCCGACAGGCGACTGTCCAACCCGCCGCGCTGATCCAGCCAGCGCCGCGCCAGGAAACCGGCAAAGCCATAGCAGGTGGTCGCCAGCAGGCACGCCAGTGCGCCCATCAACAATTGCAGATCAAAGGCCACCGGCCCCGCACGCGTGAGCACGGCTACGCCAAGCAGCCCCAGGGCTACCCCCGCGACTTTCGACGGTGTCAGGCGTTCGCTGAAGAACAGCCCGCCAATCAGCACACCCATCAACGGCGTGGTTGCATTGAAGATCGCCGAATAACCCGCCGGCAATACCTGGGCCGCCACCGAGTACATGGTCGCAGGGATCCCTGAGTTGATTACGCCCAGCAGCAGTACCGTCTTGAACTTGCCCTGGAAATCCCAGCTCACGCGCATCATCGCCAAGATCACCAACAACCCCGCGGCGGCAATCGACACGCGGAAAAACGCAGTCGGCACTGTGCCGATTTCCGGCGCGATGATGCGCATGAACAGGAAACTCGCGCCCCAGATGGCCGCCAGTCCCAGCAAGTAGAGGGTATCAACAGGTCTCACGGAAAACTCCTACGCCAATCAGGCGGGGGAGTGTTGCCCAGCGTCCTGGTCGACACAATCTCTAAGTACCGCGGCCCGTGAAAAATCTTCCTTCTCCTGCCACCGTTCACTGGCTAAGCTCTGGGCTTCCAGCTACCCGCTCGAGGTTTCCCGCATGTCGCAGCCCGCCCTCGCTATCGCCCGGATGATCCTCGACGGTTTTGATGATTACCGTGAGCACTTTCGCCTGATCACCGATGGCGCCCGCGAACGATTCGAGAAGGCGCAGTGGCAGCAGGGGCAGGCTGCCTCGGCGGCGCGTATCAACCTCTATGAAGAGAAAGTCGCCGAGGTCACCGCGCGCCTGCGAGCCAGCCGCGAAGCGGTCGCGCTGCTGGACATCGACCTGTGGCCACAGGTGAAAAGCGCCTATATCGACCTGATCGACCTGCGCTTTGACGATGAACTGTCCGAGACCTGGTACAACTCGATCTTCTGCGGCCTGTTCAGTCATGACCTGATCAGTGACCGTTCCATGTTCATCCACACCACTCGACCAAGCCAGCGCCGTGCAAGGGCGGCGCAAACCCGGATCTACACGCCAACCGGTAATATTGCGCAGATGCTCGCGCAGGTGTTTGCTGACTACAGTTTCAGCGAGCCCTACGCCGACCTGCCGGCAGACCTGCAACGCCTCGAAGCCCAACTGCGGGAAAACCTGCCGGATTGGGTATGCAAAGACCCGGACCTCAACGTCGAGTTGTTTTCCTCGGTGCTCTACCGCAACAAAGGTGCCTACCTGGTAGGGCGCATCTACACACGTGACGAACAATGGCCCCTGGTCATTCCGCTGCTGCACCGCGAAGGCCGTGGCATCCAGATCGATGCGCTGATTACCGACGAAGCCGACGTGTCGATCATTTTCTCGTTCACCCGTTCCTATTTCATGGTCGATGTACCGGTGCCCGCCGAATTCATCGGCTTTCTCAAGCGCATCCTGCCGGGCAAGCACATTGCCGAGCTATACACTTCGATCGGCTTCTACAAACACGGCAAATCCGAGTTCTACCGTGCGCTGATCAACCACCTGGCCACCACCGATGACCAGTTCATCATGGCCCCCGGCGTGCGCGGCATGGTCATGAGCGTGTTTACGCTGCCGGGCTTCAACACCGTATTCAAGATCATCAAGGACCGCTTTTCGCCGTCGAAAAACGTCAACCGCGCCACGGTGATCGAGAAGTATCGCCTGGTTAAGAGTGTCGACCGGGTCGGGCGCATGGCCGACACCCAGGAGTTCGCCGACTTTCGCTTCCCCCTGGGCAAGTTCGAGCCAGAGTGCCTGGCCGAGCTGCTGGAAGTCGCTGCCGGCACGGTCCAGGTCGAAGGCGACACGGTCCTTATCCGCCACTGCTGGACCGAACGGCGCATGACCCCGCTCAACCTCTACCTCGACAACGCCAACCCCGCCCAGGTACGCGAAGCCCTGGAAGACTACGGCCTGGCGATCAAGCAACTGGCAGCGGCGAATATCTTTCCCGGCGACATGCTACTGAAAAACTTCGGCGTCACCCGTCACGGCCGCGTGGTGTTCTACGACTATGACGAGATCTGTTTCCTTACCGAAGCCAACTTCCGGCATATCCCCGCACCGCGCACCCCCGAGGATGAAATGGCCTCCGAGCCCTGGTACTCCATCGGCCCGCTGGATGTGTTCCCCGAGGAATTCCCGCCGTTCCTGTTTGCCGACGCCGGCCAGCGCAAGCTGTTCGACGAGCTGCATGGCGAGCTGTACAACGCCGACTACTGGAAGGGCCTGCAAGATGCGATTCGCGCCGGCAAGGTCATCGATGTGTTCCCCTATCGCAGAAAGGACCCGCTATAACGCATCCCGGTGTGGGAGGGAGCAAGCCCCCTCCCACATGTTTGACCTGCCAGATGAGTCGCTTTTCTGCCACACTTGCCGGCCGCGCATAACATAGATGACCGTCGAAGTAGCTGATGACTGACCAAGCACCCACCATCGACCAACTGCTCAAAACCCTCGATCACGCCATGCTCGCCGACCGCCACCGCTTGCGCCGGCAGTTGCTCGAGCTGCGTAAGAAGCCCGATGAGGACAAGCTGGCGCAGTGGGTGGCGCGCATGCAAGCGTCCTGTGCCCAGGTCACGGCACGGCGCGCCAGCCTGCCGGTGATTCGCTATGACGACAGCCTGCCGATTGCCGCCAAGCGCGATGAGATCAAGGACGCGCTGCTCAAGCACCAGGTATTGATCATTGCTGGCGAGACCGGCTCGGGCAAGACCACCCAGTTGCCGAAGATCTGCCTGGAAATCGGCCGCGGCCAATACGGCCTGATCGGCCACACCCAACCGCGCCGGATTGCAGCGCGCAGTGTCGCCAGCCGTGTGGCAGAAGAGTTGGCCACGCCATTGGGCGCGTTGGTCGGCTATCAGGTGCGCTTCGAGGACCAGAGCGATTCCAACACCCTGATCAAGCTGATGACCGACGGCATCCTCTTGGCCGAAACCCAGAATGATCGTTACCTGGAACGCTACGACACGATCATCGTCGACGAAGCCCACGAACGCAGCCTGAACATCGACTTCCTGCTCGGCTACCTCAAGACCCTGCTGCCGCGTCGCCCCGACCTGAAAGTCATCATCACCTCGGCGACCATCGACCTGGAGCGCTTTTCCAAGCACTTCGATGATGCGCCGATTGTCGAGGTGTCGGGCCGTACCTTCCCGGTGGACACTTGGTATCGCCCGCTGACCCTGGAACAGGACGAAGAGGGCAACCGCGTCGAGGACGACTTGACTGTCGATCAGGCGATCCTCGCCACCCTCGATGAAATCGCCGCTTACGAGCGCAGCGAACGCCGCAGCCCCGGCGATGTGCTGGTGTTTTTGCCGGGCGAGCGTGAGATCCGCGACGCCGCCGACATGCTGCGCAAGGCCCAGCTCAAGCACACTGAGATCCTGCCGCTGTATGCGCGCCTGTCGCCGGCCGAGCAGCAGCGCATTTTCCAATCCCACCCGGGTCGGCGCGTGGTGCTGGCGACCAACGTCGCGGAAACCTCGCTGACCGTACCGGGCATTCGTTATGTGATCGACAGCGGCACCGCGCGCATCAGCCGCTACAGCTACCGCGCCAAGGTGCAGCGCCTGCCGATCGAGGCGATTTCCCAGGCCAGCGCCAACCAGCGTAAAGGCCGTTGCGGCCGGGTCGAGCCGGGTATCTGCATTCGCTTGTACAGCGAAGAGGATTTTATCGGCCGCCCGGAATTTACCGACCCGGAAATCCTGCGTACTAACCTCGCTGCCGTGATCCTGCAGATGCTGCACCTGCGCCTGGGCGAGATCACCGATTTCCCGTTTATCGAACCGCCGGATGGCAAGGCGATCAGCGACGGTTTCAACCTGCTGCAGGAACTCTCGGCGGTGGACCGTAACAGCCAACTCACGCCGTTGGGTCGCCAGCTTGCACGCTTGCCGGTGGACCCGCGCATGGGCCGCATGTTGCTCGAAGCGGCCAAGCTGGGCAGCTTGCAGGAAGTACTGATCGTCGCGAGCGCCATGTCGATCCAGGACCCGCGCGAGCGCCCACCGGAGCGTCAACAGGCCGCCGACCAGGCCCACGCTCAGTGGAAGGATCCGGATTCGGACTTCGCCGGGCTGGTCAACCTGTGGCGTGGCTTTGAAGAGCAGCGCCAGGAACTGACCGCCAGCCCGCTGCGCAACTGGTGTCGCAAGAACTTCCTCAACTACTTGCGCCTGCGCGAGTGGCGCGACTCCCATCGCCAGTTGAGCCTGATCTGCCGCGACATGCAGCTGAGCGTCAATAAAGAGCCGGCGGATTTCCCCAAGCTGCACAAGGCAGTGTTGTCCGGCCTGCTCAGCCAGATCGGCCAGAAAACCGAAGACGGCGATTACCTCGGTGCGCGGCAGCGGCGTTTCTGGATCCACCCCTCGTCCGGCATCGGCAAGAAGCGCCCGCAATGGCTGATGACTGCCGAGCTGGTGGAAACCACCAAGCTCTATGCGCGCATGGTGGCGAAGATTGACGCCGACTGGATCGAGCCGCTGGCCGGGCACCTGATCAAGAAAAATCACTTCGAGCCCCATTGGGAGAAGAAGCGCGGCCAGGTGGTGGCGTTTGAGCAGATCACTCTGTTCGGGTTGATCATAGTCGGACGTCGGCCGGTGCATTACGGGCCGATTGACCCGGTGGTGTCCCGCGAGTTGTTTATCCGGGAAGGCCTGGTACGCGGTGAGATTCAGTCCCGCGCCAAGTGCCTGACAGCTAACCAGCGCCTGCTGGAGCAACTCGACGAACTGGAAGCCAAGGCCCGTCGTCGCGATATCCTCGCCGACGAAGAAACCCTCTACGCCTTCTACGACGCACGCTTGCCGGCGGAGATTCACCAGACGGCCACTTTTGACAGCTGGTACAAGGTCAACAGCCAGAAAGACCCGCAATTGCTGATCATGCGCGAAGAAGACGTGCTGGCCCGTGAGGCCAGTGAAGTCACCGCCGCGCATTATCCGGACACCTTGCACCTGGGCGACCTGGCCCTGGCCTTGAGTTACCACTTCGAACCCAATCACCCCCGCGACGGCGTCACCCTGCGCGTGCCGGCGCCGTTGCTGCCGGCGTTGCCGGCCGAGCGCCTGGAGTGGCTGGTGCCGGGCGTGATCGAAGCCAAGTGCATCGCCCTGGTGCGTAACTTGCCCAAAGCGCTGCGCAAGAACTTCGTGCCGGTGCCGGACTTCGTCAAGGCGGCGCTGCAACGCATCGAATTCGGCCAGGGCTCGCTGCCCCAGGCGCTGGGGCGCGAACTGCTGCGCATGACCGGTGCGCGGGTCAGCGATGAAGCCTGGGCCGAAGCGGCGCAGCAGGTAGAAAGCCACCTGAAGATGAACCTGGAGGTGGTCGACGGCCAGGGCAAGTTCCTTGGCGAAGGCCGCGACCTCGCCGAGCTGACCGCACGGTTTGCCGAAGCCAGCCATGCCGCATTGGCCGTGCCGCAGACCGCGAAAAGCCAGCAGCCGGTGGAAGCCAAGGTGTTCGCGGCGGTTGCTGAAAAGACCCAGCAAAACATCGCCGGCCTGTCGATGACGGTGTACCCGGCGCTGGTGGAAGAAAATGGTACGGTCAAGGAAGGCCGGTTCTCTACCGCCGCCGAGGCTGAGTTCCAGCATCGCCGCGCGTTGCAGCGTCTGCTGATGCAACAATTGGCCGAGCCGGCGAAATTCCTGCGCGGCAAATTGCCGGGCCTGACCGAGTTGGGTTTGATGTACCGCGAGCTGGGGCGTATCGACGCGCTGGTGGAAGACATCCTGCTGGCCAGCCTCGACACCTGCGTACTGGAGGGCGAAGCGAGCTTGCCTCGTGATGGCGCCGGCCTGGCGGCTTTGGCGGAACGCAAGCGCGGCAGCTGGACCGAACACGCCGAACGCCTGGCGCGCCTGACCCTGGACGTGCTGAAGCTGTGGCACGGCCTGCAAAAGCGCTTCAAAGGCAAGATCGACCTGGCCCAGGCGGTAGCCTTGAACGATATCAAGCAGCAACTGGGCAACCTGGTGTACCCGGGTTTTGTACGGGAAACCCCGGCGCAATGGTTCAAGGAACTGCCGCGTTTCCTCAAGGCCATCGAGCTGCGCCTGGAAAAACTGCCGAGCCAGGTGCAGAAGGACCGGGTGTGGAGTACCGAATTGGGCGGCCTGTGGGCGCAATACCAGAACCGCCTGAACAAACACACCCAGGAAGGCAAGCGCGACCCGCAGTTGGAGCTGTACCGCTGGTGGCTGGAAGAATACCGTGTGTCGTTGTTTGCCCAGCAGTTGGGCACCAAGGTGCCGATTTCCGATAAACGCTTGAGCAAGCAGTGGAGCCAGGTAGAGCCCTGAACCTTCCCGGTTTCCCGAACTGGGCAGGTCCCACATTCAAGGTGTTTGTGTGGCCTATGGCGCCAAATCCCCGGCATTGTGGCAAACTTCGCGGTCACAAGATTGAATAACGAATTGCCAGTTTGATGCCCGCCTGATGGACTCAAACGACTTACAGTTTGGTACGACGGTACCAATATCTTCTGCCTGACAGATTTAGAGGAACGACCGTGCATAACGTCGTCATCAGCGGCACCGGCCTGTATACCCCGGCCAACAGCATCTCCAACGAAGAGCTGGTGCAGTCTTTCAATGCCTACGTACAACAGTTCAATGCTGACAACGCTGCCGCCATCGAGCGTGGCGATGTGCAAGCACTGACGGAGTCGAGCGCGGCATTCATCGAGAAAGCGTCCGGTATCAAGAGCCGTTTTGTGATGGACAAGGACGGCATCCTCGACCCTCAGCGCATGGCCCCACGCTTGCCCGAGCGCAGCAACGACGAATGGTCGGTGCTCTGCCAGATGGCCGTCGGTGCTGCCGAACAGGCCCTGCAACGCGCCGGCAAGACTGCCGCGGATATCGACGGCGTGATCGTCGCCTGCTCCAACCTGCAGCGCGCCTACCCGGCGATTGCTATCGAAGTCCAGGAAGCCTTGGGTATCCAGGGCTTCGGTTTCGACATGAACGTGGCGTGCTCCTCGGCCACCTTCGGCATCCAGAATGCAACCAACAGCATCCAGTTGGGCCAGGCCCGGGCGATCCTGATGGTCAACCCGGAAGTCTGCACCGGCCACCTGAACTTCCGTGACCGCGACAGTCACTTCATCTTTGGTGATGCCGCCACCGCGGTGATCCTGGAGCGCGCTGACCTGGCGACGTCCGAGCACCAGTTCGAGGTGGTGAGCACCAAGCTGCTGACCAAGTTCTCCAACAACATCCGCAACAATTTCGGCTTCCTCAACCGCACCGCGGAAGAAGGTGTCGGCGCCCCTGACAAGCTGTTCGTGCAGGAAGGCCGCAAGGTCTTCCGCGATGTCTGCCCGATGGTGGCCGAGTTGATTGGTGCACACCTGGCGGAAAACCAGTTGGACGTCACCGATGTGAAGCGCTTCTGGCTGCACCAGGCCAACCTGAGCATGAACCACCTGATCGTGAAAAAGCTGCTGGGGCGCGACGCGTCGGTGGAAGAAGCGCCGGTGATCCTCGATACGTATGCCAATACCAGCTCCGCCGGTTCGGTGATTGCGTTTCACACCTATCAGGACGACTTGCCCAAGGGCACCGTGGCGGTGCTTAGCTCGTTCGGCGCCGGGTATTCGATTGGCAGCGTGATCCTGCGCAAGCGCTGATCTGTAAGAACTGGCCGTATTTTCAGCAAGATCGAGGTTTGAATGGCTGCAGCGGACGACGCGCACCTGCTTGAACGCTTGCTCAAGGGAGAGCAGCGGGCCTACAAGGAATTGGTCAGCACTTACCAGAGCGCAATGCGCGCGGTGGCCTATGCCATTGTCGGCCAGCGCCACGCCGACGAGGTGGTGCAAGACGCCTGGCTCTCGGTGGTGCGCAACCTGGCCAGGTTCGAAGGACGCTCCAGTCTCAAGACCTGGCTGCTGACCATCACCGCCAACTCCGCCAAAGGGCGTTATAAACAGAATCGCCGGGAAGTGCTGCTCGACGATTTGCCTTCGCCCCATGGCACCATTGGTGATGAGCGATTCAGCCCGGATGACGGCCACTGGGCAGTCGCGCCGTATGCCTGGCACCAGGACACCCCGGAAGCGCTGCTGACCGAGGATGAATTGCGCGAATGCCTGGAGCACACGATTCTGAGCTTGTCCCAATTGCAGGGCAGTGTGCTGGTGCTACGTGAACGCCAGGGATTGGAGTTGGAAGAAATCTGTAATCTTCTGAGCCTTTCACTTTCCAATGTACGTGTGCTGTTGCATCGAGCGCGGCTTAAAGTCTTCGCCACGGTGGAGCATTTTGAGGAAACGGGAGAATGTTGACCTGTAAGGAACAAGTCGCTCGCTCCAGTGATTATCTCGATGGGCAATTGACCTTTCGCGAGCGTCTGCTCGTGCGTCATCACTTGATGTTCTGCCCGAACTGCCGACGCTTTATCCGTCAGATGCGCCTGATGCAGGCGACGCTGAAGATCCTGCCGCAGGAGCCGGTAAAGGATGTCGATGCGCTGGCTGAACGATTGGCAGCCGAACGGCTGAAAGATTTGTAGGAGCGAGCAAGCCCGCTCCTACAACGGGGGGGGGGGTTAGAACTTGGCTTCAGCATCCAACTGCAAGGTGTTGGTATTGGCATCACGCTGCGTGCGGCTGGCGTAGTCAGCCTTGGTCAGGAAGTACGTGGCGCCGAGGGCAAAGTTCTTGTCGATGTCGTAGCTGACCTTCATCTTATGGCCGCGCGAACCGGTGGTACCGTTGGCGAAGTCCGAATCGGTGAAGGCGCCTACGACGGCATTACGTTGAACGTCGCGGTAGTTGTAGTCCAGGTTGAAACCGAACACCTTGGACTTGGCACCCAGCAACCACGCGGTGTCCTGGTCGGTCACAGCATCGTTGTTCTTCACGTACTGGCCGTAGAACGCCAGGGGCACTGCCAGGCCGCCGATATCTGCCTGGGCAAAACCTTCATACAGGCGGAATTCGTTGTTGGCCGAGTTGCCGTTGACCGCCAACGCGCAAGGCGTGGTGGTGGTTGTGCAGCGGCTGTCCTCGTCATTTTTGTAGGCGTAGACGCTGCCGCCCAAGGTCATTTTCAGGTTGTCGGTGACCGAGAAACGCGTACCCAGCTGGCCGGATGTCAGGCGCAGGTCGTGGCGGAACTGCACGCCGTCTCCGTCGACGTTGTCCTTGAGGTTGTAGTTGCCAAGGCTGCCGAACAGTTCGGCGCTGCTGCCCAGTGGGTATTTGTAGGTAACGGCCAGGCCTTCCGGGTTGATATCGCTATCCCAGATCACGTCGCCCATGCTCACCCATGGCTGGAGCATCTTGCCGCCGATCACGTGCAGGTTCTTGATCTGGTCCGGGTGGTAGTCGATGTAGCCCAGGTCCAGCCAGATCGATTTTTTATCGAAGTAGCCATCCTGATCCTGGTTGGTGGAACGAGCATCGTCGCCGCCACCGGTGGCGATGCGGATGCCGGTGTCCACCTGTGGGTTGATCTCGGTGTAGGCACCCAGGCGGGCACGGATACGTTGACGGTCCTTGTCACGCCCGCCGTTGTTGGGCTCGCCATCGATCTTGATGGTTTCCTGGCGGAAGCGTACGTCACCTTTGAACTGGGTTTTGGCGGCCCAGGCCAGCTTCTGGTCGAAGCTGCTCAGCTCGTTGGTTTTTTTCGCGGTGGCCGCGATCTGCTCGTTGGTCTCTTGTTGAGCTTGCCGTGCGATCTGCTGTTCTTTTTGGTCCCTGGCCAGCTCTGCTTGCAGTTCGCTGTACTGCGCCGCAGTGATCTGGCCGTTGGCCTTGAGCATGTCGAGCAATTTAGCGTCGACTGCAGCGCTGGCCGGTAGGCTCAGGGCCAGCAACAGGCCGCCACACAGGACCGCCGCAGTTTTAGTGGAAGCAAGACGCATATCAATCTCCGAAAGTGAGGAGGGATGGCAAACCATCCAGGACACAACCGACCAATGACGGACGGAAAAAATGTCACCCGGTAGACCCAGGCGCTCTAAAAACTGGCGTCAGTATCGCGACCGTTTATGACGGAGTAGTGGCTAAGTGATTTCATCTAGATGACAAATGGGCTGAGGTTGGAACTATTTATTTCCAAGTCTGTCAGCGTGTTTTCAAGGTGTGCACTGGGTTGCGATAAGCGATACTCGCCAGGCTTTAACGCCAAGAATCAGTGAGGATGCCGATGCCGTTGCAACGCCTGGACAGCCTGTCCGAAATCGCCCCAGAGGTCTGGGACGCCCTGGTGCCGCAGGCCCAGCCGTTTGTACGGCATGGGTTCTTGAGCGCGCTGGAGGACAGCGCCAGCCTGAGGCCGCAATCGGGCTGGCAGCCGGAGCATCTGCTGCACTGGGAAGGGCAGCGCCTGGTGGCGGCACTGCCGAGCTATCGCAAATGGCATTCCTACGGCGAGTATGTGTTCGACCATGGCTGGGCCGATGCCTGTGAGCGCGCCGGTATTGACTACTATCCCAAGCTGCTGACGGCGGTGCCGTTCAGTCCCGTCAGCGGCCCACGTATTTTGGCCGCCAATGCCGAGGACGGCTTCGAGTTGCTCAAGAGTCTGCCGGGCTACCTGGAGATCGAAGGGCTCTCCAGTGCCCATATCAATTTCACTGACGCCTTGGCCGATGAGGCCTTGGCCCTGCAGCCGGGCTGGATGCAACGCCTGGGCTGCCAGTTTCATTGGCAGAACCGCGGCTACCGCGACTTCCAGGATTTTCTCGATGCCTTGAGTTCACGCAAGCGTAAACAGATGCGCAAGGAGCGCGAACAAGTGGCGGGGCAGGGCATTGAGTTCGAGTGGCTGCAAGGCCATGAACTGAGCGAAGCTCAATGGGATTTTGTCTATGCCTGCTACGCCAACACCTATGCAGTCCGCCGCCAATCGCCCTACCTGACCCGTGCGTTTTTCAGCCTGCTGGCCGAACGCATGCCCGAGGCCATCCGCGTGGTGCTGGCCAAGCAAGGCTCGCGCCCGGTAGCCATGGCTTTCAGCCTGATCGGTGGCGACAGCTTCTACGGCCGCTACTGGGGCTGCCTGGCGGAATTCGACCGACTGCACTTCGAAACCTGTTTTTACCAGGGCATGGACTACGCCATCGCCCACGGCCTGCAACGCTTCGACGCCGGTGCCCAGGGCGAGCACAAATTGATTCGCGGGTTTGAGCCGGTGATTACACGGTCCTGGCACTACCTGCGCCATCCGGGGTTGAAGAGTGCCGTGGAGGATTTTCTTGAGCGTGAACGGGTGGGGATTCTGGCGTATGCCGAAGAGGCGAGGTCAGCCCTGCCTTATCGGCAGGGCTAAAGCATCGGTCTGGCAGTACTGCAGGTGAACGGTCAAATCGCTATTCTGTATGTACAAAAGTACATACAGGATGTGCCATGCATTTTGAGTGGGATGAAGCCAAGAACAAAGCCAATATTTCTAAGCACGGCATCGATTTTAACCACGTCCCTGATATTTTTAGACACCCAATGCTGGCCTAGCGCGATGATCGGGCGGATTATGGCGAAGAGCGTTGGATCAGTATTGGCTAGATCAAATTGTTAATGGGTGTGGTCGTATATACCGAGCGGCGTGGTGATGTGATCCGTATCATCTCCGCCCGAAAAGCAACCAAGAAGGAGGCCAAATACTATGACGCAAACATCGAAAACTGATTGGAAGCGCTTGGCCAAGATGAATGAAGAAGAAATCGATACCAGTGATATCCCCGAGCTGGACGCCGAATTTTTCCGGCGTGCCGAGCTTCGTGTCCCGGTGAAGCAGGCGGTGACTATTCGACTGGATGCCGACGTTCTCGAGTGGTTCAAGGGGCAAGGTACTGGATACCAGACACGTATCAATCAACTGTTGCGTCAATACATGCAGGCCCATCAGGGTTGAGCAACATTGAATTGAATTCAGCCCTGCCTTATCGGCAGGGCTGATCCGTTTGCCTTAGGCCCCTTCATCCTTGCCCAGCCATCGATAGGTCACGCCGCCGATCACCGCGCCGAGGATCGGTGCGAGCCAGAACAACCATAGCTGCTGGAGTGCCCAACCGCCGACAATCAACGCAGGCCCCGTGCTGCGGGCTGGGTTGACCGACGTGTTGGTGACCGGGATCGAGATCAAGTGGATCAGCGTCAGCGCCAGGCCAATGGCAATAGGCGCGAGGCCCGCCGGGGCACGGCGGTCGGTGGCGCCAAGGATGATCAGCACGAACATCGCTGTCATCACCAGCTCGCAGACAAAGCCTGCCGCCATTGAATAACCACCGGGTGAATGCTCGCCATAACCATTGCTTGCCAGCCCGGAGGCCAGTTCGAACCCGGGTTTGCCACTGGCGATGAAGTACAGCAGTGCGGCGGCGATGGCGCCACCGATCACTTGGGACACTATATAGGCTGGCAATTCCTTGGCCGGGAATCTGCCGCCCACCACCAGCCCCACCGAGACGGCCGGGTTAAGGTGGCAACCGCTGATATGCCCGATGGCAAATGCCATGGTCAGCACTGTGAGCCCAAAGGCCAGGGACACGCCGAGCAGGCCGATGCCGACGTTGGGGAACGCTGCGGCCAACACCGCACTCCCGCAGCCACCTACCACCAGCCAAAACGAACCCAGTCCTT
>Ga0160440_100368_pt1 | contig 18619 bp, 13 predicted proteins | sample HID1971I_E1MG_FD_108277 | JGI IMG/M metagenome (GOLD analysis project Ga0160440, IMG submission 108277) | Enriched millipede-associated microbial communities from UW Madison campus, WI, USA - HID1971I_E1 MG | ecosystem: Host-associated > Arthropoda: Insects > Digestive system > Unclassified ... | reverse complement strand
GACGGCATATCCGCTGCATGACTGACCGAATCCAGCGCACGCGAATACCAGGCGCCCATCTGCTGGCGGTACTCCACCAGGCTCTGATGGAAACCATCCAGCTCGTGTTCGATAGCGGCGATGTGGGTGGCGTGGGTCATCCGCGACCACTCCCCACGGGGGACGGCCACGCAACCAGCGCACTAACAAGAAAAACCATCTGCAATCCCTCGCACTGTTCAGTCAGGCGAGGGACTTTGCAGAGGTTTGCAGGGAGGGGGAGTAGAGCTTATCCGGCGTTTACGTGGGACGTTTCAGCAACCTCGTCGCGTAGCACCAGGCTGCACAGCGCCGGCAGGAACAACAGCGTCAACACCGTGCCCACCAACACTCCGCCGATGAGTACATAGGCCAGGGACGACCAGAACACCGACAGCGTCAACGGAATAAACGCCAGCGCCGCCGCCAGTGCGGTGAGGATCACCGGACGCGCTCGACGCACCGTGGCTTCGATGATTGCCTCGCGAATCGCCATGCCGTGGTCCTGGTTCTGGCGAATCTGGTCGGTGAAGATCAGCGTGTTACGCATCAGGATGCCGCCAATGCCGATCAGGCCCAGGATCGCGTTAAACCCAAACGGTTGATTGAACAGCAGCAAGGTCGGCACTGCGCCAATCAGGCCCAAGGGCGCGGTGGCGAAGACCATGAACATCACGCCGAATGAGCGCACCTGGAACATGATCACCGTGAGGGTCAGCAAGATCATGATCGGGAACAATGCCGCCAGCGCCACGTTGGCCTTGGCGCTTTCTTCCACCGGGCCGCCGATGTCGATGTGGTAACCGGTCGGCAGCTTGGCGATCAGCGGTTGCAGGTCTTTGTATACGGCCATTTCCACATCGGGCGGTTGTACCCCGTCGATGATGTCGGCGCGCACTTCCACGGTGGTTGCGCGGTTGCGGCGCTTGAGGATCGGCTCTTCCATCACTGCCTGGAAATGCCCGACCTGAGCCAGCGGCACCGACGTACCGGCGCTGTTGGTCAGGGTCATGTTGTTCAGGTTGGCGAGGTCCTCGCGCTGGCTGCCTTGGGCGCGGGCCACCACCGACACGGTGCGGTTGCCCTCGCGCACTTCGGTGATCGGGTTGCCGCTGAGCAGGGCGTTGAGCTGGGACTTGACCTCGTCGGGGGTGAAGCCGAGTAAGCGCAGGCGATCCTGGTCCAGCACCAGGCGATAACCGCTGGCGCGCTCGCCCCATTCGAGGAAGGTGTCGCGGGTCAGCCGATTGGCGGCCACCACTTGGCGCACTTGCTCGGACAGCCCGCGCAGCTCGTCCAGGTTGGGCCCGGATACACGGAACACCACGGGGAACGGCACCGGCGGGCCGAACACCAATTGCGTGACACGCACCCGCGCCGCTGGAAACTCACCAGCCGCGATGCGCTCGCGCATGCGCACTTTCAACGCGTCACGGGCGTGGGAGTCCGGGGTTTGCACGATTAACTTGGCGAATGCCGGGTCGGGCATTTCCGGGTTCAGCGACAGAAAGAACCGCGGTGCACCGCCGCCTACGTAGGTGTCGACCATGCTGGTCTGCGGCTCCTGCAACAGGGCTTTCTCCACCTGCGCCGCCACCGCTTCAGTGCTTTTGAATGCGCTGCCGGGCGGCATATACACTTCCAGGATCAGCTCCGAACGGTCGGAGTCGGGGAAGAACTGTTTCTTCACCACCGCCATACCCAGGCCGCACAGCACAAACGCGGCCACCACCAGCCCGGTCACCAGCCAGCGCCCGCGCACGCAGGGCTCCACCAGACGACGGAGTTTCTGATAATAACGCCCGGCATAAATCGCATCGTGCCCACCGGGCACAGGCTTGATCTGCGGCAACAGCTTCACGCCCAGATAGGGCGTGAACACCACCGCCACTAACCACGATGAAATCAAGGCAAAGCCGACGATCCAGAAGATATTCCCGGCGTACTCGCCTGCACCGGAGCGCGCAAACCCCACGGGTAAAAAGCCGATGATCGTCACCAGCGTACCGGTCAGCATGGGCGCAGCTGTGGAGCTCCAGGCGTAGGTCGCCGCATGGATACGATCAAAACCTTCTTCGAGTTTCACCACCATCATCTCGATGGCAATGATCGCGTCATCCACCAGCAGGCCCAGGGAAATGATCAGCGCGCCCAGGGTCACGCGGTCGAATTCGCGCCCGGTGACCAGCATGATCACGAACACGATCGACAGCGTCAGCGGCACGGCTGCCGCCACCACCAGGCCCACGCGAAAGCCCAGGGCCAGCAGGCTGATCAGCATCACCACGGCCAGGGCGACGAAGAACTTGAGCATGAACTCATTCACCGCCAGGCTGATGTTTTTCGCCTGGTCGGAGACCTTGACGAAGTTCACGCCCAGGGGCAGGTCGGCGCGGATTTTGGCTTCCTGGGCCTGCAGGCTCTGGTCCAGTTCCAGGCCGTTCCAGTGTTTCTCCATGATCACCCCGAGCATCAGCGCCGGGTCGCCCTGATGGCGGATGCGGTAGCTGGGCGGGTCCTCATAACCGCGGCTGACGCTGGCGACATCGGCAATGCGCAGCACGCGGCCATTGACTTGCAGGGGCACGTTTTCAATCAGCGCCAGGCTGTCGAAGGCTCCGTCGATACGGATATACGCACGGGCACCAGCGGTCTCGACAAAGCCTGAGGGCGCCACCGCGTTTTGTGCGGCGAGGGCGGCGAAAATCTGCTCGGGCTTGATGCCCAGGGTCGCCAGGCGCTCATAGGAAAACTCGACAAACACCCGCTGGGCCTGCTCGCCAAGAATATTGACCTTCTTCACCCCCGGCAGGTTGAGCAAACCCTGGCGCAGGGTCTCGGCCATTTGCACTTGCTGACGATGGGGCAGGTGTTCGGCTTCCAGGGCGTACAGCGCGAAATACACATCAGAGTATTCATCGTTGAAAAACGGGCCGATCACGCCTTTGGGCAATTGCGCGGCTTCGTCACTGAGCTTCTTGCGGGTCTGGTAGAACAGTGCCTGGATTTCGCTCGGGCGCGTGGATTCGAGAAAGGTCATGCGCATCGACACAAAGCCTGGCTGGGCGATGGTCTCGACGCGGTCGTAATAGTCCAGCTCCTGCAGGCGCTTTTCCAGGCGGTCGGCCACCTGTTCCTGCATCTCCTGGGCGGTGGCGCCCGGCCAGGCGGCGGTGATGGTCATGACCTTGACGGTAAACGAGGGGTCTTCGGCGCGCCCCAGTTTGCCGAACGCGAACATTCCGGCGACCAGGATTGCAATGAGCAGGAACAGCGTCACTGCGCGGTGTTTGACTGCCAGTTCGGAGAGGTTGAGCCCGCGCATGGTCATTGGTCCTGCTTGCGGTTGAGGGCCAGCGCCTGGGCGGGTAGCAAGCGCACCTTGTCGCCGCCGTGCAGCAGGTGCGCCCCCAGGGCGACGATGGTTTGCCCAGGCAGGACGCCGCTGTCGAGCAGGGCGTCTTCCTGGCCGAGGCGGGCGACTTTCACCGGAGCGAAGGTCAGCGTGTTGTCATCGCCGATCAGCCACACGCCGGGGCCCTGGCCTGCGTCCTGCAACGCGCCAATCGGCACGCGGGTTTGCGCGGCCTGGCCGTTGCCTTGCAGGCGTACGGTGATGGTGGAACCGAGGGCGAAACGCTCGACGGCACCGTGCAACACATAGCGGGCGCGGTAGGTGCGCGTGATGGGGTCGGCGCTGGCGGACAGCTCGCGCAGGCTTGCGGCCACGGCCTGGTCGGGGGCGCCGAAGGGGAAGGCCAGGGCTTTTTGCGCGGCCAGGTCGCGCTGGTTTTCCGGCAGGTTGACGATGGCTTCACGGGCGCCGTCGTGGGCCAGGCGCGCGACGATTTGCCCTTCGGCCACCACTTGGCCGCGGTCTGCTCGCACGTCGGTGATGATGCCGTCGCCATCGGCCTTGAGCACCGAGTAGGTGCGGCGGTTTTCGATCTGGCTGGCATCGGACTGCGCCGCGGCCAGTTCCGCCTCGGCAACACGCAGGTTGGTGGCCGACTGGTCGAAGATCTGCCGTGACACTGCGCCGGTACTGGCCAGGCGCTGGTAGCGGTTTTCATCGTCGCGGCGTTGGCGCAGCTGGGCCTGGGCGGCGTTGACGCGATTCTTGGCCGAGCGCAGCGCCAGTTCGAAGTCGCCGATGTCCAGCACCAGCAGGGTATCGCCACGGGCAACGCGCTGGCCGGGGTCGACCTTGCGCTCGATCACCTTGCCGCTGACCCGGAAGCCCAGGTCGCTTTCGGTGCGGGCAGCGACCACACCGGTATACGCGCTTTGCTGGGTGCCAGCGGCTTCGACGGTGGCCGCCAATACGGGACGTGGCTGCGGCGCTTGAGCGGCGTTGTCAGCTTGGCTGTGGCAGCCACCGAGCACCATCAACAGGGCCAGGGGCGTGAGAAGACGCAGGGGGAGAGGGGGCATGGCGGGCTCCAGGGGTAACCATTGGGAAAAAAATTATGGACATAATTTTTTACTCATATTATGGTCGAAATATAAATTAATCCAGCCCCCGGATAATCCCCATGGCAATCGCCCCGGCACCTTCACGCAGCTTGTTGTTATTACTGGTTGCCTTAACGGCCTTGGGTGAAGTCTCGACCCAGTTGATCATTCCGGGCCTGGGCGCCATCGAGCAGGCGCTGGCGGCGCCGGTGGGCTCGGCACTGCTGGCGCTGTCAGCGTTTGTCGGTGCCTTTGGCCTGGGGCAGTTGCTGTTCGGGCCGCTGTCGGACCGTATTGGCCGACGCCCGGTATTGATCGCCGGCCTGGCGTTGTATGTGCTGGCCACGTTATCGATGCTGCTGGTCAGCGATATCCAGCAATTTATCCTCGCCCGCGTGTTCCAGGGCCTGGGTGCGTGCACCGCGTTGGTATTGGCCCGCACGGTGGTGCGGGATGTGTGGAAAGCCGAGGCGGGGCCGGCCCTGGCGCTGACCATGATCGGCATGCTGTATGCCATCGTCGTCGCGCCGATGCTTGGCGGCTTGTTGATCAAGCTACTGGGTTGGCGAGCACCGATCAGCCTGGCGTTGGTGATCGGCAGCCTGGTGCTGGTGCTGGCGCTGCTGTTCTTCCGTGAGAGCAACCACCACCTCGATCCCAAAGCCGCTCACTGGCGTACCCTGGGCGGGCAATACCTGGACCTGCTCAAGGGCCGCCAGTACCGGGCCTATGCCGTGGCCCTGGCCTGCACCTACGGTGCGATGTTTGCGGTGATCGCCGGCTCCTCGGCGGTGTTCATCAACCTGCTGGGGTTCAGCAGCCTGGAGTACGGCCTCAACTTCGGATTGATCGTGTCGATGCTGATCGTGGGCTCCACCTATACCCGGCGTAATATCCAGCGCCTGGGGCCGCAGCGGATTGTGGCGATGGGCGTGACAATGGTCGCGGTCGGCGGGGTGGCGGCGCTGGTGATCTACGCGCTGTTCGGGCTGTCGGTAGTAGGGCTGGATGTGCCCATTGCCGTCGCTACTCTCGGCGGTGGGCTGGTGTTGCCCGGTGCGGTGACCGGCGCGGTGATGCCCAATGCGCACCGTGCGGGTTTGGCGGCAGGGCTGATGGGCTTTGCGCAGATGTTCGGTGCCACCTGCAGCGGTTTGCTATTGAGCCAGCTGCGCGATGGCAGTGCCGCGCCGATGGTGATTATTCAAGCCGGTTTTGCGCTGTCGGCCTTTGTTGCATTTCACCTGTTGCGCCAGCGCCAGGTTAAAATATTGTCCTATACATAGAACGATCAGGGCCGGTTTTGCCGTCTAGTGCTTAGGAGTGAGGCGATTTATTGTGTACCCACTTTGGAGGTACACATGAAAAAGCTGATTGGTATCTACACCAGCCCTCGCGCCCACTGGGTCGGCGATGGCTTCCCGGTACGCACTTTGTTTTCCTACGACACCATGGGCAAGCACATCAGCCCATTCCTGTTGCTGGACCACGCCGGGCCGGCCGAATTCACGCCCACCGAACAGCGCCGTGGCGTCGGTCAGCACCCGCATCGCGGCTTTGAAACCGTGACTATCGTCTATGACGGCGAAGTCGAGCACCGCGATTCCACCGGTGCCGGCGGCAAGATCGGCCCCGGCGATGTGCAATGGATGACCGCGGCCAAGGGCATTCTCCACGAGGAGTTCCACTCCCAGGATTTCGCCCGTCGCGGCGGGGCGCTGGAAATGGTGCAACTGTGGGTCAACCTGCCGGCCAAGGACAAAATGGCCGATGCCGGCTACCAGACCATCATCGATGGCGATATTCCGGTGCTGCCACTGGCGAACGACGCTGGCAACCTGCGCCTGATCGCCGGTGAATTCGCCGGTGCTCATGGCCCGGCCCGTACCTTTACGCCGATTGACGTGTGGGACTTGCGCCTCAATGCCAATAAGGCGGTCACGCTGGACCTGCACGCCGGGCGTAATACGGCGCTGGTGATCCTCAGCGGCACTGTGCTGGTCAATGGCGATGAAGTTGCGCGCCAAGGTCAGCTGGCGCTGTTCGAGCGTGACGGTAACCAGGTCACGCTGGAGTCGAATGACGATGCCAAGGTGTTGCTGCTCAGCGGCGAACCCATCGACGAGCCCATCGTGGGCCACGGTCCGTTCGTGATGAACACCGAGCAGGAGATCCATCAGGCGTTCGCCGACTTCCAGTCGGGCAAGTTCGGGCAGATGCACGCCTGAATGCCGGGTTGGTTTAAATAACCCTTGTGGGAGGGGGCTTGCCTCCTCCCACATTTTTTCCTGCGCTATACCCGTCTTATCGATTTCATGCGATCTTCTCGGCATTCGCCCTGGAGTCGCCTGGATGCCCTCATTTATCGCTGATCACCCGATGCTGTGCGCCGTGGCGTTGATCTTTATCGACATCGCCGTGTGGCGTCTTATCTCCGCCGACCTGGCCAACTGGAAACTCGCCGCGCGGTTGGTGATCTTCGCGGTATTCAGCGTCGTGTTGTTCAACGACGGCATGAACCCCATGCAAGGGGCGCCCTATGCTGACGACACCACCTTGCACCTGGCCGCCACGGCGTTGCAGATCGGCTGGTGGTTGTTCGCTGCGCGCACCCTGACGGTGTTGCTCGGCGCGGTGATGATGCAGCGGGTCGGGCATACCGGGCGCTTGTTGCAAGACCTGATGGGCGCGGTGATCTTCCTGATCGCGATCATCGCCGCCATGGCCTATGTGCTCGACCTGCCGGTCAAGGGCGTGCTGGCCACCTCCGGTGCGGTGGCGATCATCGTCGGCCTGGCGTTGCAAAGTACCTTGAGCGACGTGTTTTCCGGGATCGTCCTCAATACCACCAAGCCTTACCAGATCGATGACTGGATCTCCATCGACGGCACCGAAGGCCGTGTCACCGATATCGACTGGCGCGCCACGCGTTTGCAAACCTCCCAGGGCAGCCTGGCGGTGATCCCCAATTCCCTGGCGGCCAAGGCCAAGATCATCAACTTCTCGCGCCCGGCGGACATGTTCGGCCTGGCAGTGAGCCTGCAAGTCAGCCCCCACGCACGTCCGCAAACCGTGATCGAGGCCCTGGAACGGGCAATGCAGGGCTGCCGGCCATTACTGGCCCAGCCCGCCCCGAGCGTTGCGTTCAAAGCCTCGACCAGTGGCGGCGTCGAATATGAAATCAGCGGGTTCGTACCGGCCATGGGCCTCAAGCGCGAAACGCGCAACCTGCTTTACGATTTGGCCTACCGGCACTTGCAGGCGGCGGGCGTGGGGCTGCTGTCCGCCACCGAGGGCAGCACGCCGCCAACCGTGTCCGGCGCCCGGGCGTTGCTGGAACGCTCGTCGATTTTCTCCACCTTGCGCCAGGAAGAAAAAGACACCTTCAGCCAGAACATGACCCTGCATACCTACCGCGCCGGCGAGATGATCCTGGCGGCGGGGGAGGTCAGCGATCACTTGTTCATCATCGAATCCGGCGTGGTCTCGGTGCTGTTGGTCAAGGACGGACACAAGTTCGAGGCTGGGCGCATGGGCCCCGGGGAGGTGATCGGCGAATCCGGCATCCTCTCGGAACAGGCGGCGCTGGCAGATTTTTCGGCCAAGACCTACTGCACGCTTTATCGCATCGAAAATGAATACCTCAAGCCCTGCCTGGACGCACGGCATGATATCGGCGAAGCCATGAAGGCGCTGCTGGACTTCCGTCGGCATGCCGCCCAGGCCCTGACCGAAGACGCGCCCGTGGTGCCGGTGAAGAAGGGTTTCCTGCAATGGCTGCGCAAGCGTGGCCTGTAGATTGGTCACCTGTTCTTCGCCCGGATTGGCTATTCCTCCAGGACGCCTTGGTGACTAACCTGCTCACCAATCCCACCGTTCTGGAGCAACACCATGCAAACCCGTACCGATTTCTACACCGCTTCCCCAGACGCCATGAAAGCCATGCTGGCGCTGGAAGCGGCGGTCGGCAAACTCTCCATCGAATTGCCGCTGCTCGAATTGGTGCGCCTGCGCGTCTCGCAGATCAACGGCTGCGCGTTCTGCCTGGACATGCACACCGCCGACGCCCGCAAGGGTGGCGAAACCGAGCGGCGTTTGTACACCGTGTCGGCCTGGCGCGAGACCCCATTCTTTACCCCGCGTGAACGCGCTGCGCTGGCCTGGGCCGAAAGCCTGACCCTGCTGAGCCAGACCCACGCCCCGGATGAAGACTTCAATGCCCTGGCCGCCGAGTTCAGCCCACAGGAACAAGTCGACCTGAGCGTGGCCATCGCCACCATCAACAGCTGGAACCGCCTGGCGGTGGGCTTTCGCAAGATGCCCAAATAACCCCGGTAGGGCGGGTGAATCAGAAATTCACCGATGCACTCAAGCGCGCCGTCAACGGCGCGCCCTGGAACAGGTAGTCATCGCCCATGTACTCGCCCGCATCGCGCCAGTAGCGCTTGTCGAACAGGTTGTCGACGCTCAGGCGAAACACCGTTTCATACCCTTCGACCTTGGTGGTGTAGCGGCTGCCGAGATTGACCACTGCATAGTCGCCCACCTCCACAGTGCCGTTGCGGTTGGCCGACTTCCTGGCGCTGTATTGCACACCGCCCAGCACCGCCAGGCCATTGACCCACGGCAACGCATAGTCGGCGTACAGGCTGGCGCGCAGCTTGGGTACGTTGATCGCCTGGTGGCCTTCATAGTCCGGGGTGCCGCTGCCGCTCACCCGTGCGCGGATGGCGGCCACGCTGGTTGCTATTTGCAGGCGCTCGGTGGCCCAGCCGTTGGCGGACAGTTCCAGGCCGGTGTTTTTCTGCTCGCCCTGTTGCACATAGGTAAAGTTGCCCGCGCCATCCGGCTTCGAATATTGGTAGGCCTGGCGTGTCTGGAATACGGCAGCGGCGAAACTGATGCGGCGCCAATCGTACTTCACCCCGGCTTCGATCTGCCGTGAAGTGGTGGGCGCCAGGGTTTCGCTGCTGTTGGTGGCAAACCACGGCGCGGTGCCGCCCAGAGACAGGCCCTTGCTGTAGCTGGTGTAGAGCGAGATGTTCTCAATCGGCTTATAGATCAGCGAGGCCTGGGGCAGGAATACATACTGCTGGGTATGCCGTGACTCAGCGCCGTTCTTGTCGAAAGCCTTTTCGTCCAGGCGCACTTCACGCCCACCCAGAATGGTTTGCCATTGCTCATTGAAGCGAATTCGGTCGGTGACGAACAACCCGTACTGGCGGCTGTCGAGGTTGCGATGGCTATCATTGAGCGGCTTGTCGGTGGGAGGGAAGCTCGGCGCATCCTGATGGATATTGCCGCTGCCGATGTATTCATTGACCGAGTCGCGCTTGTCGACCACCCGGCGAAATGCGCTGGTGCCGAAGGTCAACTCATGACCCAGGCCCGCGGTGTCGAATAGCCCGGTCATGGCTGCCTGGATTTCATCATCGCGGCGGGTGTCGTCGGGGCTGCGATAGTCGTAGATGTCGTAGTCACCTCCGGGGCTGAAGGTGTTGGCATTGCAGTTGCTGACGTAATAGCAGCCCCACGCAAACGAACTGTAGTCATCAATCACCACCTTGCTACGCGCCGCGCTGACAGTGCCTTTCCACTGGTCGCTGAAACGGTACTCGAACTTGCCGTTGAGGTTCAGCGAGTCGATCCCCACTTGCTTGCCGCCGCTCTGATGCCCCAGCAGCTTCTTCGGCGAGGCGTCGTGGGGCACTTCGGTGCCACCCAACAGTTGGTAACCCGGCACCGAGCGCTGTTGCTTGTTCTGGTATTCGGCATCCAGTTGCAGCAGGGCGTCGGGGCTGATGTTCCAGTCCAAGGCCAGGGACACAAAATCGCGCTGGCCATTGGCGTGTTCCACATAGGAATTGAGGTCTTCATGGGCGACATTGGCGCGCAGGCCCAATTGCTGCTCGCTGCCAAACCAGCCACCGACGTCCGTGGCGATATAGCCACTGCCGCGATCATCGGTAGAGACGGTTACCGAGCGTAGATCCTCGGGGCGCTTGGTCACGTAGTTGATCACGCCGCTGGGCTCGGAAATGCCGCTCTGCAACCCGGCCAGGCCCTTGAGCACTTCCACCTGCTGCTTGTTTTCCAGGGCGACGTTCTGCTCGCCGGTGATGGTGCGCCCGTTGATCTTGTAGCTGCTGGCCGCGTTCAGCGAGAAGCCACGCACCACGAAATTTTCGTAATAGCCAATCGGCGCATAGCTGTCACCCACCGACGCATCGTTGCGCAGCACTTCACTGAGCAGGCGCGCTTGCTGGTCCTTGATCAGGGCGGCGTTGATCACCGTAATCGAGGCCGGCGTGTCCAGCAACGGTGCTTCATCGAAACCGCCCACCGAGGCAGTTTCGTTACGGTAGCCGGACCCATCCTGCCCCTGGACCTTGACCGCCGGCAGTTCAATCTCCGCGGCCAGGCTGCTGCCGATGCCGCCGCTGAGCAGCAGGCCGAGAGCCAAACGTGTACTGACGACGGGACGAAAACGCAAAACCATGGGGCAGGGCCTTATAGCGCAGGGCGGGGGCGCATAAGCTAGGCATAACGGCCAGCTTTTACAAGCGTTCGGTACGCGCGCGCGTGCTGAGACACAGCGTCTCAACCTCTACGCCAAACCCCTTGCGCCTCGACAGCCCCGGCAGGCATCTGCGATAGACAAGGCTCTCTCACCGTTGCAGGAGATCGTCATGAGTATTGCTGGAAAAGTTGCGCTGGTGACCGGCGCCGGGCAGGGCATTGGCCGGGCCATCGCCCTGCGCCTGGCACAGGACGGTGCCGACATCGCCCTGGTCGACATCAATGGTGCCAAGCTTGAAGCCGTGGCAGCAGAAGTAGTGGCCCTGGGGCGCAAGGCCTCGGTGTTTATCGCCGACGTGTCCAAGCGCGATCAGGTGGTGGCGGCAGTTGAGCATGCGCACCAGACCCTTGGCGGCTTCGACATCATCGTCAATAACGCCGGTATCGCGCAGATCGACTCATTGCTGGACGTCAGCCCTGAACAGGTTGAGCGCACCCTCGGTATCAACGTGCAGGGCGTGCTGTGGGGTATCCAGGCCGCCGCCAAGAAATTCAAGGCGCTCAAGCAAAAGGGCAAGATCATCAATGCCTGCTCTATTGCCGGCCATGAAGGCTTTGCGCTGCTGGGCGTGTACTCGGCCACCAAGTTCGCCGTGCGTGCCCTGACCCAGGCGGCGGCCAAGGAACTGGCAAGCGCCGGGATCACGGTCAATGCCTACTGCCCAGGCGTGGTGGGTACCGATATGTGGGTGGAGATCGACAAGCGCATGGCCGAGATTACCGGGGCTGAAGTGGGGGCGACCTACAAGAAGTACGTGGACGGAATTGCCTTGGGCCGTGCACAAACGCCCGAGGATGTAGCCGGGTTGGTGGCCTACCTGGCCGGGCCGGATGCGGATTACATGACTGGGCAAGCGCCGTTGATCGACGGTGGCCTTGTCTACCGCTGACCTCTCAAGGCCTGCTCGGCCGAATGTGGGAGGTGGCTCGCCCCCGATGGCGTCAGCCCAGCAAACATAGATGTTGGCTGACCCACCGCCATCGGGAGCAAGCCCCCTCCCACATGTTTAATTCCGTTGTGTCAGTGCTTGCGGGGCATGTCGATGCCCAGTTGGTTGACCCGGCGGTACAGGGTTGCCCGGGAAATACCCAGCGCCTGCGCCGTCGGCAACGGCTTCCAGCGGTGCCGGACCAACGCGTCCAGCACCACCTGACGTTCGGGGCTCACGCGAGGTTCTGCAGCCAGCGAAACCTGTTCGCCGCGCACCTGCACCGGTAGATCCGCCAACTGGATGGTCCCGCTCTCACACACGGCACAGGCATACGCCAGTACGTGGTGCAACTGGCGCACATTGCCCGGCCAGGCATAGCCCAGCAGCCGTTCCAGTGCCGCCTGGCCGATGCCCACCGAGACGCCGCCGCGTGCTTGCTGCTCCAGCAACCGGTTGATCAGTGCCAGCTTGTCACTGCGCTCGCGCAGCGGCGGCAGGCAAAAGCGCGCGCAGCCGAGGCGGAAGTACAGGTCTTCGCGAAAGCGCCCGTCGCTGACCAGCGCGGCCAGGTCACGGTGGCTGGCGCAGATCACTTGGATGTCCACCGTGCGGCTCTTGGCCCCGCCCAGGGGCGCGACTTCACCTTCGGCCATCACCCGCAGCAGGCGCGTCTGCAACGCCAGCGGCATATCGCCGATTTCATCGAGGAACAACGTACCGCCATCGGCCTGTACCAACAGCCCCTGCATGCCTTTGCTGGATGCACCGGTAAAAGCCCCTGCCACGTAGCCGAACAGCTCGCTTTCAATCAGGTTCTCGGGGATCGCTGCGCAGTTGACCGCGACAAAGGGCCCCGTACGCCGGGCGCTGCGTTCGTGCAGTTGGCGAGCGAAAACTTCCTTGCCGGCGCCGGTTTCCCCCTGCACCAGTACCGGCAGGTTGCGGTCCTTGACGCGCACGGCCAGGCGCAGGTGTTCTTCCACCCGCGGGTCGACCTGAGCGTGCGCAACGGCTCGCGGCGGTTTGCGTCGCGGGGTATTGACCCGCACGTGCAATACGCCAGGCTCGCCCAGCCATGGCAGGTGTTGGGTCGATTGGTCCGTCACCGAGCGCAACGCATTCAGGTCGAACACTTCACCGATGTAGTCGGGCACCTGGCCGAAGCGCCGGCGCAATGCCTGGCGCGCCTTGCTGTTCAGGGCCTGTAGCCGGCCGTCCTGATCCCATGCCAGCAGCAGGTCCGGCTGGCTGTCCACATAGCCCGGTGTGCTGTGGGCCTGGAGCACCCAATGCTCGCGGGCGCTGTGCATGAAGAAGGCGTTTTCGATGGCTTGCGCACTCTGCGCCACCATCTGCCGCACCAGGTGCTGGCTGCGCCGGTCATCCGGGGATTTGAGCGCCGAGGCATCCATTACCCCCAGCAGGTTGCCCTGGGGGTCGAAGATCGGGGCGGCGGAGCAGGTCAGGCCAATAAAGGCGGCACGGAAATGATCGCGCTTGTGCACGGTCACGGCGGCTTTGCTGGTCAGCACCGTGGCCACGCCGCAGGTGCCTTCCTCGGCTTCGGACCAACAGGTGCCGAGATACAGGCCGGCTTTGCGACAGTCGCTGCGAATGGCGGTGTCCACGCGGTGGTCAAGGGTCTGGCCCTGGGCGTCGGTGAGCATCACGCAGTAGTCGGCGTGGCGCACACGGTGGTGCAGTTGCCCGACTTCTTCGCCGGCGATGCGCATGAACAGCTCAGCGCGTTCGCGACATTCCTTGAGCAAGGGTTCGGTGAGAATGCGCGGCCCCTGCAGCGAGCCGGGGTCGAGGTGGTATTGCTCCATGGAACGGCGCCATGAATCGAAAATCAGCGACGGCACCGGCGCCTGGGGCAGTCGATCGGCATTGCGGACCACGCGACTGACACAGTCGACGTGTTCTCTGGAGTTCGCGGCGAGCATAAGGCCTCCGGTTCTCGATCCTTGTTGTTATGCCCGCCATTAAGCGCCCATGGGCGCCGACCGACAAGGTTGGCCTGACCAACAGCCAGCGCTGAGACGCAGCGTCTCAGTCCGCCTGAGACGGAGCCTGCACTGTGCAATGGCGGGTCTCATTCTGCGCTGGCATGGCGCTGCGTTACAACCGTCCGGCACTGCTCTGGGTCAAGGCTTTGCCGGTTTTTCGTGGGCCTTGGCACAGCCTGTGCTCAAGCGATTACAGCTGGCCGCAGCCAGCCTTTTGTGTGTCGAGACAACCTGGAGAACAACAAGATGTCCACTCACCTGTCCACCGATCAATTGCTGCATGCCTACACAGTGATGCGCACCATCCGTGACTTCGAAGAACGCCTGCATGTGGAATTCGCCACCGGCGAGATCCCTGGTTTCGTGCACCTGTATGCCGGCCAGGAAGCCAGCGCCGCCGGGGTCATGGCGCACCTCAACGATGAAGACTGCATCGCCTCCAACCACCGTGGTCACGGCCATTGCATCGCCAAGGGCGTGGACGTGTTTGGCATGATGGCCGAGATCTACGGCAAGAAAACCGGCGTGTGCGGCGGCAAGGGCGGCTCCATGCATATTGCCGACCAAGAGAAGGGCATGCTCGGCGCCAACGGCATTGTCGGTGCCGGTGCGCCGTTGGCGGCAGGCGCTGCGCTGGCCTCCAAGCTCAAGGGCAGCCAGGGCGTGGCCGTGGCGTTCTTCGGCGACGGCGGCTCCAACGAGGGCGCGGTGTTCGAGGCGATGAACCTGGCGTCGATCATGAAGCTGCCGTGCCTGTTCGTCGCCGAGAACAACGGCTATGCCGAGGCCACCGGTTCCGGCTGGTCGGTGGCGTGCAAGGACATTGCCGAGCGGGCAGTGGGCTTTGGCATGCCGGGGGTGATTGTCGATGGCAATGATTTCTTCGCGGTGTACGCGGCGCTGGGCGTGGCGGTGGAGCGCGCACGCCAGGGCGAAGGGCCGACCTTGGTGGAAGTGAAGCTCAGCCGCTTCTATGGCCACTTCGAAGGCGATGCACAAACCTACCGCGGCCCGGATGAAGTCAAGAACCTGCGCGAATCCCACGACTGCCTCGCCCTGTTCCGCCAGCGCTGCAATGCCGAAGGCTGGCTCGATGCCGCGCAGTTCGAACGTATCGACGGCGAGGTCGCGCAGTTGATCGACGACGCCGTGCGCCTGGCCAAGTCCGATCCCAAACCCCAGGCCGTCGACCTGCTCAGTGATGTCTACGTCGCTTACCGCTAATAACAACAACAGGTGGAGAAAATCCCATGGCTCGCAAAATCAGCTATCAGCAGGCAATCAACGAAGCCCTCGCCCAGGAAATGCGCCGGGACCAGAGCGTGTTCATTATTGGCCAGGATGTGTCCGGCGGCACCGGTTCGCCCGGCGAGCAGGACGCCTGGGGTGGTGTGCTGGGGGTGACCAAAGGTCTTTACCCTGAGTTCCCGGAGCGCGTACTCGACGCGCCGTTGTCCGAAGTCGGCTACGTCGGCATGGCCGTCGGCGCCGCCACCCGTGGCATGCGCCCGGTGTGCGAGTTGATGTTTGTCGACTTTATCGGCTGCTGCCTCGACCAGTTGCTCAACCAGGCGGCCAAGTTTCGCTACATGTTCGGCGGCAAGACCACCACGCCGCTGGTAGTGCGCGCCATGTACGGCGCCGGCCTGCGCGCGGCCGCCCAGCATTCGCAGATGCTCACCTCGATGTGGACGCACATTCCCGGCCTCAAGGTGGTGTGCCCGGCTACGCCGTATGACGCCAAGGGCATGTTGATCCAGGCGATCCGCGACAACGACCCGGTGATCTTCCTCGAACACAAGATGCTCTACAGCCTGCAAGGCGAAGTGCCGGAAGAGCTCTACACCGTGCCGTTCGGCGAGGCCAATTTTGTGCGCGAAGGTCGCGATGTGACCCTGGTGACCTACGGGCGCATGGTGCACGTCGCCCTGGAAGCCGCCGCCAACCTGGCGCGCCAGGGCATCGACTGCGAGGTGTTGGACCTGCGTACCACCAGCCCGCTGGACGAAGACAGCATCCTTGAGAGTGTGGAAAAAACCGGGCGCCTGGTGGTGATCGACGAGTCCAACCCGCGTTGTTCCATCGCCACCGATATCAGTGCGTTGGTGGCCCAGCAAGGCTTTTCTTTCCTGCGTGCGCCGATCGAGATGGTCACTGCGCCGCACACGCCGGTGCCGTTTTCCGATGCCCTGGAAGACCTGTACATCCCCAACCCGGCGAAGATCGAGGCCGCGGTGCTGAAGATCGCCGACAGGAGGAATGCCGCATGATCCATACCTTGACCATGCCCAAGTGGGGGCTGTCGATGACCGAAGGCCGCATCGATATCTGGCTCAAGCAGCCCGGCGACCGGGTGGAGAAGGGCGAGGAGGTGTTGGACGTGGAAACCGACAAGATCTCCAGCAGTGTCGAGGCGCCGTTCAGCGGTGTATTGCGCCGAGTGCTGGCGCTGAGCGACGAGACCTTGCCGGTGGGCGCGCTGCTGGGGATCGTGGTGGAAGGTGAGGCCAGCGAGGCGCAGATCGATGCGGTGATCGACAGCTTCAACGCCGGCTTTGTCTCCAGCCGCACCGAAGCCGAAGCCACCGGGCCGAGTGCGCAGAAGATCGAGGTGGGCGGGCGCCTGTTGCGCTATCTCGACCTGGGCGAAGGCGCTACACCGCTGGTGCTGGTGCATGGTTTTGGCGGCGACTTGAACAACTGGCTGTTCAACCAACCGGCCCTGGCCGCCGAACGCCGGGTGATTGCCCTGGACCTGCCAGGGCATGGCGAGTCGGGCAAGGCCCTGCAAACGGGGGACGCCGAGGAGCTGAGCCAGGCGGTGCTGGCCTTGCTCGATCACCTCCGGCTTGATCGCGTGCACCTGGCCGGGCACTCCATGGGCGGGCTGGTCAGCCTGACGGTCGCGCGTCAGGCACCCGCGCGCGTTGCCTCCCTGACCCTGATCGCCAGCGCCGGGCTGGGGGCGACTATCAATGGCGATTACCTGCACGGTTATACCGAGGCCAACAACCGTAATGCGCTCAAGCCGCAACTAGTGCAACTGTTCAGCGACCCGGCGCTGGTGACGCGGCAGATGCTGGAGGACATGCTCAAGTTCAAGCGCTTGGAAGGCGTGGATCAGGCCTTGAAGCAACTCAATGCGCAGTTGTTTGAAGGCGGGCGCCAGCGCCTGGATTTGCGCAACGTGGTGGGGCAGCAACCGAGCCTGGTGATCTGGGGCGGTGACGATGCAATCATCCCGGCCGACCATGCCCAGGGCCTGGAGGCCCAGGTGGAGATACTGCCGGGGCAGGGGCATATGGTGCAGTTGGAAGCGGCGGAACAGGTCAACCAGCTGATCGCAACCTTCCTCAAATCCCAGCCTTGAAATGCGATCCCCTGTGGGAGGGGGCTTGCTCCCGATAGCGTTGGGTCAGTCTCAGTATCAGGTGACTGATCTACCGCCATCGGGAGCAAGCCCCCTCCCACATTTTTGACTGCATTTCAAAGTGAGCGCTTGAGCGTTTCGCTGGGCAGTTCCTTGAACAATGTTCGATAGCTGTTAGAGAACCGCCCCAAATGCCAGAACGACCAGTTCATCGCCACTTCGGCGACGGTGGTGCTGGATGAATTGAGCAACTCCCGCCGCGCCCCATTCAAGCGGCGCAACCTTAACCACTGCGCCGGGCTCATCCCGGTATAGGTCTTGAAGCCTTGCTGCATTTGGCGCAACGGCACGCCGGCAATCTGCGCCAGTTCCAGCAGGTTGACGCTTTCATCCGGCGCATCCGCCGCCCATTCGCCGATGCGCGCCATCAACCGGCGTGCTTCGCTGCGCTTTTGCAATGAGTCGCGGTCCAGGCACACGCAGGCGTTGTCGAGGATAAACAGGCAGTCGTCGAGCAGTTGCTGCGTAAGGGCATCGCGGCTGATGGGGTCGGTCAGTGCCGACAAACGTGTCAGCGTGCCACTGAGCCAGCGGGTGAACAGCGCGTTCTGCTGGCACCTCAGCGGAGCCATGAACAACCCTTCAAGTTTTGCTACGTCCAACCCATGACGCTGTACAAACTGCGGGCCGAACACCACCGCCACTTCACGGTAGTTTTCCGGGGTGATCCAGGTATTGCGGCTTTCGCCATTGAGCATATACAGGCTGTTGTCGCTGCCGTCGAAACAGAACGCCAGGGCCCCGGGTGGTGCATTGAAATGCTGTTCCACGCGGGTGTTCATGCACTCCTCGTATACCTGCACGCCTTGCAGGTCGAGGTAGCGTACCCGCCCGGAAAAATGCCCGGGGGACATCTGCTGGTACTGCTGCACCCAACCGGGTGTCGCACTGCATTGGGCGGCCACATCGCCGGTAGCGAAGGCCTGTACGCGCAAAGCGGTTGCCTGTGTCATGGGTGATCCGTGCGCACTCTATTGGTGCGTTGTGCTGCGTGCAAAGTGGATAGATGCGGTTTGAAGGCTGGCCCAAGATAGACCTCAATGCGCCGCAAGTACAAGCCGGCGTCGCATCCCACCCAAGACGAGGTCCTTATGAACGCCCCCTTCGATCAGCTCTCCACCTGGCTGAAAGAACACAAGATTACCGAAGTCGAATGCGTGATCAGTGATTTGACTGGCATCGCGCGAGGCAAGATT
>Ga0160440_100363_pt1 | contig 18899 bp, 10 predicted proteins | sample HID1971I_E1MG_FD_108277 | JGI IMG/M metagenome (GOLD analysis project Ga0160440, IMG submission 108277) | Enriched millipede-associated microbial communities from UW Madison campus, WI, USA - HID1971I_E1 MG | ecosystem: Host-associated > Arthropoda: Insects > Digestive system > Unclassified ... | reverse complement strand
TCCGCTTTTACAGCGGGTCACTTTGAAAAGCGCAAAGTAACCAAACGCTCTTGCCCCACCACTCGGCACCTCGCCCAGGCTCGGTGTGCCCGTAATCCGCCATGGATTTGGGGGGCCGCCGCCCCGCGCCATCCATGGCGCGGGGCGGCTAAACCGGCATCCCTGCCGGTTTACCCCCCAAATCCCTGTCGAATTCCGGCCAGCGTGGTTTAACGGGGCGCCTGAGATCAAAATCAAAAGCAGATCAAGATCAGGAGCGGCTCGCTGCGCATCGTGGTTACGGTCTGCTGCTACGAAGTTGTGTAGATACCTATGCGATCCAAATGTGGGAGGGGGCTTGCCCACGATAGCAGTGTGTCAGTCAGCACATCTGTAGCTGACCCTCCGCCATCGGGGGCAAGCCCCCTCCCACATTTTGACCGCCGTACGTCTGTCAGTTATCGATCGCCCACCAACGCGGTAGCAATTGCCCTACCCGCGCTTCGCCGAAACGGTCATCGATCAACATCACCACACCGCGATCCTGTTGACTGCGGATCACCCTGCCCGCGGCTTGTACGACCTTCTGCAGGCCAGGATAAAGATAAGTGTAATCGTAGCCGGCGCCGAAGATCGCGCCCATGCGTGCCTTCATTTGCTCGTTGACCGGGTTCAGTTGCGGCAGGCCCAGGGTCGCAATGAAGGCGCCGATCAAGCGCGCACCGGGCAAGTCGATGCCTTCGCCAAACGCACCGCCCAGTACCGCAAAGCCAATGCCTTGGCTGTGCTGGGTGAACTGGTCGAGAAAGGCCTGGCGTTCGGCCTCGGCCATGCCCCGAGATTGCAGCCACTGCGCAATCTGCGGGTGCCGCTCGGCCAACAACTGCGCCACCTGTTGCAGGTAATCGAAGCTGGAAAAGAACGCCAGGTAGTTACCCGGCTGCTCGACAAATTGCCGCGCAATCAGCTCGACAATAGGCGTAAGCGAGGCCTGGCGATGCACGAACCGGGTGGAGATGGCATCGACGATACGCACCTGCAATTGCTCGGCCTTGAACGGCGACTCCACATCGACCCAGGCGGTGTCCGCTGGCATGCCGAGCAAGTCGGCGTAATAGTGACGCGGGCTCAAGGTTGCGGAAAACAGCACACTGCTGCGGGCTGCGGTCAATCGGGGCCGGATGAACTCGGCCGGCACCACATTGCGCAGACACAGGGTTGAGCTGCTGCGCTTGCCGTTGAACTGGCGCTTGCTGATATCGAAGATGAAATGTTCATTGAACAGCTCCGCCACTTTGGCCCATTGCAGGGCTTCAAAGTAGAAAGCCTGCAGGTCGCCGCTGAGGGCTTCGGGGTGATCGTTGAAATAGTCGCCCATGGCGCTGATGCACAGGCTCAGGGCTTGCAGCAGTTTTTCGGGCCGGCTGGCATAGGCCTGGTACGGTGCGACTTGCTCCTTGTGCAGGGCGTTCCACTCGCGGTTCAGGCGCTGCAAGGGTTTCTTCAGCGCCTCGGGCGCCGTGTCACGCAGGGTCTTAAGGCTGTATTGGTCAAGGCTGGCGCTGTACATCGAACGGGCCCGTTCCACCAGGTTATGTGCCTCGTCCACCAGCACTGCGACGCGCCATTGGTTCAACTGGGCGAGGCCGAACAGCATGGCGCCGAAATCAAAAAAGTAGTTGTAGTCGGCGACCACAAGGTCGCTCCAGCGCGCCATTTCCTGGCTCAGGTAATACGGGCACACCCCATGGGCCAAGGCAACGTCGCGCAGGCTGCGTTGATCGAGCAGGCGCACTTGGGACGCGGCTTGGCGCGCGGCGGGCAGACGGTCGTAAAAGCCCTTGGCCAAGGGGCAGGATTCGCCGTGGCAGGCTTTGTCAGGCTGCTCGCATGCCTTGTCCCGGGCCACCAGCTCAAGTACCCGCAGCGGCAGATCGGGGCTGCTGGCGTACAGCACCTGGGCAGCGTCCAGGGCAAGCTTGCGTCCAGGGGTCTTCGCCGTGAGAAAGAACACTTTGTCCAGTTGCTGTGGCGCCAGCGCCTTGAGCAGCGGGAAGATGGTCCCGACGGTCTTGCCGATCCCGGTGGGCGCCTGGGCCATCAGGCAACGGCCGGTACTCACGGCTTTGTAGACCGATTCAGCCAAGGCACGTTGCCCAGGACGAAACTCGGCATGGGGAAACGCCAGGGCTTGGGCGGCGCTGTTACGTGCGGTGCGGTGTTGCATTTCCTGCCGGGCCCAGTCCAGGAACAGCGCGCACTGCTGCTTGAAGAAGTGCTCCAGGTCTGACGCGTTGAAATGTTGATTCAGCAGGGTCTCGCCTTCGCCGACGATATCGAAGTATACCAGCGCCAGGTCGATGTCGTTGAGGCCGAGTTTCTGGCACATCAGCCAGCCATACACCTTGACCTGCGCCCAGTGCAGTTGCCGATGGTTGGCGGGCTGGGCGGCGAGATCGCCACGGTAGGTCTTGACCTCTTCCAGGCGGTTGGCGTCGGGATCGTAGCCGTCCGCCCTGCCCCGCACTTTGAGCTGCAGGTATTCGCCCTCGAGGGCGACCTCGTTCTGATAGTGCGCGCTACGCCGGGAAGCCACCGTGCGGTGGCCGACGATCCCTTCCTGGGCGCTGGGCGATGGCGTAAAACGCAGGTCAAGGTCGCCGACCTTGGCGGTGAACTCACACAACGCCCGCACGGCCACGCTGTAGCTCAAGCGCTCTGCTCCGCCCAGCGCACGTAGCAGACCGTGACCGGCATCTGGTACTCGGCGCAGAACGCCAGCCAACGCAATTGGTTGTCTTGCAGGCGGTCGCCGGGGCCCTTGACCTCGATCATGCGGTAGGTCTTTTGTGCGGGCCAGAACTGGATCAGGTCCGGCATCCCGGCGCGGTTGGCGCGGATGTCCACCAGCAGGCGCGCAAACCAATGGCGCAGGTGTTCGGCGGGCAGGCAGGCCAGGGCCTGTTCCAGCAGCTCTTCACTGAGCAGGTTCCAGAACACGAACGGCGACTGGATGCCCCATTTGTCCGCGTAACGTTGGCGGATGGTGGCCTTGTAGCGCTCATCCTCCAGTTGCTCGAAGCAGGCAGCAAACAAGGCTTCTCGACGTTGATGGAAGTCCTCGCTGTGCAGGTCCGCCGGCCCACGCTGGAACGGGTGGAAGAACGCCCCCGGCAGCGGCGCGAAAATCGCGTCCCAACACAACAGGCCGAACAGCGAATTGATCAGGCCGTTCTCGACGTAATACACCGGTGCGTCCGGCTCGTTCAGATGCGCCTGCACGCAAAATTCTACCGACATCATCGGCTCCGGCACCAGTGCCAGGTCCAGGCGCGCAACGGCCTGTGGCTTGGCCTTGGGCAGCGCCGGCTCGCCCAGTTTGCGCCGCAAGCGGGGCAGCACCCGTAGCAGGTGCTGGTGCTCCGCGGCACTTTCCGGGGCTTGTTGGGCGGCGATCGCCAAGGCCATGGCCTGCGCGTAATCCTCCTGGCGCTCCAATACACGGATCAACCGCGCCCGTGCGCCGGGATAGGTGCAGTGTCGGTAAACCTGTTCAGCCAGCGCCAACTCGCCACAGCGCTCGCCATACTGGCCGATCTGGAAGAGCAGTTTGGCGCGACGTTTTTCCAGCCAGGGGTTATCGGTATGCAGCGTGGCGATGTGTGCCAGCACCGCATCCAGTGCCTCACCGGCTTCAAAGGCTTGCTGACATTGGTGCAGGAACAGGAAACCCTGCACGTCGTCACGGGTGCGCAAACCACGTGACTCGGCGCAGAACGGGACTTTTTCATAGGTGTAGATGCCCAGGTCTGCCAGCACGAATTCCGACCAGTCCTGATGCAGATTGCCGAAGAACATCAGGCGCAGGCGATCACACAACTCCATCACCGTGAGGCTATAGAGCACATCGTCTACATCGGGACACCATTGGGCAAAACTGCGCTGTTCGCTGAACTGCGCGGCCAGTGGCTCGAGCCAGGCGGCCTTGTTGGCCTTGGGCTGGTCGATCCAGGGCCTGAACGCATTCAGGATTTCGCCTTTTTGCAGCAAGGTGAACAAGGTCGCAAACGGCAGCGGACTTTGGTCGTCCACCCAGCCCAGTTCGCGCAACGGGCCCACCGCTGCATGGGGGCAACCGATTTCCAGGTAATTGAGCTTGGCGCCGCGAAAATGCACGCCCTTGCGCATCACCATGCGCACCAATAACGCCTGTGACGCCTGGGGCAACCTGTCAAATTGCTGAATGAAATGCTCTTCGTGCGCCTCGAGCAAATCGGCATAGCGCTGCCCCAGCCAAGCCAGCACCTGGCGGAAGTTATGCAAGTAATACAAGGGGTTTTCGAGGGTGTTGACCATGGCGCAAGGCAATCAAATACTGGTTATGCATACAGAGTGCCGCTGCTGAGCGCTTGTTGCAATCGGTAATAGATAAATGGTCCCTGCAACTTTTTGTAAAAAAGCGATCAGATGAGGGAGTTGATCGCGTAATATTTATCGCCCCCAGCCATGGGTGGCGGGACTTTTCAGGGTTAAGGTAAGGGTAATGAACATGAAGAATTTGGGGCTTCCACTGGTTGCGCTCACTTTTCTGGTATTGGCCGGTTGCTCCACGCAAACCGTCGTGACATTGCAAAATGGTACGCAGTATTTGACCAAGGACACACCCAACGCCAAGACAGCCGACGGCTTCTATGAGTTCACCGATATTGCCGGCAAGCGCATTCGCATCAAGGCCGATGATGTGGCCACGGTGCGCAAGGAAAACTAATCTTTCCAGGCGAACCAGGATCAAATGTGGGAGGGAGCAACCCCCCTCCCACAGTTTTCAACCGCATTCCAACTTAAGCGATAACAATCCCCTCCCCCGACACACTGCTCACACCCACCAGCGTCACCGAATCCGCGCCAAAGCTGATCACCGTGTCTGCGCCCACCACCTTGGTGTGCTCGCGATAATCCGTACTGCCCTGCACATCGGTGAATACCAGCTTGTCGGTTGCTTGATAGCCAATCACCCGATCATTGCCAAACTGCCCGCTGAACAAAAACGTGTTGTGCCCGCTGCTGTCGCGGATGGTGTCATTGCCCTTGCCGCCTTCGATAAAGTCCGCGCCCCTGCCCCCCTTGATCAGGTCATTGCCATTGCTGCCGATAATAAAGGTGTCGCCCTTGTGCGCCTCTGCGTTGCGATTCAAATCCTGCACCCAGGTGGTGGCCCGTGCCGGGTCGGACAGGTTGGCGACGATCACCGTGGAGTCGCGGGTCATTTGCTCGTAGAAGCCGGAATCGAGGATGCGGGTCATGCCGTCGCCGTAACCGGTGGGCAAGTGTGAAACCCAGGTCGACAGGTTGAGGATGGAAAATGGCAGCACGTTCCACAGCGTTGACGCGTAGTGGTCGTTGAAGCTGACGATATTGTCGGTGCTCGATTCGTGGGGCGTGTCGTGCACACCCAGGGACGACAGGTTGAATGACGAGCCATCCAGGGCGCGGAACACCGGGTCGTTTTCATAGCCGACGTTCAGCACCTTGTCGCCGGCGCTCTGGGTGGGTGAAGCATAGGCCACGTAGTTGGCGTCCTTATAGAACCCCGACCATTTGCCGTCGCTCAAGTCGGCCATGCTGTTGACCGCCAGGCCGCCCAGGCTGTGGCCGCTGACCACCACGTCGTTGCCGCTCAGGCCTTGGGCCGTGGCGTAGGCCGCGACGTTGCCGAGCAAGTTGCCAAAGGCTTCGCCCGTGTAGTTTTTCGCATAGTCCTTGGGCCCGAACGCGGCCAGCAGGTCGCTGATCACGTCGCCGATGGCGTCTGTGACCAGGTTTTCCCGAGGTCCCGACGTACCACGAAAGCCGATGCCGATTTCCTGCAATTTACCAGCGTCATCGTACTTGCCCAGCACCTCGACCTGCGCCGTGGCGTAGGCAGGCTTTTCACCGAAGAAAGTGCCCCGGGCATCAACCTTGCCGCTGTAACCCAGGGTATCGGCGCTGATGGGGGTCCAACCGGCTTTTTGTACCGCATCGAGGGCGGCTTTTTCCGCGTCGGGGTTCCAGGGGATACCGGGGATCACCCCTTGGGAATCGCTGCTGCCAATCAGCGCGCCGACCAGTGTGGCCGGCAGGCCAAGGCCGAGACCATTGTTCTGGTAGCCGACGGCAAAGCCGTGATCCAGGTTGTGGTAGGCATACACCGTGATCGCCAGGGCATCGGCGAACAGCGCCTTGGAGTCCTCGGTAGCGAGGTTTTTATAGTCAAAGATACCCATTGGTAGTGCCTCTCTGTTGTTGGATTTGTAGAGAAAGCCAAAACACCAGTAGCCCCCTGATGGCCACCGTGGGCGCCATCAGGGGAGTGACGCCTTTAGAACGCCCAGTCCAGGCTCAAACCGACGCCGTGCACTTTCTCCTTGCTGGCCAGCAGGCCGTTGTAGTCGAAGTTCACCCGCGCCTCCTTGCTCAACGCCAGGCTGACCCGTGCCCCGACCAGTGCGGCATCGCGCACCATCGGCGCACTTTCCACGCTGAACGAAGGGCCACCGGAAGCGAACGCCAGGTGCTGCTCGGAATCGGTGCTGCTCAGGTTGTGCTGCCAGCCCAGGGTGCCGGACACCTCTAGTTGCTGGTGGTCGTTGACGTTGAAGGTTTTCAAGGCACGCACACCCAGGGTGCTCAACACCAGGTCGCGGCTGTCATCGCCACTTTTCAGCGCAGCGGCATCGCCCTTCTCCTTGAAGCTGTCAGTGTCCAGGTGCACGTAGGCCAGGTTGGCGAACGGCTCCAGGGCCAGCGGTTGCAGGTTGATGCGATACGCCGCCTCGGTGAACACCTGGGTGCTGTGTGCATCGACCTTGGCCTTTTGCTTGCCGCTGACATCGCCGTATTGCAGGTCGCGCTTCACATCGGCACGGTGCCAGCTGTAGGTTGCGCCACCGCTCAGCCGCCAGGCGCCGATTTCATGCCCGGCATAGGCTCCGAAGTGGTAGCTGTCGACCGAGGCACGGCTGTGGGTGTCGCTGCCCATGTTCAACGACGTGTCGCTGTAACCCGCCACCAGGCCGATGCGCGTGGCGTCGTCGAGCGCCCCGTCCACCCCGGCGAGCATGCCGCCGATGGAGGTGTTATAGCCTGCCGTGTCGCTACGGCTGTCGGTCTTGCCCCAGGCGCCCAGGGCCTTGACCCACACGTTGCCGCGGGTGTCGATGGCTTGGCTGGTGGCGCCCATCTCGCCATTGCGCAGGCGCTCGCCTACCGCTTCGCGAACGTAGCGGCTGTCATTGACCAATGCGGTTTGCAGCGCTGGGTAGACTTCACCACTCAGTTGCTGGAATGCACCCTGGGCCGAGGCGGCCGTGGGAGCCAGCAGCAAGCTTTCATACACACCATTGCCCGCGCCCAACTGCTCGGCGGCGGCGGCCACGGCGCGCTGGTTCGGCGTAGCGGCCACACTGGCGAAGCTGTTGGTGCGCGTCACGTCCAGCTGCACACCGTTGGCCGCGTAGTTCAAGGTGCCGCCAACAAACAGGTAGTTGGGCAATACCGCACCAAAGCTGCCGGTCACACCACCTGCCGCTTGCAGGATGTTGTATTGGCGGCCGATCAGACTTTGGGCCTGGGTCGCGCTCAACAACGTCGGGCTGTTTTCCAGGGCCAGGGTCACGGTGCCGCCGTTAAGCGTGGCGGTACCACCGGCGACGATGCGGTCGCTGCTGGTGGGCGACAACTCCACGGCATAGGTCGAGCCCGGCTCAAAGGTGACGTTACCCGCCACGTTCAAGGTGCCGATGGAATTACCCGGCGCCACGGTGCCACCGTTTTTTGCGGTCAGCGAACCGATGCGCCCCGAGCCACCGAGCACGCCGGCCTGGCCGACGCTGACGTCGGAAGTCAGCGAGCCGTTGATTGCCAACAAGCCCTGGTTGACCAGGGTCGGGCCGCTATAGGTGTTGGTGCCGGTCAGCACCAGGGTGCCGATGCCCTGCTTGGTCAGGCCGCCATGGCCCGAGATGTCGTTGCTCCACACATCCAGCCCGCAGTGCACATCGTTGCAAATCCGCTGGGTCGGCTTACCGGCATCTACTACTGCGCCGATCCCCGGCAGGTCCGCCACGAACTGGCCGCTGCCGTAAGCGCCATCGATACGGAACTCGGCGGGAATATCCTCTGCGGTGACAAACATCCCCGGCCCGTTGACCGCCTTGCCCAGGTTGATCATGCCCCAGCCGTACAGCGAGTCGATGCCCGGCGCGCCGAGGTCGGTGGCGGTGGTCTTGAGCAGCGTGGAGATCTGGTCGCCGCTCATGTACTGGAAGCGCTCCATCAGCACTGCTGCAGCACCTGCCACATGGGGCGCTGCCATGGAGGTGCCGTTTTTGTTGGCCCAGTCGGTGGTCAGGTTGGTGAGGTCGGTGCCATTGATGATCGAGCTGTAGATCTTGGTGCCGGGTGCCGACACACAAAAGCTCGCCGCATAGCCGCAGCGCGATGAGAAGGTGCTGATCACATAGGGATTGGGGCTGGTGGTGTCCGGGTTCTGCTGCAACGCCGCCACTGACAGCCAGTTCGGCGCAATCTGCGGCACAAAATAGGCCAGGCCGGAAATCGCATCCGGGTTGTTGAGGTTGTAGTCGTTACCGGCGGCAAAGATGGTCAGCACACCGCTGCGCGCCGCATCGATGGCACCTTGATAAGCACCGCCTGCGATCGTGCCGAGGATCGGCCGGATCGTATTGAACTGCGCCTGGGCTTCATTGACGGTGAAATTGGGGAACGCCGGATCGCGGCCGCCCTTGGCATATTGATCACCAATGCCAATGCCCCAGCTGTTGTTGATGATGCGTGCGCCACTGGCGACCAGCCCATCCCAGCCCGCTTTGTACACCGCGCCGTCGTTGCCGAGGATGATTCCGTCTTCCGGACCCGGGTCACCGTTTTCGGCGGTAAGGATTTGCGCATTGAACGCCACGCCATGCATCGGCCCGCCATCGCGGTTACCCGCGGCAATGCCGCCGACGTGGGTGCCGTGATTACCCAGCTTGCCGTTGGAGTCCTTGGACGGCGTGCCGTCGTAGCGGAAGGCATCGCCGGCCTTCACCGGGATATACGGGTCGGTGTATTGGCGGATGCCCTCGGTGACAATCGTCACCACCTTGTCGGGGCTGGCGAACTCCGGATGCTGGGCGTACACCGGCTGGTCGAAGATCCCAAGCTTGACGCCCTTGCCGGTGTAGCCGGCGGCATACGCGGTGTCGGCGTGCACGGCGCCCAGGCCCCAATCGGCCTTGAACTCATTGCTGCGCCAACTGGCGGCGTCGCCGAGCTTGCCAGTTTCTACGTAGGGTGCGGCCTGGGCGGTTCCCAGGCTGGCCAGGCAACACAGCAGCGCGCCGTATGGCACGCAGCTCAGCGCCTTGAGCGGGTAGCCCGGGCCGGTGTGGATGGCGATGGTTAACCCTGACTTGCGTTTTTTCACGGTGACCTTCCTTAGTTTTCTTATTGCCGGTAGGTGAATCACTTTCCCTGTGGGATGACTGTAGGAGCGAGCTTGCTCGCGAAAAACGTCAACGATTACGCGTGCTTCCTGAATAAACGCGTCGCCTATGGTTTTTTCGCGAGCAAGCACGCTCCTACAAGTATTAGGGCTGCGTCTCCCACATTTTCTTCAGAACTGCCAGTTCAGGCTCAAGCCCACGCCTTGGGTTTTTTCGCGCCCACCCAATTGGCCGTTGTAATCCAGGTTGACCCGCGTCGACGCATTCAGCGCCAGGCTGGCCTGTAAGCCCACCAGGGCGGCGTCACGCAGCAACGGCGCACTGCGCACGGCAAATGAAGGCCCGCCTGCGACAAACGCCAAATGTTCTTCCGACTCCACCGCCGTCAGGCTGTGTTGCCAACCCAACGAACCGGACAGTTCCAGTTGCTGGTGGTCATTGAGGGCCAGGGTTTTCAAGGCACGCACGCCGAGGGTGCTGAGCACCGCATCGCGCCGGTCACTGCCACGCTCCAGGGCGGCGGCATCGCCTTTTTCGTGGAATGACTCGCTGTCCAAATGCACGTAGGCCAGGTTGGCGAACGGTTCCAACGCCAGCGGTTGCAAGTGAATGCGGTACGCCGCTTCGGTGAACAGTTGCGCGGTGGTCGCATCCAGCTTGGTTTTTTGCTTGCCGCTGACGTCCCCCAGTTGCAGGTCGCGCTTCACATCGCCGCGATGCCAGCTGTAGGCACCGCCGACACTCAGGCGCCAGTCGCCCAGTTCGCGCCCGGCATATGCGCCGAAGTGGTAGCTGTCGATGGACGCCGATGAGTGCGTGCCACTGCCCATGTTCAACGAGCTGTCGCTGTAGCCGGCGACCACACCCACACGGGTCTGCTCATCCAGTGCGCCATCCACGCCCGCCAGCAGGCCACCGATGGAGGTGGTGGAACCCGCCGTTTCACTGCGGCTGTCGCTTTTGCCCCAGGCACCCAGGGCCTTGAACCACAGGTTGCTTTCACCGCTCACCGGCACATGGCGCAGGCGCTCGCCCACAGCGTTGCGCAGTTGCAGGCTGTCGTTGATCAGCATCGCGCCAACAGCAGGGTAGATTTCGCCGGACAGTTGCTGCAGGCCCTGTTGCGCGGTGGCAACCGACTGCGACTGCAGCAGGCTTTCATACACCGGGTTGCCAGCGCCCAGTTGCTCGGCAGCCGCCGCTACGTTGCGCTGGTTGCGGGTGGCAGCAACGCTGGCAAAACTCGCGTCGTTGCGCCCGACTTTCAGCTGTACAGCATTGGCGGCGTAGTCGAGGGTGCCACCGAGGAACAGATAGTTGGGCAGCACTTGCCCGAATTGGCCCTGGATACCGCCCGCCGCTTCAAGGATCGAGTATTGCCGGCCAATCAGGCTTTGCACCTGGCTCTGGCTGAGCAGCGTCGGGCTGTTTTCCATCGCCAGGGTGACGGTGCCGCCGCCCAATACCGCCTTACCGCCCGCAACAATGCGGTCGCTGCTGGTGGGCGTCAGTTCCACTGCATAGGTCGAGCCCGCACCGAGGTTCACATCTCCCGCTACCTGCAAGGTGCCCACGGAATTGCCCGGTGCCACGCGGCCGCCGCTGTTCACCGACAGCGCGGCGATGCGCCCGGAGCCGCCGAGGGTACCGCTGTTGTTCACCGTGACCGCCGAGGTCAGCGAGCCATTGACCGCCAGCAGGCCGCCGTTGACGGTGGTAGCGCCGCGATAAGTGCTGTCGCCGCTGAGCACCAGGCTGCCGGCGCCGGACTTGATCAGGCTGCCCTCGTACACGCGTTTGGCGGCGGCCTGGTCGCGGGCGTTGCCAATGGCGTAGTCGGTCTGGTCCTGCTGGCTGGCATTGGCGCCCACGCCGTTTTGCCAACCCTTGTCGATCAAGGTCTGCTGCCAGGCGGTGTGCTCGGCACGGTCCTCGGCCTGGCGCTGGAGCAAGGCTTGGTCGGAGATGCCATTGCTCCACACATCGCCCTGCCCGGCTGCCAGGCTCACATCCATGACCCCGAGCAGTTGCCCCGGCCCATGCATCGCCCTGCCCAGGTCCGGCACGCCCCAGCCGACGATCGCGTTGGGCGCCTGGGTGATCGAGCCGTCGAGCTGCGTGGCGGTGGTCAACAGCACCTGCAGCGCCTGCTCATTGGTCATATAGGGATAGCGTTCCATCACCAGCGCCAACGCCCCGGTGGCATGGGGCGCCGACATTGAGGTGCCGGACTTGACCCCATAACCGCCGTCGGGAATGGTGCTGTTGATCAGCGCGCCGGGAGTGGAAATGCACCAGTATTTGGCGATGCCGCACTTGTTGTACTTCTGGTTATTGGCTTTATCCAGCCCTGACACCGCCAGCCAGTGGCCTTCCAGTTCCGGTTGGAAATACGGCAAGGCCGAGCGCACGCTGGCATTCGCATAACCGCTGTTGCCGGCGCTGAACACATTGATCACGCCGGCCTTGGCCACATCCGCCGCGGCGTCCAGCCAGGTACCCTGGTTGTAGTGCTGGGCATAGGCCTTGTGCAGGTCATCCAGGGTCTGGTAGCTGACGTCCTTGGGCTGGCTGCCCCAGCTGTTGTTGATGGCGCGCACGCCGGAATCCACCATAGCGGTGTATACCGTCTTGAAATACTTGGGGTCCGGGGTCGGGCCGAACAGGAAGCTGTCGTTGGCGTTGGTGTTGCCCACATAGACTTGGGCGTTGTAGGCCACCCCATGCATGCCCACGCCGTCGCGGGCGGCGCCCATGGTGCCGGTGACGTGGGTGCCGTGGGAGTCGTTGTTGGGGTTGAGCGCGCCCGTGGTGCTGAAGGCGCTGCCGTCGACGTAGGTGCCGGTGGCGGTCACCCCATGGAAGCGGTCCTTGGCGGCTTCGGGGTGGTTGGGGTCGAAACCCGAGTCCAGCGCGCCGATTTTCACACCTTTGCCGCTGATCCCGGCAGCGTAGGCTTCGTCGGCCTTCATCCGCCCCAGGCCCCAGTCGCTCTGGTACTCGGCCGAACGCCAGCTGGCCGGGTTACCCGGTTGGCCGGTCTCGGCGTATTGCGCCTGTGCCGCAACGGACAGCAGCAGCAAGGAGCCGGCGGTGAAGGGTTTGAAACGCGGTGAATCAGTGATCATTTAAACCATCCTTATTTGTTGTTATGGATGCTCATTTCACAGGGCCGAAGGCCTCGTCCACCTTGGCCAGGTCGGTGTCGCGCAAGTTGCCCGCGTAGTAGTGCAATTTGGTCCAGGCCATCAGGTAGTCATACCGCGCCTGGGCCAGGTCGCGGCGGGTGCTGTACAGCTGCTGCTCGGCATTCAGCGCATCGAGGTTGACCCGTTCGCCGCCGAGGATGCTCTGCTTGGTCGAAACCACCAGGGCCTCGGCCGAGACCAAGGCTTTCTGGTAAGCGCGCAGCTTGCTCACCCCCGACAGGCAGGCACTGAACTGACGCCGCAATTCGATCAGGGTTTCGCGGGTCTTGCCTTCCAGCTCGTACTCCGCCTGCTCCATGGCGCGGCTGGCCTGGCGGGTGGAGGCCGAGATGCCGCCGCCGGCATACAGCGGCATGCTCACTTCGACGCCGATGGTGTTGGTGTCGTAGCGTTGGTTGTAGGTATTGCCGCTGTCGGATTCCTGTTTGCGCGAAGTGGCATAGGCGGTGATTCTCGGCAAATGCCCGGCGCGGTTGCGTTCTACCTCATAGCGCGCCACTTCCAGGGATTGGCGCTGGGAGGCCAGCACCGGGTTGTTGGTGAGCGCCAGTTCATGCCAGGTGTCGTAGTTGGCCGGGGTCAGGGTGAACGCGGCAAAGCTCTGGTTCAGCGGCGCCAGGTCATTGATGTTGACGCTTTGCACGCCAATCAACGCGCCCAATTCCCGCAGCGAGGCGTCCTGCTCATCCAGGGCCTGGATCTCTTCGGCGGTGGCCAGTTCATAGCGCGATTCGGCTTCCAGGATGTCAGTACGCGTGCCCTCGCCGGCCTTGAACAAGTGCTCGTTCTGCTGGAATTGCTGCTCGAAGGCCTTTTTCTTTGCGCGGGCTATGTCGATCTGATCCTGGGCAAACAGTGCCTGGGTGTAGTAGCTCAGCACCCGCACCAGCAACGCCTGGCTCTTATCACGAAAGCTTTCGTCGGCGAACAGCGCCTGGGCTACACCCTTGCGGTAGTTGGCATAGGCTTCGTAATCGAACAGCGGCTGTTGCAGGCTGAAGGTCGAGCCATAGCTGTTGTAGTTGCGGTCGTCGCGATAGCTGCCGCCACGCCCGTCGGGCAGGTGCGCCTCGGAATTGTTGCGACCCTTGTTGTAGTTGTAGGACAGCCTCGGCAGCAGCCCGGCGCGGCCGATGGTGCGGTTTTCCAGGCCGGCGTCGCGCTCTTTGATAGCACCGAGGAATACCGGGTCGTTGCGCAGGGCCTGCTCGTACACATCGAACGGGCCCATGGCGGCCTGGGCACTGCCACACACCAGCACCAGCGAAATGAACACTGACTTCATGCTCATTCCTCAGTCAACGCGGAGCCGGCGCGATCCAGCAGCGGCTTGAACAGGTAATTGAGCAACGACCGCTCGCCGGTGCGCACGAACATCTCGGCGGGCATGCCGGGCTTGATCACCAAGCCATGGAGTTTTTCCATCGCCGCTTCGCTGACGCTGGTGCGCAGCACGTAATACGGCGCACCGGTTTTTTCATCGAGCATCTGGTCGGCGGAGATCAGGCTGACCTCTCCCGGCACGCGGGGCGTGCGGCTCTGGTTGAAGGCGGTGAAGAGGATGTCCACCGGCAAATGGGGCCCCACCTTGTCCACCAGATGCACCGGCAGATGCCCTTCCACTTCCAGGCGCGTGCCTTGGGGCACGATCTCCAGCAGGGTTTCACCGGCGCGCACCACGGCGCCTTCGGTGTGCACGCTGAGGTTGACCGCGATGCCATCGGCCGGCGCGTTGATCTCGCTGTGTTGCAGGTTGAAACCGGCAGAGGTCAGTTGCTGTTCCAGGGTCAGGCTGCGCAATTGTGCATCGGCCAATTGACTGCGCACCTCCTTTTGATATTCCTCGCTGTGCTGCTGCAACTTGAGGCGCGACTCGAGGATGCCCTGCTCGATGCGCCCGCTTTCCCCGGCGTTCTGCGCCAGATCCTGTTGCACCTGGGACAACTGGCGCTGGTATTCCATCAGGCGGTTGCGCGGGATATAGCCGTTGTCGGCCAAAGGTTGCAGGTTGCCGAGCTGATCGCGCAGGGATTGGGCCTGGGCGGTCAGGTCACTGCGGGCACGGCGCATGCCGCCCAACTGTGAGGTGGCGCCTTCGATGCTCGCGCGAATCCCGGCCTGTTCACGGGCAAACGCGTCGCGGCGGCTGCTGAACAATTGGCGCTGGCCTTCCAGTACCAACGCCAGGGCCGGGTCGGGGTTGGCGCTCAGCTCAGCGGGAAAGGTGACACCGGCAAGATTGTCGCGCTCGCTCTGCCAACGCGCCACGCTGGCCCAGGCCATGCGGTACTGGGCTTGCAACGACTGCACGTCAGCCTGGTTCTGGGTCTGGTCGAGACGAAACAGCGGCTGGCCTTGCTTGACCAGTTCGCCCTCCTTCACCAGGATTCGGCTGACTACGCCGGGGCTGAAGGTTTGCACGGCCTTGCGCTTGCCGGACACTACTACGGTACCTTGGACAGGAATGCCCTGGTCCAACGGCGCGAGGCTGGCCCAGAGGAAAAACCCACCGGCACCGACAACGGTCAGCAGCCAGCCCATTTTTACGAAGAAGCCAGCGTCGTGTTCTTTAAAACGAGGTTCAACGGTCATGCTGCTCATGCGCCTGGATTCCTTCCGGCCTGGTACTGACGACTGAAACTGACACCGGTTTTTTCTTTCGGCGCTTCCTGCTGCCCGGACAATGCGCGCAGCACTTCCTGGCTCGGCCCGAACGCTTGCAGATGGCCTTCGCCGAGCACCAGCAGCTTGTCAGCCTGGGCCAGCGCCGAGGAGCGGTGGGTCACCAGCACCACGCTGCTGCCCTGGGCTTTCATCTGCATGATGGCGCTGGCCAAAGCGGCTTCGCCGACGGTGTCGAGGTTGGAGTTGGGCTCATCCAGCACGACCAGGCGCGGGTTGCCGTACAGGGCACGGGCCAGGGCCACCCGTTGTTTCTGGCCACCGGACAGGCCGCCGCCGTTGTCGCCCAGCACGGTGTCATAGCCTTGGGGCAGGCGCAGGATCAGTTCATGTACACCGGCCTGTTGCGCGGCCTTGACCACCTGCTCCGGGTCGGCGTCGCGAAAGCGCGCGATGTTGTCAGCGATGCTGCCGCTGAACAGCTCGATGTCCTGGGGCAAATATCCGATATGCGGACCGAGGTCGTCGCGGTCCCAACGATGGATATCCGCGCCGTCCAGGCGCACGGTGCCGGCCAGGGTCGGCCAGACGCCCACCAGCACCCGAGCCAGGGTGGACTTGCCGGAGCCCGACGCGCCCAGCACACCGAGCACTTCCCCGGCCGCCAGGTTGAAGCTGACCTGATGCAAAGTCGCCATGCGTCGCCCCGGCGGACCGGCGCTGACCTGCTCGAAACTGACCTGGCCCTTGGGTGCCGGCAAGGCCATCTGCTCGACTTCCGGGGGGAATTCGCGCAGCAGTTCGTCGAGGCGCTGGTAGGCCAGTTTGGCCGAGCTCCATTGCTTCCACACGGCAATCAGCTGGTCGATGGGGCTAAGTACGCGACCCATCAGAATGGAGCCTGCGATCATCATGCCGGCGGTCATTTCGCCCCTGATCACCAGGAAGGCGCCGAGGCCCAATACCAGGGATTGCAGGCACAGGCGCAGGGATTTGCTCAGGGAGCTGATCACCGAACCGGTGTCGCTGGCCTTGTTCTGGAAACCGAGGAACTGCGCGTGCACCCCAAACCAGCGCTGGCGCAGTGCGCCGAGCATGCCCATGGCCTGGATCGTCTCGGCGTTGTGCAAATGGCTGGTAGCCAACTGGGTCGACTGCTGGGAGAAGATACTCGCCTCGCCCAACGGCTTTTTCGTCAGGTATTCATTCAGGCACGCCAGCCCAATCAACAGCACCGCACCGGCCGTGGCCAGTACGCCGAGCCACACGTTGAAGAGGAAAATCACGAACAGGTAGATCGGAAACCACGGCGCATCGAAGAATGCGAACAGCGCAGGCCCGGTGATGAATTGGCGGATAGCGGTCAGGTCGCCCAGGGACTGCCCGGCATGCCCCTGGCCGCGCTGCAGGTTGCGCTCGAACGCGGCCTTGTAGACGCGCAGATTGAACCGCCGCTCCAACTGGCTGCCAATACGGATCACGACAAAACTGCGCACCACTTCCAGCAGGCCGATAAATGCAAAGAAGCCCACGACCATCAGCGTCAACATCACCAGCGTGGTTTCATTCTGGGAGGACAACACACGGTCATACACTTGCAGCATGTAAATCGACGGCACCAGCATCAGCAGGTTAATCAGCGCCGTAAAGCAGCCGATGCTGATCAAAATACTCTTGTATTCACCCAACGCCCTGTATAAGGGCGCAACCTTATGGGACTTCGCCATATTATTTGATCTTCCTTGGAGCGAATGACGCGCAATAATCACCCTTGCCCCAAACAGGGCTCGGCCAACTATTAAATCGAGTTATATGCTTATAACTTGAACTAAGGTATCCGTTTCAGCTCGACAACTTCCCCGGTTTTAGTGCGGGCTTGATATTCACCCTCGCTTTGGCGATTCAAGTGCGTAATCCCTGAGCCCTCAGCGTTAAACAGCCATATACCATCCGGTGTGGGCGACCAGGTCAGTGGCTTATCGCCCAGCCATTGCGCGGCACACGCGATATCGCCATCCAGGGAATTGGCCTGCTCCAGCAACTCCAGGGCACACACCTTATCCTGCTGCTTCAACTCCCAATGCCCGGCCAATTGCGCTGTGGTGGGTAAAACCAGACTGCTCGCCATTGCATGGGCTCCTGCCGACACGAACAACACCTGCGACACACAGGCGATCAAATGGGAAAAACGCGGCATTTCAAGCTCCATCATAGAGCGCGGCGCCGAAGCACCGCGCGCTTACATCACGCTACGATATCGCTGACCGCTGCCTGGCCGACGGTGGTAACGAGGAAATCCGCCACGCCGTGCCCGGAGAAGTCCACGGCCAACGTACCCAGGTTGGTGCCTGAGGCGTAGGACAGAACAGCATCGCCGGCATGCCCGGTGAATGCATTGACGAAGGTCACGCCCGCACCCTTGGTGATACCGGACAGGTCGATCTTGTCCGAACCCGAGGTGAAGTCGAAGATCTTGTCCGCAGCGCCTGGCCGGGAGTCGGAACTGGCACCGTACACGAAGGTATCGCTGCCGGCGCCGCCCCACAGTTGGTCCGCACCGCCACCACCGTAGATGAGGTCGTTGCCAGCCCCGCCCTTGATGAGGTTAGCGGCCTGGTTACCAATGATCAGGTCGTTGCCCGCGCCACCAAAGGCGTTTTCGACGGTGACGCCCTTGGCGATGGACACATTGCCCACCAGCCCGCCAACGTCGGAGAACGAGGTGGCATTGAGGTTGATCTTCTGGTTTTGGGTGAAACCGGAGAAGTCCAGGGTGTCATTGCCACCACCGTCCCAGACCGAGAACACCAGCTTGTCGGCATTGGATGTGGCGCTGAGGAAATCACGCCCGGTGTTGGAGTTGAACCCGTAAGTGGTGTCACCGGCACGGGTGTTGAGGTTGGCACCGTAGAGCTTCTGGATCGCGGCGATGTCGTCGATCAGCGGGCCGGAAGCGTAAGCCTCGACGCCACCTTTGCTGAAGTTCTGGTTGGTGTTGCTCTCGCTCCAGTAACTCATGAGGCTGTAGCCGCGCGTGTCCTGTCCATAGGTCGCGTCGTTGTAGGTCGGGTTGCCATTCCCGGCGTTGTAGTCGCCAGGGTGAGCCAGGCCCAGGGTGTGGCCGATTTCATGGGTGAGGGTTTGCCGACCATAGTTGTTCAGGTCCGGGGTCTTGTTCGGCGTGTAGCTGTTGTTGGTCAGGTACCAAGAGGTGCCGTCGTAGCCTGCGCCAGTGCCGGGCAGGTAGGCGAACGCCGCCGCGCCGTCCTGGCCGCTGCTGTAGTTGCCGAAGGTCATGTGACCATCACCACCGCTGGCTTTCTCGGTGAAGGTGACGTTGGCCACGTCCGACCAGGATTGCATGGCCAGTGCGGCCTGTGCTTTCTGCTGGGCGTTGAACTGGCTGAACCCTGAGATGCCATGTTTGTTCATGGTGCTCTGGGTAGCCGAGGTGAGGAAGGTGTAGGTCAGATCGATCTTGCCGTTGCCATCAAAGTCCCGATACGCGGCGCCATCCCGCAGCAGCTGGGTAGCTGCCTGGTCGACGGTGTAGGACGGTTTGCCATTGACCGTGAGGTTGCCGCCACGGTCATACAAGTGG
>Ga0160440_100362_pt1 | contig 18949 bp, 11 predicted proteins | sample HID1971I_E1MG_FD_108277 | JGI IMG/M metagenome (GOLD analysis project Ga0160440, IMG submission 108277) | Enriched millipede-associated microbial communities from UW Madison campus, WI, USA - HID1971I_E1 MG | ecosystem: Host-associated > Arthropoda: Insects > Digestive system > Unclassified ... | reverse complement strand
GGTAAACCGGCAGGGATGCCGGTTTAGCCGCCCCGCGCCATGGATGGCGCGTGGCGGCGGCCCCCCAAATCCATGGCGGATTACGGGCACACCGAGCCTGGGCGAGGTGCCGAGTGGTGGGGCGAGGACCTTTTGCTCACTTTTGGGTCCTTCCAAAAGTGAGCCGCTGTAAGAGCGGAACCCTAAGTGGCCGTTACCGCAGGAATGGATATGTACTCGATCTAATCCAACATGCTGGCCGGCTGTCAGGTCGCCATCGGGGGCAAGCCCCCTCCCACATTTTGATCAGCTTACGGCTTCGAAGAGCCCGGTAGCGCCCATGCCGCCGCCCACGCACATGGTGACAATGCCGTAGCGCAAATTACGGCGTTGCAGCTCCCGCACCAAATGCCCCACCTGCCGCGACCCGGTCATGCCGAACGGGTGGCCGATGGAGATCGAGCCGCCATTGACGTTGTACCTGGCGTTATCGATCTCCAGGCGGTTGCGTGCATACAGGCACTGTGAAGCAAAGGCTTCATTGAGCTCCCACAGGTCGATATCTGCCACCTGCAAGCCCTTGGCCTTGAGCAGCTTGGGCACCGAGAACACCGGGCCGATGCCCATTTCGTCCGGCTCGCAGCCGGCGACGGTAAAGCCACGGAAAAATGCCTTGGGCTTGAGCCCCAATGCCAGGGCTTTTTCCAGGCTCATCACCAGGGTCATTGAAGCCCCATCGGAGAGCTGCGAGGAATTGCCCGCCGTCACCGAGCCATCTTCGGCAAATACCGGTTTCAAACCACTGAGACTGGCCAGTGTGGTGTCCGGGCGGTTGCAGTCGTCGCGGTCCACCACGCCATCGAGGATCTGCACTTCACCGCTGTGCTTGTCCTCGACCTTATACTTGACCGCCATCGGCACGATTTCATCATTGAACAAGCCATCAGCCTGGGCCTGGGCAGTGCGCTGCTGGCTCTGAAGGGCGTAGATGTCCTGCTCCTGGCGGGTGACCTGATAGCGGCGGGCGACGATTTCGGCGGTCTGCCCCATGGGAAAATAGATGCCCGGCACCTGCTCTTTGAGCAGTGGGTTGATCAGGTTGTCGGTGTTGACGCTTTTCATGGTCAGGCTGATGGACTCCACACCACCGGCGACAATGATGTCGCTGCAGCCCGAAGCAATCTGATTGGCGGCGATGGCAATCGCCTGCAAGCCCGACGAACAGAAACGGTTGAGGGTCATGCCCGCCGTGCCGGTACCCAGTTGCGAGAGCACCGCCACATTACGCCCGATGTTATAGCCCTGGGCGCCTTCGTTGGAGCCGGCGCCGACGATGCAATCCTCCACGGTGGCCGGATCGATGCCATTGCGGGCCAGCAGCGCGTTGACGCAATGGGCCGCCATGTCATCGGGGCGGGTCTGGTTGAACTTGCCACGAAAGGACTTGGCCAGGCCGGTTCGCACGCTGTCGACGATCACTACTTCACGCATGGGCTTACCTCGATCTTGTGGTTGTGGATCGAGGATAGAGCCAGGCCCGGCCGGCTGCGATGATCATTCACTGCATAAATGCAAAAGCATGGGGCCAACACACGGTCTACCTGATGTGTGGCGATCCAATGTGGGAGGAGGCTTGCCCCCTCCCACATTTGGACCATAGTTCGATCCGCGCTATTTCTTTTTCTTTTTGTCGTGCTTGTCGGTTTTATCGAATGCGTCTTCCAACGCACGATTGATGGTGCGCAGCACCTTGACCCGCGCCCAGCGCTTGTCATTGGCTTCCACCAGGGTCCAGGGCGCCACCTCGGTGCTGGTGCGATCAACCATGTCGCCCACGGCTGCACGGTAGTCGTCCCATTTGTCGCGATTGCGCCAGTCGTCCTCGGTGATCTTGAAGCGCTTGAACGGGATCTCTTCACGGGCCTGGAAACGTTCCAGCTGCGTTTGCTTATCAATGGCCAGCCAGAACTTGACCACGATCACGCCAGCATCGCGCAACTGCTCCTCGAAATCATTGATTTCGCCATAGGCGCGCATCCAGTCCGTCGGGGTGCAGAAGCCCTCGACGCGTTCCACCAGCACACGGCCATACCAGGAACGGTCGAACACGGTGAACATGCCGCGTGCCGGGATCTTCTGCCAGAACCGCCACAGGTAGGGTTGCGCGCGTTCGTCTTCGCTGGGCGCGGCAATCGGCACGATATGGTACTGGCGCGGGTCCAGGGCGGCGGCCACACGACGGATCGCGCCGCCCTTGCCCGCCGCGTCGTTGCCCTCGAACACCGTGACCAACGCGTGCTTGCGCATGCGCTTGTCGCGCATCAGGCCGGAGAAGCGCGCCTGTTCGGTGATCAGTTGCTCTTCATAGTCGTCCTTGTCCAGGCGCAGGGTCATGTCGAGGCTGTTGAGCAGGCTTACCTGGTCTACGGCCGACGGCAGCGGCGCCGGGTTCATGCCGCTGGCCTTGCCCTTGGGCATTTTCAAGGCATTTTGCAGGCCTTCAAGCAGGATTTTGCCCACGGTGAGGCTGCGGTAATTGCTGTCCACCCCTTCGATCACATGCCACGGCGCGTAATCCCGGCTGGTACGGCGCAGCACGCGCTCACCGAAATGCACGAACTTGTCGTAGGTCTTGGACTGCTGCCAGTCCAGCGGGCTGATGCGCCAGCTGTGCAACGGGTCGTCGGCCAGGGCCTTGAGGCGTGCCTTCATCTGCTTCTTGGACAGATGGAACCAGAACTTGAAAATCAGCGCGCCTTCGTCACAGAGCATTTTTTCCAGGCGCTCGGCACCGGCAATGGCCTGGTCAAGCCGGGCGTCCTTGATCTGCCCATGCACCCGGCCTTGCAGCATCTGGCTGTACCAATTGCCGAAAAAGATACCCATGCGGCCCTTGGCCGGCAGCTGCCGCCAGTAGCGCCAGGCCGGTGGGCGCGCCAGTTCCTCGTCGGTCTGCTGGTCGAAGGTACGCACTTCGATCAGGCGCGGGTCCATCCACTCATTGAGCAGCTTGACGGTCTCGCCCTTGCCGGCGCCCTCGATGCCGTTGATCAGGATAATCACCGGGAAGCGTTTCTGCTGCTGCAGTTCGTACTGCACCTCCAGCAAGGCTTCGCGCAGGGCCGGCACCTCGGCGTCATAGGTGTCTTTGTCGATGGCGTGACCGATTTCGGCGGATTCGAACATGGGCAGCTCCGTTTCAAGATGGCTCAAGACTAGCGGATTGGGCAACGACCTGGGGCAGGAAATTCCACCCGCGCTTGTCTTGGGTCAATTCAACCCCTGTTGATCGGCTAGAATGGCCGCCTTGTCTTTGCCCGCTTTCCTTTATGAGCCGCCATGAACCCCATCACCCACGCCCAGCTCGACTGGGATGACCAAGGCCGCCCGCACTCGCGGGTGTTCGACGATGTGTACTTCTCCGACCAGTCGGGCCTTGAAGAAACCCGTTATGTGTTCCTTGAGCAAAACCGCCTGCAGGAGCGCTTCGCCGCCTTGCCTGCGGGAGGGCGACTGGTGATTGGCGAGACCGGCTTCGGCACCGGCTTGAATTTCCTCTGCGCCTGGCAACTGTTCGAGCAGCACGCCGCAGCCGGTGCGCAGCTGCATTTTGTCAGCGTGGAAAAATACCCGCTCAGCCACCCTGACCTGCAACGTGCCCTGGCCCTCTGGCCTGAACTGCAACCCTTGGCCGAACAACTCTTGGCGCAATACATCGCCATCCATCAGGGCTTCCAGCGCCTGGTGCTGGGCCACGGTCGCGTGACCCTGACCCTGTTGATCGGCGATGCCCTGGAGCAACTGCCGCAACTGGATGCACAGATCGATGCGTGGTTCCTCGACGGCTTTGCCCCGGCGAAAAACCCCGATATGTGGACCGCCGAGCTGTTCGCCGAACTGGCGCGCCTGGCGGCGCCGGGCTCGACCATCAGCACCTTCACCAGTACCGGCTGGGTGCGACGGCTGATCAACGCGGCGGGCTTCAAGATGAAGCGCACGCCGGGCATCGGCCACAAGTGGGAAATCCTGCGCGGTGAGTTCGTCGGCTGGCCAGCCGATATTCCCAGGCCCACGGCTACACCACCGTGGTTCGCCCGCCCAACAACCCACTACGCAGAACGCCGCGCCCTGGTGATCGGTGCGGGGCTGGCCGGTTGTGCCACCGCGGCCAGCCTGGCGGCACGGGGCTGGCAGGTGTGCCTGCTGGAGCGGCATGCGGCGCTGGCCCAGGAGGCGTCCGGCAACCCGCAAGGGGTGCTGTACCTCAAGCTGTCGGCCCATGGCACCACACTGTCGCAGTTGATTGTCAGCGGCTTCGGTTATACCCGCAGGCTGCTCGAACAACTGCAGCGTGGCGTGGATTGGGACGCTTGCGGCGTGCTGCAACTGGCGTTCAACCCCAAGGAGGCCGAGCGCCAGGCACAACTGGCGCAGGCCTTTGCCCCGGACCTGCTGCACCCGGTGGATGCGGCCCAGGCCCAAGCCCTCGCTGGCGTGGCGCTGGACCAGGGCGGGTTGTTTTTCCCCGAGGGCGGCTGGGTCCATCCGCCAGCGTTGTGCGAGTGGCAGGCCCGCCATCCAGGCATTGAGGTGCGCCTTCATCAGGAGGCGCTGACTTTGCAGCAGGTCGACGGCCAATGGCAGGCCCGTGATGCCGAGGCGTTGATCGCCAGTGCACCGGTGGTGATCCTCGCCGGGGCCGCCGAGGTCAAGCGCTTCCCCTTCAGCGCCGCCCTGCCCCTCAAGCGGATTCGCGGGCAAATCACCCGCTTGCCGCAAACCACTGAAAGCCAACACTTGAGCACGGTGGTCTGCGCCCAGGGCTACGTCGCCCCCGCACGCCTGGGCGAACATACCCTGGGGGCCAGTTTTGCGTTCAACAGCGACGACTTGACGCCCACCCTGGCCGAACATGTCGATAACCTGAGCCTGCTACGGGAAATTTCCCAGCCCCTGCTGCAAGCCCTGCATGCTGACAGCGCACCACTGGAAAGCCTGCAGGGGCGTGCGGCATTTCGCTGCACCAGCCCCGATTACCTGCCCATCGTCGGCCCGCTGGCCGATGCAGCGGCCTTCGCCCAAGCCTACGGGGTACTCGCCCGGGATGCCCGGCAAGTGCCCGATACGCCCTGCCCTTGGCTGGACGGCGTGTACATCAACAGCGGCCATGGCTCACGCGGCCTGATCACCGCGCCCTTGTCGGCAGAACTGTTGGCGGCCTGGCTGGATAATGAACCGCTGCCGTTGCCCGCCAGCGTGGCTCAAGCGTGCCATCCCAACCGCTTCGCCTTGCGTGAATTGATTCGCGGCAAGCCCCGGCAGACCCCATGAACCCTGCCTAGCGAATCTCGCACACCCCCAGTTCGTCAGCGCGCATGGCCGCCAGGGTCAGGCGCTCGAAGGCCACCTGTTCGGCGGTGGCCTGCTCCTGCAGAATGCCGTTCATGCGCGACCTGAAGACCTCGTCCTCAAGGTCATCGCCTTGTTCGAACACCTCTTGCATCCGCGCTTCGAACGGCTCGTTAAGGGTTCTGAAACTGGCGGCATAGGCGCGCTTGAGGTAATCCGTCCAGAACGGCAGGTCATTGAGAAAACGCAACAGCTCGGGTGAAACCTCTGCGGCCTTGATTTTGATTTCCGCATCGCTCAGCGCCGCCGGGGTGACACCGCTCAAGCCGGCATAACGCATGTGCCTAGGCTGCCCTGGCAGATAGAAACGGCTGGCCAGGCCGGTGCGGTAGGCCAGGCTGACTTCCAACGGATCGCCGCCGGGGTTGGCGATGCTGTGATTGCGCGCAATGCTTTCCAGGCGATCAAGCCGATACAGGCCGCGCCCCAACGCCAACAACGGCCTGGCAGACAACTGGCCGCCCTCGACCTGCCGGCGCGCATCGCTGATCTCAACCAGGATTTCCAGGGCGCTGAAGCTCACCGCCGCGCCGTCATCGCAGTTGTATGGGGTAGCGGCCCGGTCGAACACTTCAGTAGCCAGTTCATCGCGCTGGCTGGTCGCCTCGAGTACACGCCATACGCGCCGGGACATGTCTTCACGCACATGCTCGCTGTCAGCCGCGCCGCCCAGCTCGGCCAGCAACTTGAACAAGCCGTCACTGGACCTGTCATCCTTCAACATCCGCCATATCACCTCTTTTGGCGCGTAGTCGGCCAGCCGCAAATCCGGCATCCACAACTCGCGAGCGGCCTGCTCGTTCAAACGCGCAATATCGTCTTCGTAAAAGCCCATGCCCACGCCGCGCTGGCGACGGTAATCGAGCACTTGCCGGCTGGTGGAGGCCGACAAGGGGTTGTGGCGCAAGTTGATACCTTGGGTGCGTTGTCGAGGCGCCGTGAACAACCAAGCCGGCAGCTCGGTAATGTCGTTCTCGCGCAGGTCCACACTGGTCAGGTAGGGCAAGCGCCACAAGTGTTCGGGAAAGCTCTTGAGCCGGCAGTCACGCAAGATCAGTTGGTGCAGGTCGAACAGGTGATCGACCCTGGGCGGGTCAATCAGCGGGTTGCCCGCCAGGTTCATGATCCTCAGGTTGCGCAGGTCTGCCAGCTTGGTGCGCGTGTAGGCGGTCAACGCCAGTTGATTGTCATCCAGGTACAAGGCTTGCAACTGCGGCATTCGCGACAGCGCCTCCGGCAAGCGCGTCAAGCGGTTACCCGACAACTCGAGGGACGTCAGCCCGGTGAAGTGCTTGAGGAAATACCCCACCTCATCGCCCACCACCATGTTCTTCATTGTCAGTTTGCGCACGTGCTCGAACTTGATCTGGGGTGGCAAGGTGGGCAGCGGCCCGCCGATCATTTCATCAAGTGACAGGCTGGCTTCTTCGTTCAATCCGGTCATCCTTCGCCAACAGTCTTTGATGCGCTGCACGATGATCTTGCGACTGAACCGCGCGTCCGCTGGCGTGCCCGGGATTTTCGCCAGCGCGGCGCGGTCATGGCGCCAGGTGTTGAGCACTGAGCGCAGGGTTTCATAGTCGTCCTGCAGGCCCTTGACCGCACGGGCACGTGCCATGTGATCAGCCCCCAGGCTTTCGATCAGGCTTGAAGCCTGGGCATCATCGAGCAAGGGGTAGAGTTTTTTCACCTTGCGGACCAGTGCCGCCGGCTGCGGCGTAACCTGCGGCGGTGACGCCTGCACGCAACCTTCGCCCCACGACGGCAAGGATTCGGCAGAGACACGCCGCAGATGCCCAGCCACCAGGTCACGCTCATCCCCGACCCGCCAGCGTAACCTCAACTGCAACTGCGTGGCGCCCCGCTCGCCGGTGGAGTAAATCCCCAGGCCGGTGCGCTCTGTGGCTGAAAGCGTGTTCAACAGTGCCTGGTAAAAGCCCAACGGGCCTGGCAGCGGCTCATGCAGGGAGCGACCCTGCTCATCGAAAGCCTGGTAGCCCTGACCAGACTTGACTACCTTGCGCAGGCGGGTCGCCGTGGCATTTTCCAGCTTGCCAATCAAGGCACCGTCCAACGTCTGCTCATGCACTTGCACGCGCAGCTGCGCCGGCCATCCCGGTAACCGCCCCAGCAGGCTGACCGCCAGGCGTTGAGTCGATTCGGTGGCCAACGGCGGCAGGTAGAAGCCGGCCACCGCACGGTCTTCCTGTAGCTCGCGCCACGCCTGCCTGGCACGCTGCGACAGGCGCAAGGGCACGCTGGCGGTATTGCGCAAATACAGGCGTTCCCATGACGACGCCTGGGCCAATAGCTCCTCGGCCATCCCGGTGGGCAATTGCGCGAAGCGGTGTTTGAGCACGCCGGCAATGCCCGAAGCGGGCCGATCAGCATGTTCGCAGAGCTGGTCGAACAGCGTGCGGTAATGCCGTTTTACCCCCGCCAGCAAACGCGTACGCAGCAGCTTATGGGCCTGCTGGATGTCGGTTTTTTCGCCCAACAGCACGTCGCGTTCCTTGTCGCTGAGGGCCTCGAGCAGCGTGTGCATCACCTGGCCGTCCTTGAGTTGCTGCTCACTGACGTGGATGCTCATGTCTTCGTAATCGAATGGAGCGGTGTCGGGATAGCGCTTGAGCAAATTACCCTCGGCGTCCAGCAGCTCGAAAAACCGCCCCTTGGGCCACCCTTCCAGCATCGGCAAGGCCAGCATTTGCACGGTCCCCGTACCGGCATCTGGCTGGCTCTGGAATTCCAGTTGCCAGGCCAGGTCGCGGATCAATTGCTCCTGGCGCCAACGCATCACACAGTCGCGCAGCCGCTGCGGCAAGGGCTGGTTGTACTGCGCCAGTTGGCGTAACCAGGGCAACCGGCTGTTGGTGGTGCTGATGATTTCGTCCAGGCGGCCATCGGGCAGTGATCTCAAGCCGGGCGACAAACGCTCAAGTACATAGTTCGGGCTGTTCCACTGCTCGACCTGCTCGGCCTGATGACGCCAGCCGCCGAAGCCGTTGTGCTCCAGCAGCGGGCAATAGGCCGCTTCACGCACCGGATGCAGCACGCGCCAACGACCGATGCCCGCATCGAAAAACACCCGGTAGATCGCGCCGTCAATCGCGATATAAGAGCGCCCTTGATATTGGTAAATGCCTTTGTAGCTAGGGTTGGCAAGCACCTCAGGAGTCACCGACTGCTGGTAGGGGCGCAGATCACGTCGCCACAACCGTGATTGCCCCTGGGCGGACTTGACCGCCTCGAACTGCTCGAAATAACTTGCCGGCGTGCTCGAAGCGCCCTTGAACAAGGCGCCGACCACTTTGCCCCCGGCTGCCAACAGTGCCATTGACGCGATGCCTGTGGCCACATTGGTCATATGCTCCAGTGCCTGGGTCTTGTGCTCGTGTCGCCAATCCTGGACGCCCTCGAAGACCTCGCCCAGCAGTTGACCCACGCCCACCCCCAGCATCAACTGGCCCAGGCCCGGCACAAAAAAACCGGCAATATTGGCCAATGTCAGGCCCAGCTCCACATAACGTTCGTTCAGCGATCTGCGAGCCTCCTCGTCGACCTCCGCCACCGGCACCGCCAGTACCCTGGCATCCAATTGCGCCTTGCCGACATAGGCATCGAAAAAAAACCGCGACACACCGACGGTGACCGACACCGCCTCAAGGCTTTCCACGGCTTTGCGGGTATCAAAACGCTGGAAAAAGTCCACGCGCTCGGATTCGTCCAGATAGCCCTTGAAAAATTCGCGATAGGCTGGCTCCTGCAGCTTGGACGACAGATAGCCCTTAAAGGCCGCCAAGGTGTCGTACTCGAACCATGGGCGGGCTGGATCGTTGGGCATGTACACCACGCAGCGCCCCGGGGACAGGCCCTGGCCGGTGCTACCGGAAAATACCAGCACGCTCCATGCGCATGCCTGGTCGATGTTCAATCCATGCCAGACCAGAGAACGGCCCTCCAGCAACAGGTCGCGGGTTGGATAAGTGTCCCTGCCCGACCACAGCACCTTGAATAACAGCGTGCCGGTCTGCGTGGTCACATGCCCCTTGCCCATGGCGACATGCAGGTCCAGGCGCATGTCACTCAGCTTGAGCCGGCCAATGTCCCTGGCGGCCGGGTTATAGGCATCCACCGTCGTCACCTCGCCAGGGGCGGGCAAGTCGAAGACCTCGCGCAGATGTTGCTGATAGGCCGCCCCCAGGTCCAACTCACGACAATAGCCGGCAAACTCGACGGCACTCATGGACTCGACCTCAAGCCCCGTACCGACGTCGCGCACCAGTGCACCGATGCCCAAGCCGCCGTCCTCAGCCTGGGAGGCGCTGAAATTCTGCATAGCGGCCTGCAGCAGCGTGCGCTTCTCGACCGTCACCGTCATCAACAGCGGCCCAAGCAGGTCGGGGTTGGCGTTAGTCATCGAGCGATGGGGCAACTCCAGCACATCGTGCTTTACATCCAACTGCTGGCCCTTGGAGAGCAGCAATGCTTCAAGTCGCTCGCTGCAGAACTCGTCGAGCGGCTCCAGGTTTTTCAATAGCCTATCGAGCGTCTCGCGCAATACCTCACTGTCCTCATGCTCACGCTTGATATGCGCCAGGCTGCGGGCGTCGGCATGAACCATCCAGCCGGGCAACCGGTCGAGCAAAACTTGGGTTATATCCAGATCCTGGGTGGCCTCCAGCAGTTTGCCGGGCAACTGCGCCCACACCGTTGGCGTAACCACCTCACTTACCTGTGACATCCATGACCTCCATGACAACCTTGAATAATGACGCTCCACCATATGCCCGCCGCCGCCGGGAATGGGTTTGAATACCTGCTGGTTTGCGCGGGCTACCGCCCCATAATTTGCGTGCAACCTTGACCTATCTAACGCCCCCGCCACGCAGCCCGCGGCGGGCCGTGGATGCTCACCAGCGCCTGAGGCCCCGACTGCTTATAACTTATCGTTCTAAAACTCCACGGGTATGCCTGGGTCAGTTTCAGGGTACCTGCGCGTTCAGCGCGCGATGTGTTGACCTCTCCCCAACGGAAAAACCGGTAAGGACTTTATGTGTGGATTAGCTGGCGAGTTACGCTTTGATCATCAACCTGCCGACCTGGCAGCGGTAGAACGCATCACTCATCACCTCGCCCCCCGAGGCCCCGACGCATGGGGCTTCCACGCCCAAGGGCCGATTGCCCTGGGCCACCGTCGCCTGAAAATCATGGACCTGTCGGACGGCTCAGCCCAGCCGATGGTCGACGCCCAACTGGGGCTGTCCCTGGCTTTCAACGGCGCGATCTATAACTTCCCCGAACTGCGGCAAGAGCTTGAAGCCCTGGGCTACGCCTTCTATTCCGGCGGCGACACCGAAGTGTTGCTCAAGGGTTATCACGCTTGGGGTGAGGCGCTGCTGCCCAAGCTCAATGGCATGTTCGCGTTCGCTATCTGGGAACGTGACGCCCAGCGCCTGTTCATCGCCCGTGACCGCCTGGGCGTGAAACCTTTATACCTGTCGCGCACCGGCCAGCGCCTGCGCTTTGCCTCGGCGTTGCCGGCGCTGCTCAAGGGTGGCGATATCAACCCGATCCTGGATCCGGTGGCCCTTAATCATTATTTGAATTTCCATGCGGTGGTGCCGGCCCCGCGCACCTTGCTGGCGGGCATCGAAAAGTTGCCACCCGCCACCTGGATGCGCATCGAGGCCAGCGGCAAAACCGAGCAGAAAACCTGGTGGACCCTGCCCTATGGCCCCCGTGAGGATGAGCAGAACCTCAGCCTTGAAGACTGGACCGACCGCGTCCTCGACAGTACCCGCGAAGCCGTGGCTATCCGTCAACGCGCCGCTGTGGATGTAGGCGTGCTGCTCTCCGGTGGTGTCGATTCGAGCATGCTCGTCGGTCTGCTGCGTGAAGTTGGCGTGCAGGACCTGTCGACTTTTTCCATCGGCTTTGAAGATGCCGGTGGCGAACGCGGCGACGAATTCCAGTACTCGGACCTGATCGCCGAGCACTACGGCACCCGCCATCACCAACTGCGCATCGCCGAGAGCGAAATCATCGAGCAATTGCCGGCGGCGTTCCGCGCCATGAGCGAGCCGATGGTCAGTCATGACTGCATCGCCTTCTACCTGCTGTCGCGGGAAGTGGCCAAGCATTGCAAGGTAGTGCAGAGCGGCCAGGGCGCCGATGAACTGTTTGCTGGATACCACTGGTATCCGCAGGTGGATGGCGCCAGCGACCCCTACGCCGCGTACCGCGATGCGTTTTTTGACCGCAGCTACGACGACTACGCGGCCACCGTCGCGCCGAAATGGCTGACCGCCAACGACGCCGCCGGTGATTTCGTGCGCGAACATTTCGCCATGCCGGGCGCGGATGCCGCGGTGGACAAGGCCCTGCGCCTGGACAGCACGGTGATGCTGGTGGATGACCCGGTCAAGCGGGTCGACAACATGACCATGGCCTGGGGCCTGGAAGCGCGTACGCCGTTCCTCGACTACCGCCTGGTGGAGCTATCGGCCCGCGTGCCGGGCAAGTTCAAGCTGCCCGACGGCGGCAAACAGGTACTCAAGGAAGCGGCGCGCCGGGTCATCCCCAGCGAAGTCATCGACCGCAAGAAAGGCTACTTTCCGGTGCCCGGCCTCAAGCACTTGCAAGGCGACACCTTGAACTGGGTGCGTGAACTGCTGCTGGACCCGAGCCAGGACCGTGGCCTGTTCAACCCGGCCATGCTCGACCGCTTGCTCACCGACCCCCAGGGCCAACTGACCCCGCTGCGCGGCTCCAAGCTGTGGCAGTTGGCGGCGCTGAACCTGTGGCTCAGCGAACAAGGAATCTGATCGATGAACCCGAATGCCGCGTCGTACAGCCAACGCTTACTCAAGGGCCAGGCGCCGACCTACGAGCGCCTGCAAGCGCGCCTGGCCGAAGATGGCAGCCCACTGGCCGCCGAGCCGATTGCCGTGCATTGCGGCTGGGGGCGGTTGCTGATCGGCCATACCTTCCCGGACCCGGCCACCCTGGCCCAGGAACTGCTCAATGAGCAGCCCGGCGAGCGCGACATCGCGCTCTACGTGGCAGCGCCTCAGCAGATCCTCGGGATAGACCCGCAGCAGTTGTTCCTGGATCCGTCCGACACCCTGCGCTTGTGGTTCAGCGATTATCGCCCGGCAACCCGGGTGTTTCGCGGCTTTCGCATTCGCAGGGTGCAAAGCGATGCCGATTGGCAGGCCGTCAATCAGCTGTATCAGGGCCGCGGCATGTTGCCCGTCGACGCCGAGCGCTTGACCCCACGCCATCAGGGCGGCCCGGTGTACTGGCTGGCCGAGGACGAAGACACCGGGGCAGTGATCGGCAGCGTGATGGGCCTCAATCACCATAAAGCCTTCCAGGATCCGGAAAACGGTTGCAGCCTGTGGTGCCTGGCCGTCGACCCGCAATGCACGCGGCCCGGGGTCGGTGAAGTACTGGTGCGCCACTTGGTGGAGCACTTCATGAGCCGTGGCTTGAGCTACCTGGACCTGTCGGTGCTGCACGATAACCGCCAGGCCAAGAGCCTGTACGCCAAGCTCGGCTTTCGCGCGTTGACCACCTTTGCGATCAAGCGCAAGAACGGCATCAACCAGCCGCTGTTCCTCGGCCCCGGGCCGCAGGCGGAGTTCAATCCCTATGCGCGGATCATCGTCGAGGAAGCCCATCGGCGCGGCATTGATGTGCAGGTCGACGATGCCGATGCGGGCCTGTTCACCCTCAGCCATGGCGGGCGCCGCGTGCGTTGCCGGGAGTCCCTGAGCGACCTGACCAGCGCCATCAGCATGACCCTGTGCCAGGATAAGAGCCTGACCCACAAGGTGCTCAAGGCCGCCGGCCTGCAACTGCCCTCGCAGCAGTTGGCGGGCAGTGCCGACGACAACCTGGAGTTTCTCGATGAACACCAGCGCATCGTGGTCAAGCCACTGGACGGCGAGCAAGGCCAAGGCGTGGCGGTAGACCTGCGAACCATCGAAGAGGTGCAGCAAGCCATCGAAGCGGCGCGCCAGTTCGATAGTCGCGTATTGCTGGAAAGCTTCCACGAAGGCCTGGACCTGCGCATCCTGGTGATCGGTTTTGAAGTGGTCGCCGCCGCGATTCGCCGCCCTGCCGAAGTGATCGGTGACGGCCAGCATTCCATCCGCGCCTTGATCGAGGCCCAGAGCCGACGTCGCCAGGCTGCCACCGACGGCGAGAGCAAAATCCCTCTGGATGCGGAAACCGAGCGCACCCTCAAAGCCGCAGGTTATGACTACGACAGCATCCTGCCCCGGGGCGTGCAACTAGCCGTACGGCGCACCGCCAACCTGCATACCGGTGGTTGCCTGGAAGATGTCACGGCGATCCTGCACCCAACGCTGGTGGACGCTGCCGTGCGTGCTGCCCGCGCCCTGGATATTCCCATGGTCGGCCTGGACCTGATGGTGCCGGCGGCAGACCAACCGGAGTACGTGTTTATCGAAGCCAACGAACGGGCCGGGCTGGCCAACCATGAACCGCAACCTACCGCAGAAAAGTTTGTGGATTTGTTGTTTCCGCACAGTCAGCCGACCGCTTGAGGCTTGTGTTGAATGTGAAACCGCTATCGGGGGCAAGCCCCCTCCCACATTTGCCTGTGTTCACACATCAAGGGTGGGATGGGGCTTGCCCCCGATGAGGCCGGCACAGGCAACGAATCGCTCAACCCTTTCATCGAAACCATCGATGCCCCCTACTCATCAGGAGTTTCCATGACCCGAACCATCCCCGAACCCGATCTCGCCTACCTGCAAAAAGTGTTGCTGGAAATGCTCGCCATCCCCAGCCCGACCGGATTCACCGACACCATCGTGCGCTACGTCGCCGAACGCCTGGAAGAACTTGGCATCCCGTTTGAGATGACCCGGCGCGGCACCATTCGCGCCACACTCAAGGGCCAGAAAAACAGCCCGGACCGCGCCGTCTCCGCGCACCTGGACACCATCGGCGCCGCCGTGCGTGCAATCAAGGACAACGGCCGCCTGACCCTGGCACCGGTGGGCTGCTGGTCGAGCCGCTTTGCCGAAGGCAGCCGGGTCAGCCTGTTTACCGATAATGGTGTGATTCGCGGCAGCGTGTTGCCGTTGATGGCCTCCGGGCATGCGTTCAACACTGCCGTGGATGAAATGCCGGTGAGCTGGGACCACGTGGAGCTGCGCCTGGACGCCTACTGTGCCACCCGCGCCGACTGCGACTCCCTGGGTATCAGCGTCGGTGACTATGTGGCCTTCGACCCGCTGCCGGAGTTCACCGAGAGTGGGCATATCAGTGCTCGCCATCTGGATGACAAGGCCGGTGTCGCCGCCCTGCTTGCCGCGCTCAAGGCGATCATCGACAGTGGCGAGCCGCTGCTGATCGACTGCCACCCGCTGTTCACCATCACCGAGGAAACCGGCAGTGGCGCCGCGGCCGCCCTGCCCTGGGATGTCAGTGAGTTTGTCGGCATCGATATCGCCCCGGTCGCCCCCGGCCAACACTCCAGCGAACATGCGGTGAGCGTGGCGATGCAGGACTCCGGCGGGCCGTATGACTATCACCTGTCGCGGCACTTGCTGCGTCTGGCGGCGGATAACGACCTGCCGGTGCGCCGCGATCTGTTCCGTTATTACTTCAGCGATGCGCACTCGGCGGTGACTGCCGGCCATGACATCCGCACCGCTCTGCTGGCGTTCGGTTGCGATGCCACCCATGGCTACGAACGCACCCATATCGATAGCCTGGCTGCGCTGAGTCGCTTGCTGGGCGCGTACATCCTTAGCCCGCCAGTGTTCGCCAGCGATGCGCAACCGGCCCAGGGCTCCCTGGACCGGTTCAGTCACCAGATCGAGCATGAGACCCAAATGGAGAGCGACACCCGCGTACCGTCGGTGGACAGCCTTGTGGGTCAGAAGTCCTGACCCTGGCACCACCTGATACTGGCAACAAAGGTCCCGGCGCAGTAGCATCGCCGGGATTCTACCCCCGAGGCTTGTATGCTGATTCCCCACGATGCACTTGAAGTCGACACCCTGACCCGCCTCATCGAAGACTTCGTCACCCGCGACGGCACTGATAATGGCGACGATACGCCCCTGGAAACCCGCGTGCTGCGCGTGCGACAGGCGCTGACCAAGGGCCAGGCACTGATCGTCTTCGACCCCGATAGCGAGCAATGCCAACTGATGCTCAAGCACGATGTGCCCAAGCATCTGTTCGACTGAACACCTGCGCCTAAAGATTGGGGACCGGCACAGGATGGGTAGCGGGCCCTTGGTGTTTGAGAATCTTCTGGTACACCTCGGCTCGGTGCACTTTGACGTCCTGTGGCGCGTCGATGCCGAATTTCACGTGGGTACCGTTTACTTCAAGGATATGCACGACGATGTCATCGCCGATGGAGATGGCTTCGCCTAGTGTGCGGCTCAAGACCAGCATGGCGGTTGTCCTTTTCGAGTGACAGGACCCTGACCATGCGCCCTTGAAAATGGACCGGCAATGGCTTGCGATCAAATCAGGCGCTGCCTACACAGGTAGGTAATTTACCTGACAGACTTCGCCCGGATCAGCCTTTAACGGCTTGGGCCTTGGCGCGCATTTTGTCAGCCATCAGCGTCATCTCGTCATACAGCAACTGCGGGTTTTTCTGTTTCAGCGCCCAGGCCATGCGTCCTTGCTCATGGGGCAGGATCATGAATTCGCCTGCGGCCACGCGCTGGTAGATGTAATCAGCGATATCCGTCGCGGTGATGAGCGAACTCTCAAGCAACTTACCCACCTGCGCCTTCATGGCCGGGGTCGGCCCTCGGAACGAGTCAAGCAGGTTGGTCTGGAAAAACGACGGGCACACCACATGTACGCCGACTTCCTGCTGCTTGAGCTCCACCAGCAGGCTTTCCGACAACGCCACCACGCCGGCCTTGGCCACGTTGTAGTTGCTCATGGCCGGGCCTTGCATCAGCGCGGCCATCGACGCAATGTTGATGATCCGGCCCTTGCTCTTTTCCAGCAGCGGCAGGAACGCCTTGCAGCCCTTGACCACGCCCATCAGGTTGATTGCGATCTGCCAGTCCCAGTCCTCCAGGGACAGTTCGGCGAAGAACCCGCCTGCGGCCACGCCGGCATTGTTGACGATCACATCGATGCCACCCAGCTTCACCTCGCACGCCTGGGCCAGCGCAGTGAGCTGGCTGTAGTCACGCACGTCACAGCGCTGGGTAAACCCATCACCGCCCGCCTCGCGGACCTGCTTGAGGGTTTCCTGCAAACCGGCGTCGCTGACATCCGATAAGGCTAACTGCCAGCCCTCACGGGCCCAGCGCAGAGCGATTTCACGACCCAGGCCGGACCCGGCGCCAGTGATCATCATGCGGTTTTGCATAGGAAGTGCCTTGTGGTTCACGAAAGAAGTGACCGGCAGTGTAGCGAAGGTTTTTCCTGCACCCACGCACCATCAGAGTGATGAATGCCCCAGGCAAACCGCGGGCTCGGTCGGATGCCTGCGTATAGCCTAAGTTCAATAAACTTCAACTAATAAGATGGATTTGCGTACACGTTAAAAGAAATAAGCGACTGAGCAAAATGCTTTAAAAAAACACGGAATTTTCTGTGAAGTAAAAGAGTCGGAGTTAGTAAGGCGCCCGTAATCAGATAGACGGGGGTATCGTAAATAACCGGTCTTTACCAAAGACCTATAAGGAAAAAACCATGAGCCTCATTCTGATCATTATCCTGATCCTCCTGCTGGTGGGTGGCCTGCCGGTGTTCCCGCACTCGCGTAACTGGGGTTACGGCCCATCGGGTATCCTCGGTGTGGTGTTGGTAGTCCTGCTGGTACTGCTGTTGCTCGGCCGGATATAAACGCCGCGCCAAGCGTTTAAGAAGCAAAAAAAAGAGGCCTTCTAGAAGGCCTCTTTTTTATTGCCGGTCAGTTAGTCCGGCTTACCATCCACCACACCCGCGGTGTTATCCAGCAGGCTCTTGGTTGCGGTTTGCAGGAACGACTCTAGTTTCTGCTTAAGTGCAGCTTCGTCTGGCGATTCCGGGATCACCTTGCCGGTCGGCTCGGCGCCCAGTGTGTATTCCCACAACTTGGGTGGCATTTCCTTGGGCAATACCAGCACACGGTCACCGGTGAGCAAGGCTACGGTCTGGTCGCTGCCCGACGGCTTGATCACGCCGAAGCCCTTGTCGCCTTCCGGCAGGTTAAGCAGGTCACGGCCCCAGCACTGGTGCAGGGTGTCGCCGCCCAGGCGGCCCATGATGGTCGGCACGATGTCGATCTGGGTGCCCACCGTGTGATCACGCTCACCGAACTTCTCCTGCATGCCCGGCGCAATCATCAGCATCGGCACGTTGAAGCGGCCCAGGTCCATCTCGGTGATCTGCTGCTCGTTGCCAAAGCCGTGGTCACCCACGATCACAAACAGAGTCTCCTTGAAGTACGGCTCCTTACGGGCCTTTTCAAAGAACTGGCCCAAGGCCCAGTCGGAGTAGCGCATAGCCGTCAAGTGCTCGTTGAGGCTGCCACGATCGGTGACTTTTTCAACCGGCAATGGCGTCGGCAACGCGTACGGCGTGTGGTTGGACAAGGTCTGCAGCAGCGCATAGAACGGCTTGCCGCCTTCACGGGCTTTCAATTCTTCCAGGCCACGGTTGAACATGTCCTGGTCGGACACGCCCCACGTCGGGTCGGAGAACACCGGATCCACAAAGTCATTGCGGCCAATGAAGTTGGTCATGCCCTGGTTGCTGAAGAACCCCGACTGGTTGTCCCAGGCGAAATCGCCGTTATAGACGTACACATCGTCGAAATCACGGGCGCTGAGCAACTGCGGCAGGCCCGACAGCTTGTGGCTGCCTTCCGGGGTCTGCATCAGGTACTCGAAACCCGGCAGGTTCGGGAAGCAGGCCATGGTGGCGAACATACCCTGGTGGGTGTGGGTACCGTTGGAGAAGAAGCGGTCGAACAACAAGCCTTCCTTGGTCAGCTTGTCGAAGTACGGGGTGATATTGCCCGGACGTCCCAACGCACCCACCGAGTGACCGGCGAAGCTTTCCATCAGGATCACCACGACGTTCTTGATCGGCAGGGTCTTCTCGGCCGGTGGCGTGAAGTCACGGCGCACGGCGGCGGTGTCGGTATCCACCAATTTTTCCTGCGGCAACACCAGCATGTCACGCACGGTCTGGGTGGCCAATGGCTGTTCCAGGGTGGCTTTCCAGATATTGGAGCGATCTTCGGAGAAGCGCGACTTCGCCGCAGCGATCAGCGACAGGGTGCCATTGAGGCCCAGCTGGTTGGCGAAGTTGGAATCGGTGGTGTAGACATCACCCCAACGCAGCGGCGGCCCCTGACGCAGGGTGCCACGGATGGCGACCACGGCGACCAGCAGGCACACCACGAACACCGCGATGCGGCTGTACCACGGTGCCACCTGGCGCGTGCTGATGGTGCCGCCGCTGAACGGGCCGCGTGGGCGCGTTGCGCGATCGGCGCCCTTGAAGGCCATGCTCAGGATCAGCGTGCCCACGGCCCAGGCCAGCAGGT
>Ga0160440_100359_pt1 | contig 19404 bp, 12 predicted proteins | sample HID1971I_E1MG_FD_108277 | JGI IMG/M metagenome (GOLD analysis project Ga0160440, IMG submission 108277) | Enriched millipede-associated microbial communities from UW Madison campus, WI, USA - HID1971I_E1 MG | ecosystem: Host-associated > Arthropoda: Insects > Digestive system > Unclassified ... | reverse complement strand
TACGGCATCTCGTTCCACGTCGGCTCGCAACAGCGCGACATCAGCGTGTGGGACGCGGCGATCGCCAAGGTCAAGGTGATCTTCGAACGTTTGAAAGAAGAAGATGGCATTGAGCTGAAGCTGATCAACATGGGCGGCGGCTTCCCGGCCAACTACATCACCCGCACCAACAGCCTGGAGACCTACGCCGAAGAAATCATCCGTTTCCTCAAGGAAGATTTCGGCGACGACCTGCCGGAAATCATCCTGGAGCCAGGCCGCTCGTTGATCGCCAACGCCGGCATCCTGGTCAGTGAAGTGGTGCTGGTTGCACGTAAATCGCGCACCGCCGTCGAGCGTTGGGTGTATACCGATGTGGGCAAGTTCTCCGGCCTGATCGAAACCATGGACGAAGCCATCAAGTTCCCGATCTGGACCGAGAAGAAAGGCGAGATGGAAGAAGTGGTGATCGCCGGCCCCACCTGCGACAGCGCCGATATCATGTACGAGAACTACAAGTACGGTTTGCCGTTGAACCTGGCGATTGGTGATCGTTTGTACTGGTTGTCGACCGGTGCCTACACCACCAGCTACAGCGCAGTTGAGTTCAACGGGTTTCCGCCGTTGAAATCGTTCTACATTTAACCCCCTCCCCCGATCGTGCCCACGCTCTGCGTGGGAACGATCATGCCGCGGCTCGTTGTTGGTAGGCCTCGGCCATGGCGCGAATTCGCGGGTCATCCGCCCGTGCCAGCGCCTTGTGCGCCGTTCGCAGGAAATTGAGATTCCCACCCGCCAACGCCTTGCGCAGCCACTCCAGCGCAGCGTCGATCTGGCCTCTGTCCGCCAGCACCGCTGCATGGCTGAATTGCCCCCGAAAATCCCCGGCTTCGGCGGAGCGCCGGTACCATTCAAAGGCTGCCTCAAGATCCCTGAGGCAATACTGGCCGTCTTCCAGATAACGCCCCACCAGGTTCATCGACTTGGCGTGGCCCTGCCCTGCGGCCTGGCGATAAAACGTCAGCGCTTGGGCCTGGTCTTGCATAACGCCGCGGCCGGTGGCCAACAGGTTGGCGTAGTTGTACTGGCCCCAATCCAACCCGGCTTCGGCTGCCAGCCGATATTCCCGCGCTGCCGCCGCTTCATCGACGGCACAGCCCCAACCATGCTCCAGGCAGCGCCCGGTCATATTGCGCGCCATCGAATGCCCGCCCTGGGCGGCGATGCGGAACCAGCGCAATGCCAGCGTTTCATCGCGCGCAATACCACGTCCTTCCAGCAGGATCTGCCCCAGCAAAGCCTGGGCGTCGACCACGCCTTCCCTGGCCGCGATCAGGATCGCCTGGGCAGCGCGCACCGGGGAATCGTCGAGCATGGACTGCAATTGCTCGACGTTGAGCACTTCCTGGCGACGCAATAAAAATCCCATCTCAGACCTCGACCCAGCGGCGCAGCAGGTTGTGGTAGGTACCGGTGAGTTGGATCAGTGCCGGGTGGTCAGGAACGTCGCGGGTCAGTTGCTGGATCGCGCCGTCCATTTCGAACAGCAAGGTGCGCTGGCTGTCTTCGCGCACCAGGCTTTGTGTCCAGAAGAACGAAGCATAGCGGGCGCCACGGGTCACGGCGTTGACCTTGTGCAGGCTGGAGCCGGGGTACAGCACCATGTCGCCGGCGGGCAGCTTGACCCGCTGCAGGCCGAAGGTGTCCTGGATTTCCAGTTCGCCGCCGTCGTATTCGTCCGGGTCGCTGAAGAACAGCGTGGACGACAGATCGGTACGCACACGTTCGGGGCTGCCTTTGGGTTGGCGTACGGCGTTGTCGATATGAAAGTCGAAACTGCCGCCAGCGGTGTAGCAGTTGAGCAACGGCGGGAAGACTTTGTGCGGCAGCGCCGCCGACATGAACAATGGGTTGTTCCACAACCGTTCCAACATGGCCGCGCCGATTTCCTTGGCGAGGGGGTGGCCTTCGGGTAATTGCAGGTTGTGCTTGGCCTTGGCGGACTGATGCCCGGCAGTGATTTTGCCGTCGGCCCACTCGGTCTCTTCCAGGGCCTGGCGAATGCGCAGCACCTCCTCGCGAGAAAACAGGCCGGGAATGTGCAGCAACATGAGGCAATACCTGCAATCAGAGAGGCGGCAATAGTATTGATTCTTATCTACCCTGTAAAACCCGGGAACGAACGAGATTGCAAAAACCGTAAGAAAAAAGTGTAAAGAATGTAAATTCGATGCGAATAGCAATATCTCGCAATTGATACAAAGTCTTGTTGGCCCTATATTCCGCGGCCTCACATCCTTGGGGAAGGGACACGTCATGTCGCGCATTCTTATAAAAACACCAGCCAGTTCACCACGCATGCTGGCCTCGGCCATCGGTGTAGCCTTGAGTGCCAGCTCTGCCGCCCACCTGGCGCAGGCAGCGGAAAACACCGAGCAGAAAGGCGAGCGCAACCCTATCTCACTTGGCGCCACCAACATTACCGGCCAGGACCAGGACAACACCTCCTACCAGGTGGAAAAAGCCTCTTCTCAGAAATACACCGCGCCGCTGGTGGACACACCGCGTTCGGTCACCGTGGTGCCGCAACAAGTGCTCAAGGACACCGCCGCTACCTCGTTGCAGGATGCCTTGCGCACCGTACCGGGCATTACCTTTGGTGCCGGTGAAGGTGGCAACCCCCAGGGCGACCGCCCGTTCATTCGTGGTTTTGATGCCCAGGGCGACACTTACCTGGATGGCGTGCGCGACACCGGCGGCCAGAGCCGCGAGATCTTCGACATCGAGTCGATCGAAGTCAGCAAAGGACCGAACTCCTCGTTCGGCGGCCGTGGCTCGGCCGGTGGCAGCCTCAACCTGGTAAGCAAGACCCCACAAGCGCGGGACTTCACCAACGGCGGCTTCACCTACGGTTCCGACCAGACCCGCCGCTACGTGCTCGACGTCAACCGCCAGTTCCTCGATGACAGCGCCGCCTTCCGCCTGAACCTGATGAGCCACGAACAAAACGTTGCCGGCCGCGATGCGGTGAACTACGACCGTTGGGGCGTGGCCCCGTCGCTGACGTTTGGCCTGGGTACGCCGACCCGCGTCAACCTCAGCTACTACCATATGGAAAGCGATGACTTGCCGGATTCGGGCATTCCCTATGGCTATGGTTCGTCGACTGCCACTGCCCACGTGCACGACAAACCCACCGATGGCGGCGACAGCAACAATTTCTACGGTTTGAAAAGCCGCGACTTCCGTAAAACTCGCGCTGATATCAGTACGTTCTCCATCGAGCACGACCTGAACGACAACATGACCTTGAAAAACACCCTGCGTCACGGCAGCACCGGTCAGGACTATGTGCTGACCCAACCGGATGACAGCAAACTCAACGTCAACAAGTTCGGCACCGTATGGCGTCGCGCTAACAGCCGCGTGTCCACAACCACCACGACCACTAACCAGACCGACCTGTTCGGCAGCTTCCAGGCCCTGGGCTTCAAGCACAGCTACTCCACCGGCCTGGAATTCACCGGTGAAGAAACCCGCGTCAGCGGCTATACCGTCAGCCCCAATGCCAACCCGGTGTGCAGCCCGGCCAAGGGCAGCGTGGGCGGCCAGTGCACCTCACTCGGCAACCCGAACCCAGACGACGCCTGGAACGGCAGTGTCGCGCGCAACTACAACGGCACCAACACCAAGGCCACCAGCCGCGCCGCCTATGTGTTCGACACCATCGAGCTGGATCCGAAATGGCTGCTGAATGTCGGCCTGCGTTACGACACCTTCGATACCGACGCCAACACCAATGCCACTACCGGACGCACCAAGATCAAGGATGACAGCCAGTTCTTCAACTGGCAGGCCGGCCTGGTCTGGAAGCCACTGGAGAACGGTAGCATCTATGCTTCCTACGCTACCTCGGCCTCACCAGCCGGTGGCCTGGTAGGTGAAGGTGCCGACGGCAACCCGCTGTCTGCCGGTGCGGCAACCAGCGACTTGCAGCCTGAAGAAACCGTCAACTATGAACTGGGCACCAAGTGGGACCTGTTCCATGATCGTCTGTCCCTGACCGCTGCCGTGTTCCGTACCGAGAAGAAAAACACCCGCATCCTGGTGGATGCCCTCACCTACGAGAACGGCGGCGAGTCTCAGGTCGACGGCGTGGAATTGTCGGCCAGCGGCAAGCTCACCGATCACTGGCAAGTGTTCGCCGGCTACACCTATCTGGACAGCGAGTTGGTCAAGTCCGGCCTCAACGGGCGTAACGGTGTGGTGAGTGCCGGGTCCAACAAAGGCAACCAGATGCCCAACACGCCGAAGAACTCCTTCAGCCTGTGGACCACCTACGACATCTCGCCGAAGCTGACCGTCGGCGGCGGCGCGTTCTACGTCGATGAGGTTTACGGCGATGCCGGCAACACCGTGTACGTGCCGTCCTACACCCGCTATGACGCCATGGCCAGCTACAAGCTGACTAAGAACGTCGACCTGCAACTGAACGTGCAGAACCTCACCGACAAGACCTACTACGACAAGGCCTACTCGGCGCACTTCGCCAACCAGGCGGCCGGTCGTACCGCGTTGTTGACCACCAGCTTCCACTTCTAAGAGCAGCCAACGTACGACCCAAGGCCCCACGCATCGGATGCGTGGGGCTTTTGTGTGTAAAACAGAATTTTTCTCGTTAAGCCACGGCATAATGCGCGCCGTGAAATAGATATCCAGATGAGCGAGGCGGCCCGACGTGTTGAAGAAAACCCTGTTCCAGTTGCACTGGTTTTTCGGCATCACTGCCGGGCTGGTGCTGGCCTTGATGGGGGTCACCGGGGCCGCGTACTCGTTCCAGGATGAAATCCTGCGAGCACTCAACCCTACGGTACTCAGCGTACAGAAGCGCGAAGCCGGCGTGCTGCCGCCTGCCGAACTGGTGCGCAAGCTGGAGGCCGCCGAAGGCAAGAGCGTTGCGATGCTGTGGGTGGAAAGCGACAGCGGCAACGCCGCCCGGGTATCCTTCACCCCGCCGCCGGGGGAGCGTCGTGGCCAGATGCGCTACTTCGACCCCTATACCGGCGACTACCTGGGCGACGCCGTCGGCCAGGATGTGTTTGGTTTTATTTTGCAACTGCACCGCTTCCTCGCCGTCGGCGAAACCGGGCGCAACATCACCGGCGCCTGCACCCTGATCCTGGTGTTTTTCTGCCTCTCCGGTTTATATCTGCGCTGGCCGCGACAGGTAAAAAACTGGCGGGTATGGTTGACCCTGGACTGGCGCAAGAAGGGCCGCAGTTTCAACTGGGACCTGCATTCGGTATTCGGCACCTGGTGTCTGCTGTTTTATCTGTTGGCGGCACTGACCGGACTGTATTGGTCCTACGACTGGTACAACCAGGGCATGACCAAACTACTCTCCGACGCGCCGCAAAACGAGCGCATGCGCAAACGCGGCCCGCCACCTGCCGGCCCTGCTCCGGTAGCCAACTATGACGCGATCTGGAGCAGCATCTACAGCAGTGCCGGCCCCGACCTGAGTGCCTACAACATCCGCATGCCAGCCGTCGCCGGGCAACCGGCCACCGTGTATTACCTGCTCAAAGACTCGCCCCATGACCGTGCGCTGAACCAGATCAACCTGGACCCGGCCACCGGCGAGGTCAAATCCCACGAGCGCTACGCCAGCAAGAGCCTCAAATCGCAATTACTGACCAGTGTCTATGCGCTGCACACCGGCAGCTATTTCGGCCTGATCGGACGCATCATCCTCACCGTCAGCTCGTTGCTAATGCCATTGTTCTTTATCACCGGCTGGCTGCTGTACCTCGACCGCCGCCGCAAGAAGCGCCAGGTGCGCGATGCCCGCCAGGGCCTGACGACCAATCACAGCGATGCGCCGGCCTGGCTGATCGGCTTTGCCAGCCAGAGCGGTTTTGCCGAACAACTTGCATGGCAAACGGCAGGCCAGTTGCAAGCCGCGGGCCTGCCGGTGAAGGTGCAGCCCCTGGGCAGCCTCAGCCAAGACGACCTGAGCCAGTCGGAACATGCGTTATTCGTGGTCAGCACTTTCGGCGACGGTGAAGCCCCCGACAACGCGCGGGGTTTTGAGCGCAGAGTGCTCGGTCAGGATTTACCGCTCAAAGGCTTGAACTACTCGGTATTGGCCCTGGGTGATCGTCAGTATGAACACTTCTGCGGCTTTGCCCGGCGCCTGCATTTCTGGCTGACCAACCAGGGTGGCAATGCACTGTTCGCCCCGGTGGAAGTCGACAGCGGCGACACTGAGGCCTTGCTGACCTGGCAACAGCAACTCGGCCAACTCACCGGTCACGCGCCAGCGGCGGCTTGGCAACCCGCCCAATATGAAACCTGGACACTGAGCCAACGCACCCTGCTCAACCCTGGCAGCGTCGGCGCCGACGTCTATCTGCTGGGCCTCACACCGCCCACGGCGCAAAGCTGGCAGGCCGGTGACCTAGTGGAAATCCTGCCGCGAAACTGCCCCTGGGCCATTGATCACTTCCTCCACGGCCTGGGCCTGGCCGGCAGCGACGGCGTGTTGATCGACGGCTTGGCGCACACCCTCGACCAAGCCCTGGCCACCCGCCAATTGCCGGACAACCGCGCGCACCTGGTCGGCCTGCATGCCCAAGCCTTGGTGGACGCACTGGTCCCCCTGGGCATGCGCGAATACTCCATCGCCTCGATCGCCAGCGACGGTGTGCTCGAGCTGATCGTGCGCCAGGAACGCCATCCCGACGGCAGCCTGGGCCTTGGCTCTGGCTGGCTGACGGAACATGCGGCCATCGGTTCGGGCATCAGTCTGCGCCTGCGCCGCAACAGCGGCTTCCACCTGCCGGATGCGCCGGTGCCGCTGATCCTGCTGGGCAACGGCACCGGCCTGGCGGGCCTGCGCAGCTTGCTCAAGGCACGCATCGCCGATGGCCAGCAGCGCAACTGGCTGCTGTTTGGCGAACGCCAGATCGCCCATGACTACCTGTGCCAGGACGAACTGCAAGGCTGGCTCGCCAGTGGCGACCTGGCCTTACTCGACCTGGCGTTCTCCCGGGATCAGGAAGAGAAGATCTACGTACAGGATCGCCTGCGCGAATCGGCCGATGTGCTGCGCAAATGGCTGGCGGATGGCGCGGCGATTTATGTATGCGGCAGTCTGCAGGGGATGGCGACGGGGGTGGATCAGGCGTTGGTGGATATCCTGGGTAATGAGGCGGTGGAGCGCTTGATTGAACAGGGCCGCTATCGCCGGGATGTGTACTGAGATTTTGTTGGCCCTGATCGTTCCCACGCGGAGCGTGGGAACGATCGCCTAGACGGGTTGCAGCTTTTGTTCGAACACTGACAGCCCGTCCAGGTCGCGCAAAATCACGGTCAATTCTGCCGTCTGCCCATCAATCTGCACTTCACCAAAAAACTGAAAGCCAGCAAACGGCGAAGTGTTTTGCGCAGGCGGAGCTTTCTCGAACACTACCTGCGGGCCAAAGGTTTTATCCAGCGGATTAGGCCCGAAACTCCCGGCATTCAACGGCCCGGCCACAAACTCCCAGAACGGCTCGAAATCCTGGAACGCCGCCCGGTCCGGGTGATAGTGGTGCGCTGCGCAATAGTGCACATCGGCCGTCAGCCACACATGGTTGCGCACCTGTTGCGCTCTTAAAAAGCCCAGCAGCTCGGCGATTTCCAACTCACGCCCTTGCGCCTGGCCAGGGTCGCCATTGGCAATAGCCTCCCAACGTGGCACGCCAGGGCTTACCTCACCGTCAGGCACGCCCAGGCCGATGGGCATATCGGCGGCAACGACCTTCCACTGCGCTTGCGACCCCTTGAGTTCTCGCTTGAGCCAATCCAACTGTTCGCGACCCAGGAACGGTTTCTCGCCGCCCAGGTTGTCGTCATTCGGCCCACGGTAGCTGCGCATATCCAGCACAAATACATCCAGCAGCGGCCCATAGCTGAGCTTGCGATAAATACGCCCGCCACCGTCTGCGCTCTGCCGCCGCATGGGTGAATATTCCAGCCAGGCCTGGCGCGCGCGACCGACAAGGGTATTGATGTCGCGGGTCTGGTAACGCTCGTCCAACTGCTTGCTGGAAGACCAGTTATTGATCACCTCGTGATCGTCCCACTGCCAGATCTGCGGCACTTGGGCATTGAAGCGGCGCACGTTCTCATCCATCAGGTTGTAACGGTAATTGCCGCGATACTCATCCAGGGTCTCGGCGACTTTGCTCTTGGCTTGGGTGGTGATGTTGCGCCAGATGCGCCCGCCTTCGGTGACCAGTTGCGCGGGCACCGGGCCGTCGGCGTAGATGGTGTCGCCGCTGTGGATAAAGAAGTCTGGCAGGCGCAGGCGCATGGCTTCGTAGATGCGCATGCCGCCGATGTCCGGGTTGATACCAAAGCCTTGGCCGACGGTGTCGCCGCTCCACACAAAGCGGATGTCGCGGCGCTGTTGCGGCACGCTGCGCAAGTGGCCGAACCAGGGTTCGCTGGCGACACCGGTCTGGGCATCTTCGAAATGCACACGATAGAAAATCGCCTGGTCCACCGGCAAACCGGTGAGTTCCACGCGGGCGGTGAAGTCGGTGCGGCTGTCGGCCAGGGGCGAGATGAACTTGCGTGGGTTACTGAACACACTGCGGGTGTCCCACTCCACCACCATCTTCGCCGGGCGGTCGCTGCGGCTCCAGATCATCGCACGGTCGCCGAGCAGGTCGCCGGACTGCACCCCGTCAGTGAGTTGCGGCCGGTCCTTCACCGAAGCGATCACCGCCGGGGCCAGGCCCGGCAACAACAGACCAGCGCCGACGGCTTGCATCACACGGCGGCGGCCGAGATCGAAGTCGCTCATGCAGGTGCCCTCTTGAGTATCAAAAGGGTCACTAAAGCATGCGGGGATGAAGCAGATATGACACCACCCTTACAGCCAAGGAACATCCAAATGTGGGAGGGGGCAAGCCCCTCCCATATTTTGAATCCCATCAGCCCTTGGCAGCAGTGACCGTCAGTTCCACAGCTTCCGGTCGCTTAAGCAGCGCATACACCAACCCCGTCAACACGCTGCCCGCCACAATCGCCAGCAAATACATCAATGCATGGTTCATCGCATTCGGGATCACCAGAACAAACAAGCCGCCGTGGGGCGCGGCGAGTTTGCAGCCAAAGTACATCGACAGCGCACCGGTCAAGGCGCCACCGGCAATGCTGGCCGGGATCACCCGCAGCGGGTCTTTGGCCGCGAACGGGATCGCGCCCTCGGAGATAAAGCACAGGCCCAGGACCATCGCCGCCTTGCCGGCTTCGCGCTCGGTCTGGGCGAATTTGCGTCGGGCGAGCAAGGTCGCGATGCCCATGCCAATCGGCGGCACCATGCCGGCAGCCATGGTCGCGGCCATCGGCGCACCACTCGACGCCGCCAACAGGCCCACGGAAAACGCATACGCCGCCTTGTTGATCGGCCCACCCAAGTCCACGCACATCATGCCGCCGAGCAAAATACCCAGCAGCACCGCGTTGGTGGTGCCCATGGTGCTGAGAAAATCGGTCAGGCCGGACAGCAACCGGGCGACAGGCGGGCCGACCAGGTAGATCATCACCAGACCGGTGAACAAGCTCGCCAGCAACGGGATGATCAGGATCGGCTTGAGCGCCTCCAGGCTCTGGGGCAGTCGCACCGCACGGCTTATCAACTTGACGCAGTATCCCGCGACGAAACCCGCCAGGATGCCGCCGATAAAGCCCGCGCCCAGCGTACCCGCCAGCAAGCCGCCGATCATGCCCGGCGCCAGGCCAGGGCGGTCGGCAATCGAATAGGCAATGTAGCCTGCCAGCAGCGGCACCATCAGCAGGAATGCCTGGTCACCGACGCTTTTCAGCGCTGCCGCCAAGGTGCCGGGCTGTTCGAAGGCATGGATGCCGAACACGAATGACAAGGCGATCAGCAAGCCCCCCGCCACCACCATCGGCAACATGTACGACACGCCGGTGAGCAAGTGTTTGTAGACGCCGGTTTTCTCCGATTTGGCCGGCGCGCCGCTGGCTGCGCTTTCCACTGTGCCTTCGGCCAGGGCCTTGTTGAGGATGGCTTCGGATTGCTTGAGGGCAATACCGGTGCCACAGCGGTAGATTTTCTTGCCGGCAAAACGCTCGGTGGCGACTTCGATATCGGCCGCCAGCAACACCACGTCGGCATTGGCGATGGCCTCCGGGCTCAACGGCGTGCGGGCGCCCACCGAGCCCTGGGTCTCGACCTGCAAGTCATAACCCAGGCGTTTGGCGGCCTGCTGCAAGGCTTCGGCGGCCATGAAGGTGTGGGCCACGCCCGTCGGGCAGGCGGTAATCGCGACGATACGCGGCGCATCTTTCGCCGCCACCGGGGCGCCGCTGGTGACATATACCTGGGCTTCTTCGGCGCCGCGACGCAATACGGCCTCTACATCCGCCAGGGCCTGGGCCGGGGTGGTCTGGAACACGCGCTTGCCGACAAACCGCTGCATGTCCACCGGTGTGCTGCTGACCAACAACACCCATTCCGCGTCATTGAGGGTGGCCTGGGACAACTGGCGCTCCGGGCGCTGCACGTCGACGACTTCGACACTGGTGTGCAAGCCCATGCGCTGGGCGGCGGCGTCCAACAAGCGGGCGCACAGCACACTGGTGACCATGCCGTTGGGGCAGGCAGTAACAATGGCTAACTTCATCACAAACCCTCTTATTGTTCTGTCAGCGTGCGTACATCGACGCCGCTTTCTAGGTGCGCCAACTGCGCGTCATCGCTGATGCCAAAGCCGATCTGCGTTACGGCCATCGCGGCAATCGCCGTGGCGCGGCGCAATGTCTGTTCGGCTGCTTCGTCGCTGAGCAAGCCATGAAGCATGCCGGCCAGCAGCGAGTCGCCGGCGCCCACGGTGCTGGCCACCGTCACCTTGGGCGGCGTGGCGTGCAGCGCTGCACCCGGGCGGTACCAGGTCACACCCGCAGCACCGTCGGAGACCACCACATGTTCGACGCCCTGCTGATGCAGTTGGCCGATGGCATCGGTGGCATTATCCAAGGCTTCGGCCAGCTCTTCGGTATTGGGCTTGACCAGCCACGGGCCGGCCTGCAAACCGGTGCGCAACGCTTCTCCACTGGTGTCCAGGGCGACTTTCAAACCGAGGCCTTTCAACTGCTGCAGCAGCCCCTGAAACCACTGCGGGCTGACGCCACGCGGCAAGCTCCCGGCCACCACCACTGCGTCAAATTGCGCGCCGATCATTGCGACCTTATCGAGCAGTGCGTGTTGCGCCTCTTCACTCACCAGCGGCCCCGGCGCATTGATGTCGGTGACACGCCCGTCCTGTTCGGCAATCTTGATATTGCTGCGGGTTTCGCCGGGCACGCGAACGAACGCATCGCCAAACCCACGGCGGCTGATCAGCGCATCGAAAGCCTGGGGGTTCGCCTCACCGAGAAACCCGCCGACGCTGACGTCATGGCCCAGGTCCGCCAGCACTTGCGCCACGTTCACGCCCTTGCCCGCCGCATGGGTGAGCATCGCTTCACTGCGATTGACTGCACCCGGTTCCAGGCGCGCCAGGCGCACCGTGAGGTCCAACGCCGGGTTCAGCGTCAGGGTCAGAATCTTCGCCATTTACACGGCCTCCACAAGGGCACGCACTTCGGCAGGCGAACCAACCAACAGTGCTTGTTGCGCCAGGCCCCGGGCCTCGCTCAGACTGAACTCACGTACCCGCGCCTTCACTTCAGGAATGCTGCGGGCCGACACGCTCAACTCATCCACCCCCAGGCCGACCAGCACCGGCACGGCCAGTGGATCCGCCGCCAACTCGCCGCAGACGCCGACCCATTTGCCGTGGGCATGGGCGGCACGCACAGTGATGTCAATCAGTTGCAACACCGCCGGGTGCAGGCCGTCGGCCTGGGCCGACAGGGTCGGGTGACCACGGTCGATGGCCAGGGTGTACTGGGTCAGGTCATTGGTGCCGACGCTGAAGAAGTCCACTTCCTTGGCCAGTACCGGCGCCAGCAAGGCGGCTGACGGCACTTCGATCATGATGCCCAACTGCAAATCAGCCACCGGGATTTCCAGGCGCAGGCGCTCAGTCATGTCCCGGGCTGCGCGCCATTCATCCACGCTGCCGACCATGGGGAACATGATGCGCAACGGTCGGTTATCCGCCGAACGCAGCAGCGCACGCAGTTGCGCTTCCATGATCTTGGGGCGCTGCAAGGTCAGGCGAATGCCGCGTACGCCAAGAAAGGGGTTTTCTTCTTCGGCGATAGGCCAATACGGCAAAGGTTTATCGCCGCCCACATCGAGGGTGCGTACCACCAGCGGGCGCCCGTCGAGGCCGTCGAGCACGCGACGATATTCGGCCTCCTGGGTGGCTTCGTCCGGTGCCTGGGGGTGGGCCATGAAAATCAGTTCGGTGCGCAGCAGGCCAATGCCTTCGGCGCCCTGCTCCACTGCACTGGCCACCCCGGCGCTTTCGCCGATATTGGCGAACACTTCCACGGCGTGACCGTCACGGGTCAGCGCCGGTTCATGGCGCTGGGCCGACGCCGCCTGCAAGCGTTGTTCGCGGGTATCGCGCTCGACCACGGCCCGCTGCAGAGTGGCAGCGTCCGGGTCGACATGCAGGCGACCGCGCTGACCGTCGAGCAACAGCGGTGTGCCGGCGTTCAGCAGCAACACTGCAGCGCCTGCGCCGACCAAGGCAGGAATACCCAAGGCGCGAGCGACGATGGCGCTGTGGGCGGTGGCACCGCCGCGAGCGGTAAGGATACCGGCGACGCGGGCCGGGTCCAGGCGTGCCACGTCTGAAGGGCCGACTTCATCCATCACCAGGATGTAGGGCTCGCTGGGCGCCTGAATGGTTTCGACACCGCACAGTTGCGCCAGCACTCGACGGCCGATATCGCGCAGGTCGGCGGCGCGCTCGGCCAGCAACGCGTCCTGCAACGCTTCCTGCTGCTTGGCGGCGGCCTCGATCACGCTCATCCAGGCGGCTTCGGCGCTTTCGCCCTGCTTGAGGCGGGTGTCGACTTCGTCGGTCAGTTCCGGGTCGTCGAGCATTTCCTGGTGGGTGATGAAAATCTCGCGGATGGCCTTGGCCAGGCTGCGTTCGATCAGGCCCTGGATATCCTGGCGCACCTCGTTCAAGGCCGTGTGCAGGCGCTGGCGCTCAATGGCGGCAGACTCACCGCGCATGGGGTAATCAAACAGCTGTGGAATCTGGATATGGGCCGGGCCGATGGCGATGCCCGGCGCGGCGGCGATGGCCTGGAGCTGGCTACCACTCAGTGGCGCACTGAGTACCGGCTCGACATCGACCTGGGCAGGTTGGGCGCTCACGCTCGGCAATGGCTCGACTTCTTCGCCAAGCCCCTCTTCGATCGCGGCCAACAGCGCGGGCAATGCGTCGCCGGCAATCGTCGGCTCGGCAACGAATTCCAGTACCTGGCCGCGACGCGCACCAAGGCTGAGCAACTTGCTCAGGCTTTTGACCGACACGGCGCCCACCGGGCCATCGATGATACGCACACGGATATCGCCGTCGAAACTCTTCGCCAATTGCGCGAGGATCTTGGCCGGGCGCGCATGCAGGCCATGGGCGTTGGCCAGGGTGATGCGGGCGCTGGGCCAATCCGCAGGCAGTTCGCCGCCCAGCACTTCCAGCACCGCACGGCTGCTGGTGGCACGCCCCAGTTCCTGGCCGCGCCCTTCAATCAACAAGGCACACAGGCGTTCAAGCAGGGCTTGGTGGGCTTCACCGAGGCTCGCCAGGCAGAACAGGCCGTGCAGGGGCTGGCCGAGGTAGCGCATGGGCTTGTCCGGCGTGACAAACGCCAGGCCCGGGCGCTTGACCGTCTGCTCGCTGTGCAACCACCACAAGCCATCGCCCAGGGGCAGCGCGTCAACTTGTTGCAGCACTGCAGCAAAACCATTGCTCACGCAGTCGGCCTGACGCAGCAGGCGTGCGCCGCGCCATACCAGCTCTTCAAAATCATCGGCAGATACGCCCAGGCTGATCATCTGCGCATCCAGCGCCAGCTCCTGGGGGGCGCCTTGCAACAGCTTCAACAAGGCTTCGGCGCTGCCGGCCCGACGCAGTGCCTGGCCCAAGTCGGTTTCACCGAGGGCGCGGGTCAGCAGTTGCAGCAGGCGCAGGTGCTCATCGGATTTAGCCGCGATACCAATCGCGAGGTAGACCACCTGGCCGTCGCCCCAGTCCACCCCTTCGGGGAACTGCAGCAAACGCACACCGGTGGAAAATACCTGGTCGCGGGTTTCTGGCGTGCCGTGGGGAATGGCGATGCCCTGGCCGAGAAAAGTCGAACCCTGGGCCTCACGGGCTTGCAAGCCACTGAGATAACCCTCGGCAACCAGGCCATCGGCCACCAATTTATCAGCGAGCAGGTGCAAGGCAGCAGACTTATCCACAGCCACCTGGCCCATGGATATCTGCTCTACGGTGAGCTCAAGCATGCCGTTCTCCTAGTTAGTGCGATGTGCGCACTAGGTATTGTTTTGAATTGATCAGCGCGAGACGTTCAAAAATAACTGACTGAGTGGTCAATTGGCAGTGGTCACTCAGTGGCGAACATCGTAAAAATACGCCTGCTGAAACGTTTAATCTAGAATTTATGGCAGATTACGCGTTAATTGCGCAAGCTAGAAGGGCCACTCGGCGCTTGCTCTGGGACATTAGTCGTGGGCTGGAATCGGTTACGATTGGACAAAATGTCGGGGCACGCTCTAAAAAACAAGGAAATCCCGGTTTGAAACTCAGTGATATCGCACGTCTGGCCGGTGTGTCCGTGACCACCGCCAGCTATGTCATCAATGGCAAGGCCGAACAGCAACGCATCAGCAATGCAACCGTTGAGCGTGTGCGCGCCGTGGTCCAGGCCCATGGCTTTACGCCCAATCCCCAAGCCGCCGGGCTGCGCAGCCGGCATACGCGCACCTTGGGGTTCATCTTGCCCGACCTGGAAAACCCCAGTTACGCACGCATCGCCAAGCTGCTGGAACAAGGTGCACGGGCGCGGGGCTACCAGTTGTTGATTGCCAGTTCCGATGACGAAGCCGCCAGTGAACGCCAACTGCTGCAACTGTTCCGTGCGCGGCGTTGCGATGCGTTGTTCGTCGCCAGTTGCCTGCCAGCCACGGATGACAGCTATCGCGAGCTGCAAGCCAAGGGGTTGCCGGTGATCGCCATCGACCGGGTCATGGAGCCTGGCCAATTCTGCTCGGTGGTCAGCGATGACCGCCAGGCCTGCCAGCAACTCACCAGCAGCCTGCTGCAACCGCTGCCCAAGCAGATCGCGCTGATCGGCGCACACCCCGAACTGAGCATCAGCCAGGAGCGTACCGCCGGTTTCCGTCAAGCGCTGCAAGGCTTCAACGGCGAAGTGATCATCGAACAGGGCGAAGCTTTCAGCCGTGACTGCGGCCGACAGTTGATGGAACAACTGCTGCAACGCCTGGGGCATTTGCCCGACGCGCTGGTGACCACCTCCTACGTACTGCTGCAAGGCGTGTTCGACGCACTGCATGACTTCCCCCTCAGGTCGCGCCCCCTGCGCCTGGGCACCTTCGGCGATACCCAACTGCTGGATTTCCTGCCACTGCCGGTCAACGCCATGGCCCAGCAACACCAGTTGATCGCCGAGACCGCCCTGCGCCTGGCCCTGGCCGCCATTGAGGAAGAACAGTACCAACCGGGCGTGCACGCCATTGGGCGGACCTTCAAGCAGCGTATTCACGAGGCCTGAGCGTGGAGCTGATCGACACCCACACCCACCTGGACTTCGCGGATTTCGACCACGATCGCCCGCAAGTCCTCGCCTATAGCCGTCAACTCGGCGTACAGCGCATGGTGGTGTTGGGCGTATACCAGAGAAATTGGCAGCGGCTGTGGGATTTGGTGCAGGAGGACGACGGCTTGTTCGCGGCCCTCGGCTTGCACCCGGTGTATCTCGATGAACATCGCCCTGCCGACCTGCTGGAGCTGGGGGACTGGTTGACCCGCCTGCAAGGCCACCGGCAACTATGCGCCGTGGGCGAAATTGGCCTGGATTACTTTCTTGAGCACCTCGACCGCGAGCACCAGCAAAGCCTGTTTGAAGCCCAGTTGAAACTTGCGGCGGATTTCCAACTGCCGGCCTTGCTGCACGTACGCCGCAGCCACGCCGCCGTGATTGCCACCCTCAAGCGCATCCGCCTGCCGCGGGGCGGGATCATCCATGCGTTCGCCGGCAGCGTCGAGGAGGCCCGCGAGTACATCAAGCTCGGTTTCAAGCTTGGTCTGGGCGGCGCCGCCACCTGGCCCCAAGCCCTGCGCATGCACAAGGTACTTGCCCAGTTGCCCCTTGACGCTGTTGTGCTGGAAACCGATTCGCCGGATATGGCCCCGGCCATGTATCCCAACCAGCGCAACAGCCCGCAGCACCTGCCGGACATCTGCGTAGCGCTGGCGCAGCGCATGGCAATCAGCCCTTCATTGCTGGCTGAGACGAGCACACGCAATGCGTGCGAGTTGTTCAACTGGTAGCGGGCTGATGACCTGCAACTTCAAGGTCATCCGCTGTCGATGACGGGCGTAGCGCACCACCAGGAAATGAATCAACACCGTAACCAGTGAAAGGTTGAACTGCGCAATCATGCTGAGCAGCCCCAACCACTCTGCAATCAGGGCCACCACCAAGGTCGCGCACGTCAGCATGATCATGCTCGGGCGCACCAACGCCCACTGGTCGAGAGCGCGAAACCGACGCAACTGTTTGAGGCAACACAGCTGCAAGCCGCAGTGGCAATACGTACAGTCAAAAGGTATATCAACAGCAATGGCATTCAATTGCCAAGGCTTGAGTTCAAACGTCATGTCGCACTGGGCGCAATGCCCCTTGATACCGATTGCAGCGGCCATCGTCGTGTCTCCTCGTGACCGTGACGGATGAAATAAATTCTCACCTAACCACGCCGCGATAAAACACAGTCCGACAAATCAGGATATGCGCCACGCAATCCGAAGCTCAATCCCACAGAAAATTCCTACACTCGAAACGCCCCGATCAATTGCTTCAACTCAATGACCTGCGCCGACAATTGCCGGCTGGCCGCTTCGGTCTGTTGGGCACCTTGCGCCGCATGCTCGCCAGCGCGATTGATTTCGACAATATTCTGGTCGATGTCTTGGGCGACCGCCGTTTGCTGCTCGACGGCAGCGGCAATCTGCTGGTTCTGGTCAACGATCATCCCTACGGCGCCGAGGATATTCTCCAGGGCTTGCTGGACTTTTTCCGACTGCCCCACCGTGCCACTCGCCATTTCATGGCTGCTGCCCATGGCCTTCACCGCCGCGCCGACGCCACTGTGCAAGCGACTGATCATTTGTTCGATTTCTTCGGTGGAGTGCTGGGTGCGTCGGGCCAGGGTGCGCACCTCGTCGGCCACCACGGCAAAACCTCGGCCCTGTTCACCGGCGCGGGCGGCTTCGATGGCCGCGTTGAGCGCCAACAGGTTGGTCTGCTCAGCGATGCTCTTGATCACTTCCAAGACTCTGCTGATGTCCTGGCTGTCGGCGGCCAACTGGTTGATCACCCGCACCGACTCATCAAGCTCCGAAGCCAGGCGTGCGATGCCGCCTTGCTGTGATTGCACCAGCGCCCGCCCACTGACGGTTTCATCATTGACGCTCTGGGCGCTGTTGACTGCCGCCGCCGCGCTACGCGCCACCTCCTGGGCAGTGGCCGACATTTGGTTCATCGCCGTCGCCACTTGTTCGATCTGGCTGCGCTGACCGGATACCGCCTGGTTGCTCTGTGCCGAAACCGCCTGGACCTGGCCGGCCTGCAGCTCGACCTGGCTGACCGTATGCCCGACGCGCTCGATCAAGTCGTGGATCTTGGCCACGGTGCCATTGAACACCTGGCCCAAGTCCCCCAGCTCATCGCGGCTTTGGGCCACGAAGGTGACCGTCATGTCACCTGCCGCCACTTTGTCCATCATTACCCCCAGGCGACGCAAGGTGGTACGGGTGGATACGAAGAAGCCTGCATATAAGTAGAAAATCAGCGCAAATACCGCCGCCAGTGCCGCGATCAGCAGCACCATGTGCAGTCGGTTTTGTGCCAGGCGTTGCTCCAGTTGCTGCCCGATGAACGCCAAGGTGGCTTCATCCAGTTGATATGTCTTGGCCATCAGTTGGCTGACGCTGTCGTAAAACCCCTGCCACGCTGTGTCGAGGGTCTCGGCCATCACCACCCGTTCTTCGAACAATTCGCTGCCTTGCTTGAGGCTGGCCTGGCTGGCTTGCGCCAGGGTGTCGAGGGTCGCATGTGCGGCATGGCTGGCGCCCAGTGCGTCCTGCAGTTTCAAGCCATATTCGCCCTGGAGTTTTTCCAACTGCTGCAGCAATTCGTCAAAGCTTGTGCTGGAAGAAGAGTTGATAAACCCTTGGCCCAGAGAGTACGCGCCCATCGCACGCCCCTCCCCAAGGGCCTGGGTGACTTGCGGGGTGACAGTAGTGACCAGATCGGAGAGCTGGCGAAGATCACTTTGCGCGTCACGGCTCAAGCCGGCTTGGCTGGCAATAATCTGGCTGAGCATCTGGGCCTGGTTAAGTAATTTGCCGATCAGCGCCGTTTTGTTGAGCAACGAACTTTCCTGTTGCTGCGCCTTGAACGCGGCGATCAACTCGTCGCGCTTGCTTTCAAAAACGGTGACGTGCTCGGGCTCGCTCGCCACGGCGCTCAAGCCTTGCAAACGGTCCAGCACACTCTGCTCCAAGGCGCTGATCCTGGCCTCAAGATCAGCGGCCTTGCCGGACTGGCCAAGTGTGGCGTTGATCTGCACCTGGTTGTTGAGGGTTTCCAGGTCGCGACGCAACACCAGGCTGCTGCCAAGCAGGTCAAGGCTCTGGAGTTCGATGCGAGTGCCCTGGAATTCGCGCCAGGAATCACGCACCAGATAGTAGTTGGTTGCCAGCATCGGCAGCAGGAATAGCACACTGATCAGGCTGAACTTCATGCCGAAGCTCAGGCGGTTCATCAGCGCTACGGCGGGATAGAGCAAGCTCTTCACAGGTGACCTCCCCTTCTTTTATTTTTATTGAGGCGCAGGGCGGCGGCAGATAGCCACTATTTGGCGCTCTGTCTGTATAGCTCAATTTGAAAGGGAGTTTTGTAACGTAAGGTTAACGGCGCGTGCGGAGACCCAATGTGGGCTTGCCCCTGATAGCCACGGATATCTACACAACCCTGACATAGCGACCGCCAGTAACCACGATGCGAAGCGAGCCGCTCTTGATCTTGATCTGCCTTTGATCTTAGGCGCCCCGTTAAACCACGCTGGCCGGAATTCGACAGGGATTTGGGGGGTAAACCGGCAGGGATGCCGGTTTAGCCGCCCCGCGC